>MDSV01172867.1_pt1 | contig 11284 bp, 10 predicted proteins | sample 810851 | NCBI WGS metagenome assembly MDSV01 (sample SAMN05326640, study PRJNA326480) | marine metagenome | isolation source: seawater | place: Atlantic Ocean: North East | collected 2012 | reverse complement strand
CCCGAGGCTTGGGCATGGACGATGACTTGGTGGCCAAGTATGCCGCCGAAGCAAAAGCCGCCATGGAAGCCGAAGCGGCCCGCCGCGTTGCCGAGGCGACGGACCCTGAAGAAGAGGAGCGCCTGCGAAACATGCCTTTGCGCTCTGTGGTGGACACCGACCATTTGGTTCCGGCCCTCCTCAGCCGCCTGGGAGCGGTGCGTGCCGCCCTCGATGGCCACGGTGGAGGCATTGCCGTCTCGCAAGTTCTTGACGCTGACCAAGGCCTTGACCTTGTCCTCGATTTGACGGGCGCTTGTTTGTCATGTGGCGCGGCACCGGGCACGTTAGAGGGCGTGAAGAACGACTTGGAGACCGATGATGAAATCTTCCGCATACGTTTCTCATCGGCCCTGCTCGATACCTTTGATGAACTCGGTCGAGAATTCATTTTGGCCCACGGCAAGGTTGAGTTCGTTGACATGCCAACCGAATCTTCCGAGAACTGAAACGGCGAGCCTTTCAATAGAGACTGGTCGGAGGCCATGGCATGTCCGCTTGGAGCAATGAACGGCGAGACGACCCGAGTCCTTGCCGAGCGCAGGACCACGGACGTTTTGAGGTGACCCAACGGGACGGTCGCGCTCGCCTCGGGAAGCTGCATACCCGGCACGGCGTGCTTGAAACACCTGCCCTGCTGCCGGTGGTCAACCCCAACATCCGTACCATCGAACCCAGAGAGATGTGGGACAGGTACGGCATCCAGGCGCTCATCACCAATTCTTACATCATGTGGAAACACGACGACCTACGGAAGGTCGCTGAGCAAGATGGCGTTCACAATTTGCTTGACTTTCCGGGCGTCATCATGACCGACTCGGGAACCTTCCAGGCCTACGTCTACGGCGATGTTGAGGTTGGCGTTGAAGAGATTGTTGCTTTCCAACGCTCCATTGGTGTTGACATCGCCACCATGCTCGATGTCTTTTCACGGCCCGACATGAACGCCACAGAAGTTGAGCACGCTGTTCGTGAGACCGACGCAAGGGCAGCAAAAAGCCTCGAAGCAGCAGAGGACACCATGTTGAACGGCCCTGTTCAAGGAGGCGTATTTCGTGAATTGCGCCACATCTCCGCACAATTGATGGGTCAACATCCATTTTCTGTGCATCCCATTGGTGGCATCGTCCCGGTTATGGAACAACAGCGGTACAAGGAGTATGCAAAAATCATGATGGCCACGCTTCCCCTGTTACCTCCCAACCGACCCGTCCACATGTTTGGATGTGGCCACCCCATGCTTTTCCCCATGTCGATTGCCCTTGGGGCAGACTTGTTTGATTCGGCCGCCTATGCTCTGTTTGCTCGCGACGGGAGATTGTTGACCCCATGGGGCACGGAACGCATCGATGAGTTGGTGGACTGGCCGATGTTGATGCCGTGCGTTGCCCATCAAACCCCTTCACAAGTGCGCTCGATGAAGGCCAAAGAGAAGGAACAGCTCTTGGCCCGGTACAACCTCGAGGTGACCTTAGCGGAACTGGCCCGTTGCAAACAAGCGGTCAGGGACGGGAAAATATGGCAACTCGTCGAACAACGCAGCCATCAACATCCTGCCCTTCGGGAAGCCTTCCTATGGCTCACAACGGCGCCTTCGCTTGACCGCAACCTGCGCCCAGATAAATTCTACACCGACCGAGATGCAGCCCGCGACACCGATCAGGACCAAGGCATGTGGGAAGACGCATGGGATTGGGTGGTATGGAGTCAACAAACTCCTCGGAGCGGGGGCGTTCAGTGGGGGGGAGACGACACCTTCAGTCGACCCCACATCGCCAAAGCACGCCGAACGCTTCACATGCGTTGGACACGCTCCGAAGGAACCCAACACGCGGTCATCTTCCATGGCATTCGGGGGCCGTTCCGGGAACGAATTGGGGATGTGCTGGAGTGGCTTAACTGCCATCACCCCAACCTTCAACCGTTGGTCCTCACGCCACTGGGATTGATTCCGGTCTCGTTGGAAGACCTCAATCCGTTCGCCCACGTCGACGCCCCTGCATGGGTGCTGCGACACGAACCTGAAGCCGCTTGGATTCAACGTGAACTTCAACGGCTCGGCCTTTCCGACGTAGCGTTTGCCACCGTGGACGTTGCCGGGGATGGAATGAAACAGCGGCTCGCAGCAGCCCTTGATTCACTCGGCCTCGCCAGCGAGGTACATCAACCACTGGAATTGGAGCAACGCGCCGTGGCCAGAGAAAACCTCCGGATGGCTCAGGGTGTATCCAAACAGATGGTCCTGTTGAACGCCAGCCACGAGGCTGCCACCACGATCATGGCCGGGTCAGGTTTTGTCGTGAACAGGGAAGGGCGTGTGAAGAACATCAACGACATGGATGGAAATCACCTGTTCAGCCCAAGGCTCCGTGATGGAGGAATGTCGCTGGCCAACGCTGGAGCCCGAGCAATGCTCGAACAGCGGTTGGAGCCCAACCCTTCAGGATTGCCTCGCACCGAATGGTGGGGCCACGTTGGAAAAGGTCCTGCGATCGTCGTCGTGGACGATGATGCCGAACCGTTTGTTCGCAAAGGAAGAAACGTGTTCCATGGGTTTGTCTTGGCGTGTGATCCATGGCTAGCGCCCGGTGAACCATGCCTTATCACCAACCCCTCAGCGCAACTTCTCGGCCATGGCGTCGCCCAATGCACCTCGACCGAAATCGGCACGATGACGAAGGGCATTGCTGTCAAGACACGTGGCGGCGTTGGGGATTGAAGCCCAGTCAATCAACGCAAGCCTTCATGGTTCGCCTTCGCCCACCGCACCATGGAGATGCCCATGGAGGATGAACCAATCATCCAAACCAAGGAACTCACCAAGGCCTATGGCCCCCATGTCGCCCTTGACAACCTCAACCTGTCCATTCCACGGGGTGCGACGGGTCTGCTGGGACAAAATGGTGCCGGAAAATCCACGTTTCTGAAAACCATCCTCGGCCTGATACAAGCCACCTCAGGCGAAGGTTCGGTGCTTGGCTACGACATTCGCCACCAAGGCGTTGAGATTCGTCAGCGCATTGGCTACATGCCCGAATACGACGCACTCAATCCTGACATGGACGCCATCCATCAAGTTCGGTACTCCGGTGAACTCCTCGGGATGAACCCGGTGGTCGCCATGAATCGGGCCCACGAAGCCTTGCAGTTTGTGGGCATTGGCGAGCAACGCTACCGAGAGATTGGAAGTTTCTCAACCGGCATGAAACAGGCCACAAAACTGGCTTGCGCCATCATCCACGACCCCGATTTGCTGATCGCAGATGAACCCTCTAACGGCTTGGACATGAAAGCCAGGGAATTCATGATCACGACCCTCAACACCATGGTCCACGATGCCAAACGTTCGGTGTTGATGGCGAGTCATCTCATGGACGACGTTGAACGCGTCTGTGAGAACATCATCTTGCTTCACAAAGGAACGCTTGCTGCTCAAGGGAAAATCGAGGACCTCAAAGCCATTGACCGAGAAATCGAAATCCACGTCTGGGGCGGAGCCACTCGGCTTGAGGAACGCCTCAACGACCAAGGGTTCCGTGTTCGACGAGAGGGGAGAGTCATGCGAATCGCCCACACCGAAGAGGACACCACCACCGCCATTCTCAGGGCGGCCGCCGAGGTCGGTGCGCAGGTTCGTCGGATGCACGAATACGAAGCTTCGCTCGAGGACTTGTTCCTCGCCATCATGGACAACCTCGGCTACAGCGTCAAATCAAGCGATGATCTCCTTCGTTCTCCGGTTGAAGCCCGACGCGTTGATGCACCCGAATCCCTCGGTGGTGGCGCATCATGACCGAGGAGAATTTCTCCGCAGAGGCTCCAGTCACGGGCCAGGGTCGAATGGATGTGGCTTGGGGTGCCAACACCGGCGATGAAGCGCCTGAACATGCTCAAACCGCTACCACGGCAAAAAGCGGCGAGATTTTTGAACAACATTACACCCCATGGACGGGTGAACTCAATCCGAGATGGATGAGAAATTGGTCCATTCTTCGCCATCATCTGCTCGGCATTTTTCGAAAAGGGCACCGTCCATGGACGATGCCAACTCGGATTTTCATTCTCATCGCTTTCCTCGCATCCCTTGCCGATGCGGGCATGACCCTGCTTTCCGGCCTCGTTGGAAGTTCAGAATTCCATGCCCTGTTTGGCGTGAGCCGAGACAACCTCTATGGCCACGTGCTCGGATTCTTTCCCCGCAACGTGTTGTATTACCCCTTGGTCGCCGCCCTCTTGGTTGGAGGCGTGATATCTGAAGACCGACAACACGGGACGTCCGCCCTCTACTTTTCACGACCAATATCTCGCTTTGATTATGTGGGAATGAAATTTATCTCCGTGGCCATGATTCAAGCCTTGGTGGTGCTGGTCACCTACCTTTTGTATTTCCTCGCTGAGGTGGTGGCCTATGGCCGTGGGTGGGCCTGGATGGTTGACGTGTTTCCCATGTTTTTGTCTGGCTTTTTGGCTGGAATGCTGTTGATCTTCACCTACACCAGCATCGGCCTGAGCCTCTCAAGTGTCTCAACGGGACGGTTTTTTCCCGGGATTGGCCTGTTGGCGATCGTCTTTGGAACCAAGACGTTGGCCAGCATTGTGAAGAATTTGTTCGACCGTGAAATCCTCTACCTCATCTCACCCTACGATTGTGTCGCTCATGTCGGCCAAGCCATCATTGGAACCCAAACCACCTATGACCAATATTCCTGGACGTATTCGTTGGTGGCCTTGGCCGCCATGAATGCCCTTGCCCTTTACGTGTTGGCATCTCGAGTCGCTTCGATGGAGGTGACCCGTGAATGATTCCCGATATCACCCAACAAGGGCCTCCCTCCCAATCGCCTGCCCAGGCGGCTCCAAAAGCACCCGTGGTCTACTTCAACGGCGTTTCAAAATCCTATGGCCGCATCCATGCATTGAGCAGCATCACGCTTGGTTTGAGTGGAGGCGTCACGGGAATACTCGGCATGAACGGTGCAGGAAAATCGACGCTCTTCAAACTCCTGATGGGCAAGTTGCGCCCAAGCGCTGGTGAAGTGAAACTCTTCGGGGTGGACCCGTGGAAGAACCCAGCCCCCTACGCCAACGTGGGGTTTGTCCCCGAACACGAAAAAATGCATGATTGGATGACAGCACTTGAATTTGTGAGCACCTTTGCGCGCCTCCATGGCATGACCCGAAAAGAGGCCGAAATCGAGGCCACACGCGTGCTGGACTTTGTGGGCCTCAGCGATGTGGCGAACAAAGAAATCGGACGGTTTTCAAAGGGCATGCGGCAACGAACAAAAATTGCTCATGCCTTGGTCAACGACCCTGAACTCATCATATTGGATGAACCGCTGCAAGGATGCGACCCTTTGGCTCGGACCACCATCATGAACGTGATACGAGAACTCGGGAAGTTGGGCCGAACGGTGCTGGTGAGCAGCCACATCTTGAATGAAATTGAGCGCATCACCGAGCAGATCATCATCCTCCATCAGGGGAAGTTAGTGGCGCTTGGTAACCTCCACGCCATCAGGGAACGGCTGGACCAAATCCCCCACACCATCCGTTTGATCGGCGACGATTCACGGGCCCTCGCCCGCGATATCCTTGGACATCCCGCCGTCTTTGGCGTCAGTTTCCCAAACGAAACGGAACTCCTCATCCAGACGTACCATTTCGGCCAATTGCACGCCGAACTACCGCGCCTCATTGTCGAGAATAACCACAAAGTGAGCATCATTGACAACCCTGACGACGATCTTGAATCCTTGCTGCATTACCTCGCTGGAGGGAACGCCTGATGGCTGACCGGCAGCTCCCCAGCCTCTGGAGTGGCATGGACCGAAAGGCCCTCGCCATCGGTGAATTCACTCTGCGTCAGCAGCGAAAGCGCCTTTCCACTTGGGTAGTGTTGCTCGTTGGAGTGGCCGCCATGGGGGTCTTGACGATGTTCTACATCGACGCCATGACTCGAGATTACGAGGCCATCGACAACGACGGCGACTCCTACGATTGGGACAATGACGGCTACCCGAACGGCCAAGAATTTCTCTACGGCACGGACATTCTCGACGCCAACTCACATCCCGGGCTCATCGATGCAACCATCTTACCGGACGACCCAAGCCAATGGATCGATGAAGACGATTTTGATTGGGACGCTTTGGAAGCGGGCAGTGTGGGCGTGGACGACAATGGAGATTGCGACACAGCGGACCGCACACCCTCCCAAAAAGACGCCAATCGGAACGGCATTCCATGTGATATTGTGATTCGCCTTGACCCCTATGGGCAAGGGACCTACACCATCCTGAGCGATGGAAACGTGGACGAAGACCCCGACGATGAGGCGTATGCGCTGGAATCAATCCATCGCAGTTTCGTGCTGGCCATTGGAAAATTGGGCGTGGTGTTCCTCATCGGTATTTTCGTGCCGCTGTTCATGGCGACTGGGCTCATTCGCAACGAAATGACTTCGGGCACCATGCATTTCATGCTCGCCAAACCCATTGCCCGCGGTGAGGTGTTTCTCTACCGTTTGCTCGGGTTTTATGCGCTGGCGTGGGTTTACCTCACGCTTCTCATCGCTTTGTTGGCCATCGTATCTGGACTCATGGGTCCCAGCGACGGATTCTTCCGATTTGGAGACCTTGGGGTTTGGATGTCGGTTTGGCTCGCTTCCGTCATGGCCATCACCGTTTACGGCATGCTCTTTTGCACCTTGGGCGTGATGTGGAAGCATGGAATGGTTCTGGCCCTGCCTTTCGCTGCGTGGGAATTGGGAATGATCCTCACGACCCTGGGCGCGCCCGATGCGGCCATTCTCCGATTTTCGGTCATCGGTTGGGCGATGAACATCGTCGATGCTGGAGCTGCCTTGGCTTGGCAGGACACGCCTTTGCTCATTCAAATGGGGCTTTGGGGTGGCGGAAACGGGCCGCTGCAGGGAGCTGAAGCACTGAACGTCTTCTGGTCAACTCCCGGGTTGGACATCGGCGCCTTGGGAACCATCGTGGTGTCAATGCTTGTGCTCCTCTTCCAGGCTGCAGCTTGTTGGCTGCTCGGCAGCATCCTGTTCAAATCAAAGGAAATTGAGTGAGGGAGGATGATGGACGAACTCCCACCGAACACCTTCGAAGGTGATTTCTCAACCATGTGGCGCCTCGGAATTCGAGAACCCCTATGGCACATGACATGGGATTGGTGGTGGTGGTTGGTCATGATTGACGACCCAAAAGGTCCCGAATGGGGGAAACAACTGATGGTGCTTTGGTCGACAAAAGACAACGACCGCGTTGAGGTCAACGGCACCCCTTGGACACCAAGTGGGCGTCCAGGTGTGGATGAGGACGGGGGCATGATCATCGATGGCATGGTGTGTGCTTGGTGGTTTGACGGCCAGCGCATGCACGAGCCGTACATCAAGCGCACCTCCGACATGATCGCCATGTCCGATACGCACCCATCTTGGCCTGGCGATGGCCACGGAAATGGAGGAGGAGCCGTTGTACCGCTTCTTCCCGATGACCTTTCCATGGGATTGAGCAGCGACAAAAGCTCGTTCTGGTTGAACTTGGTTGGAGATAAAATCCCCGTGGAAAACGGGGCGCCGGCATCGATGGCGCTCAACCTCCCCCCGTGGAATCCCGCCATGTCCATGGCTCGTCCATCCAATGCGACCTACGCCGCAGGGATGGGGTATGATATTCTCCGCGTCCATGGAACCAAAGTGAATGGGACCATTGACGGCGAAGCGGTAACTGGCACAGCTTACTTTCAGAAAGTGTGCGTTCAAGCGCCATCTCCGCCATGGTACTGGGGTGTGCTTCACTTTGACGACGGCTCTTACTTGGATTGGTTTTTGCCCCACCTCTCACCGACCATGACCGCCCGCACACCTCGGCCATGGAAACGAAGGGACATTCAGCACATCGGGCTCTCTCAGGGCGGATTGTTTCATGACGCTCGAAATCAGCGGAGCGAGCGATTTGGACGCGTCAAGGTCGAGAAAAGACCTTCGGAACGCGTTGAAGGCAGCCATGGTCAACACCCAGGGTCGCCACTCCCAGTGTTTGATGTTCACATGTGGAACAATCGAACGAGCATCAAACTCACCGTCGAAGCCGTGGAGCGAGCCCACTGGCACTTCGACCAGCCCACCCGGGGTGGGATTTGGTCCCACCTCACGTACAACGAATACCCATTGACCCTAACACGGCTTGAAATCGTGGATGAATTCGGAGTCAGACGGCGACAAGACTACGGATGGGTGCGTGGAAACGCCGAACACGCTTGGGGTGTCTTACACTGAGAAAATGGTCCCATAGCGGGGGAAGTTATTTGATTCACATCGTAACAAGGTTACATGAGGCCTTGCCATGAGCGACGAAGAAAACGTTGAGGAAATCGCAGAAGAGCCAGCGGAAGAAGTGAAAGAAGACGCTGCTCCTTCAAACAACAACCGAGACAAATACCGCCTCATCAGTGGCGAGGACATTCTAGAAAACGGAGAAGCAAGACCCAGCACGCTTGCTTTTCTCGGGATGTACATCCTCGGACTCTTGGTGTTTGGTGTCCATCTGTTGTTTAACAACGGCATCGATGCACCGGATGACGCCTCCTTTTTACTCAAGTTGACCGCCACCCTCATCGAGGCAACCAATTGGGAAAGCCTTCCCATCGGATTTGTTCTGGTGATGTGCTTCATCACGTGGGCGAACCGAATGCTCAACATCTCGACCTCAGGCCGATGGGTCACCATGGCCCTTTTGGGAATCACCTTCCTCCCCATCATCATTTCAGTTGACAACGTACTGAGCGCCATTGCAGGGCTCTTTGGTGCAGAAGCAGGGGCCTATGATTTCATTCCGATTGACAACTACAATTTCCTGATTTCCGGGCTTGTGTTCTTGGTGGTGTTTTGGGCGTTTACCTACAAGTACCAGCGAAGCTTCTCGTATGCCGTCACCACCAACGCCATCATCTTCCAACATGCGTTCTTGCTCTCCCGATCGCACCGTCGCATCCTGTTTGACCGCATATCCGAGGTCATGGTGGAGCGAACCCCCATGGGCACCATCCTCGGCTACGCCACGGTCACCATCATGACCGATTCGGGCATCGGTCTCGTGGAGGAATCCATCGGCGTGAGTGCAGGAACTGCAGGAGCAGCCCCCGGAACGACGACCAATAGCGACGACTCAACGACCACGATGGTTCGAAAGAGTCTTTTCAAGAAATTTTTCGCGTTCCTGACCTACCAGCGAACCACTCGCCGCGTGGACCACGACCCTCGCCATTGTTTCTACAAAATCCGAAAGTGGGAAGACATCAAGCTCATGTTGAACGAAATGCATCGCAAGCACTCCCAGTCAAACATGCTCGAAGACATCAAGAGTGCCTTGTCAAACCCCGAGGAATCCGAAGCGTGAAGGCATCCACGCCCGAGCGAGGCTTGAAAAGCCCATTGACCTACGGGCAAGCGGAGAAGATACCATGGTCGAAGCGCTGTTAGAGAAACCCATCACCCTGTTCCGCCAAGGCGACATTGACGGAGCGCTTGCTGAACTCCAAGATACGTTGGCAAGCAATGGAGACGTCGCCGAACTCCACCACATGTGGGCAGAATTTGCCAACATGAAAAACATGGAAGCACAGGACGACGTCATACCCGGTCGTAAAATCATGAACGCCTACAAGAAGGCGATGGAACTTGACGAAGACAACATGGAATACATCGCTGATTTCGCATCCTTCGCCCTTGAATGCCGTCGAATTCCAGTGGCGGTCAAGGAATTTCAACGCTATGCTCGACGCCTTGAACTCGAGGACATCCCTATTGATGAGGTGCTCTTCACGGCAAGCCGAAACCTGGTGGACGCCATCGAAGTCATGGACCCAAGCCGTCAAGCCCCCATGATTCAGCCTTGGCTCAAACAGGCATTGGAGTGGGCCGTTGGGGCACTCGGATATTCAACCGAGGATGCCATTGCGGCGCTCAGCGCAAATGAATGAGGAGAGGGTTCACTGACCGAGAAGGTCCGTTTATTCTTCAGAATCGGCTACCTTGGCGATGGATTTCACGGTAGTCAAATTCAACCTGATGTTCGCACGGTTCAAGGTGAACTCATCCGAGTGTTCCGAACCCTCAAATGGCTCACGGGACCGGTCGAAGACCAGTTGTTGGTTCTCTCAAGCCGAACCGACGCAGGCGTTCACGTCCGCATCAACGGTGGAATTGTTGATGTGGATAAACCACTCTGGGACGCCCTTACACCTCGGAAGATGATCCGGGCAGTGGACGACAGGTTGGATCGAAACATCGCTTTCTTGACGGTTCAAGAGGTCGCCAATGATTTCAATCCAAGATTGGCGGCGCACCGCGTGTATCGGTATCGACTGGAAGCCCTCGAATTTTGGAAGGAGCCAAACCACGAGGACTTCAAGCGATGGTTGAGTTTGTTTGTGGGCACCTACGATGCAAGGAATTTTGCGCGCTTGGAGGAAGGAAAGAATCCAATGCGTACCATTTTACAAGCCAAACCTTGGATGGACGGTGGACGATTGATGGGCTTTGAAATCACCGGGGAGGCCTTTCTTTGGAACCAAGTTCGTCGCATCGCCAATGCGTTGTTTCGCCTCACGCTTGGAGAGATAACAGAAGAGGACATCAACGCCGCCATCCAACACCCGCTCGAACCGGTGGATTTTGGTGTCGCTCCTCCAGAATGGCTGGTCTTGTGGGGGGTAGCCTGGGAGCATTGCGCCCTGCCGGACGAGAGCCATTCCACCGTGTTCTCCCCTCCACCCACCGGAAGAACCGCCGAGCGAACCCGAAGGGGGCGTTGGCAGCGAGCTGCTCAACACGAAGTCAAAACCATGCTGTACAACGAATGGGCCGACATCGGAACGTTGCCCATCACCTATCATCGGTCACAGTGAGATGGTGATGTGGTCTCCATCGGTCAAATCAAGTCGCTCACGGAGGAACGCCGTCGAGATGACTTCGACCACGTCCACATGACGAGTAAGATCTGGAATGAGGACGGCGCACTCCACCAACATATCACCGTGGTGGATGGTCCCTCGGTAAGCCGATGCACCGCCGAATGAGACGCCGTCCCTCAGGAAGCCACGGATACGAATGCGTTCGTAGGATGATACATCGTGTGTTTTCGCGAGTTCTCGGTCTTCTGCAGGGGCGTCGAGCGTGTCAATGCCTGCTTTTTGTCTGAGCGCAATGTAATGGCTGAACATG
>MDSV01246277.1_pt1 | contig 11285 bp, 3 predicted proteins | sample 810851 | NCBI WGS metagenome assembly MDSV01 (sample SAMN05326640, study PRJNA326480) | marine metagenome | isolation source: seawater | place: Atlantic Ocean: North East | collected 2012 | reverse complement strand
GCAGTTTCAAACGAAATCCCATTGAAAATAAGATCTTTACCGTTTAAGCTAAATTGAATTTCATCATAAATGCTATTACCACTAGCGGAGAATATACTGATCTGTGAAGATGTCAATACTGAATCCCATTCAGCATGTAATTCATTTGGAATCCTAACTATTAGCTTATCACTAAAAATGTTTGCACTACCTTGGTTTACTGTAATAGGATGAAGTTCACGGTAATTCTCACTTGTATTTCTAAAAAAATACTGATCATCACCAGAAGAAAAATTTACAACTCCGACCGTGATATTGTGTTGTGTCCAATCACAATCAGTACTCCCTTCATTCAACGATAGAGATAATACAGTGTCAATTTCAGATGTGGGTGCATTTAGATATAACCCAGAAATTGTGATATTATCTGTTGTAGAAAAATCATCATAAATTTCAAAACTAGCAAACCGTCCGTTATAAATTGGTTGAGATGAAACTTTACCTATAGCACTGCCAGTTAATAATATAATTGGCACGGCTGTATCCCAAAGCATACCTGTCTCCTGCGGAATACTGATTGTTATATATTGTCTTTGCGTATTTATAACTGGAGCAGTATTATCTTCTCTGATTGTAATCGGTGGAACTTGAATTGAACTGTTATTGCCTAAGAGAACTGCAAAATCATTTGGAATAGAAATATCTGACCTCCCTGTTTTTATCCATCCAGTGCTATCATAATCATAAAATGGGAAATTAATTGCCCCTCCTCTTACACTTAATCCAAACGAATTTTCGTCATAGTTCACATTATTGAAATTGCTTAACATAATATTTGAAAAAATGATTGAATCACCTGCTAAAAAATCATCAGAGATATATATTTGCAGTGTGTCTTTATTAATTCCTTTAACAAGCATTGAATCAATATCACCACTGTAAGAACCTGAAAACTCAATATTGTCAGGAACAATCCAAGTTGCGGGATAATTAACAGGAAGTACAATCAATATTCCATTTTCATTATTTATAGTATTGACTAACGGATCATCATAAATACTTATTTTTTCTATTGGACGTTCAATATCGTTATATAGAAAGTTCTGGTTATTCACAATGATTAATTTTGGGCGACCAATTTGAATATCGGACATATCCAAATCGTGATAAGTATAATCACCTAAGGCCGAAATTTCTAGATTATATGGAGTATCAGTCGGAGCATTAAAATTTGATAAAATTAAATTATGAATAAAAAGCGTATCTCCTGCTGTCCATGATTCCGCAAAATAGTTCGAATCCAAATTAATTATAATTACCGAGTTATTTTCGATCAACTCCAAAGCATCGATATTTATATTAGTGCCATTCTGATCTATAATTTCTATAGCTCCTAATTCCATCAAATCTGACCATCGTGCGCTGACATTATCCGGGATTTTAATAAACAAGTTCGGATGAGCTAATAGTGTTGGTAAAAAACCATCTTCTGCATAATATATTGATTGGATCGTTTGCGGTGAGTCTCCTACGACAAAAATTTGATCTGATTCACTAGAAACATCTGGGTCACCAATGCCAATTTCTTCTTCAGAACTATCTGGAAAAGTTATTGTATATCTTTCATTACCAATGCCTCCAAGAAAAATTTTCTTAGGGTATGATGATGCATCTAGAATAAACTCTACGGATATAGTTTCTGTCTCATTCTCCAGATAATTATGCAAAATTCTTAATGAAATGACTTTTGGATTGGAACTAGGAATAACATTTATTTTTTCAGGATCACCAACATTGATCGAATCTCCCCAATGCGAATGCAATTCATCTGGAATTTTGATACTGATTGTATCATTTTTATGAAATGTTGAATCTATGGGTCCATTACTTATCAATATCTCACCAAACCAGCTGCTGTCAGGGTAGATATTATTCTTTATCATATAATTATTAGACGGATTATTAGTGTTAACGGCAATTTCCGGTGACCCCACCCAAAAGCTATAATCATCCATTGAATTTGCATTAGAATACAGTTCATTCCCATCCACAATAAGTCTTAAACGGGTTTGCTCCAAAACAGAATCAAACCCTGTTAATGCCAGGCCTGTCAAAGTAATGCTACTAGAACTTTCAAAATCTGTAAGAATATTAAAAAAAAGTTTACTCGAATCAGAACTCATGGTAGGAGGTATTTGGATAAGAGCATCATCAGACGTAAAGATTGAATCAATATTTGCCCATTTCAATGGTATATCTTCAGGAAGTGCAACAACGAGATTATTTATTGTATTGATGGTACTATCTATGGTGCCATTATGAATAGTAACAGGCAATAATTCTCTAAAACCATCATGCTTAACAAAAACCTGGTAATCACCGGATGTTAGTGTAGGATATCCTATATTAATACGGGTTTGAGTTGTGTCAGATCGAATCACTGTATCAGTGAGAGTACCATTTGTTTCGCCGTTATCAGAAACAATCATCCGAATATTATTTCCACCTGCAGGCATGGTATAAAAAATAGTATCTACGGCTGTGCTATCTATCAAATCATATTCGTTTACAGTAATTGTTGTACCTTCATTCATATCAGACCAAGTGAAGAAAATACTATCGCTATCAAAATCTGTAATCATCACCCTTAATTGTGCAGAGCCTGAGCCAAAGGTATTACTATAGATTAAAGTGTCAGGATAAGGAGAAAATGTTATTATATCTGGCGGGTCATTAACGGGGTCTACTGTGATCTCTATGGTGGCTGTTAAACTAGTATTTATACCATCATTATCAGTGCCACCACCATCCACAACAAAATACGTAAAATTATCGAAGCCGTTCCAGTTTTCATTGGGCGTAAAAACTATTTCACCGGAATCTGCATTAAGAAGATTCAACAGACCAAAATCAGTACTGTCCTCGATGAAATAAGTAACACTTTGCAAATCAGCAACTGTATTAGTAGTGTCTCCGTCATTAGATAATAAATAAAAGGTAATACTGTTATCTTCCAATACAGTATATGAAGAATCATATACAACAGGCATATCATTCACAGCGGTTACTGCGATCGTAGTTGTAACTGTGGATCCACCCAGATCATCAACCGAAGCCCCAGTGGACGCTTGAATCGCAAAACTACCCTCACCGTTAAAATCGGCTTCAGGATCAAAACGTAACCCGGCGGAACCCTGAGCATAAGTAATAAAATCATCCTCCGAGATACCCGTAACTCCGTCCTGCTGGTATAGACTCCCATTAGTGATTTCTGTAATCTTGAAATGGGTAACCTCAGAACCATCCACCGCATTACGACTAATAACAAGGCCCGATGTAGACTGATTATCCTCAAGCGTTGATGCATCCGTGATCGAAGGCGTATCTGCTACAGGAGTTACTGCAATCGTAAACGTCGAAGTAGACGTCTCATCCACTCCCCCATTCGCTGTGCCGCCATCATCACTCAAATATATGCTCACCGTTGCACTGCCAAAGGCATCTGCAACAGGTGTATAGATTAAATCACCATCAGAATTCACCGTAGGCTGGGATGAAAATAACGCGTTATTGTCATTGCTTAACGTAAATGTCAAGGTCTGACCGCTCTCATTCGAAGAACCTGGACTGATATCCGATGCCCAGTTCGGCACCGTCTGGGGTAAAACATCTTCATCCACTGACTGGTTCGAACCAATACTGTAAGTAGGCACATCATTCACAGCGGTTACATCAACTGTAAATGTCATCGTTGTAGAGTTAACACCACTATTAGCTGTACCTCCATTATCTGACACCGTTACCGTTATATCTGCTGTACCGTTTGCATCCGATACAGGTGTATAGGCCAAAGAGCCTGTAGCATTATCTGACGTGTATGTAACAGTAGGATTCGGGATAATACTTGTATTGCTACTGCTGGCTGTAACCGTGATCGTCTGAGCTGCATCTGCATCTCCATCACCAATACCGGATAAACTGATTGTCTGCGTTCCTGCATCTTCCAAGATCGCTGAAGGATCCGAGACTGCAGTGATAGTAGGCACATCATTCACAGCGGTTACATCAACTGTAAATGTATAATTTGCAGTACTGTATTCACCATTACTGTCGATAAGCTTAAAAACAAAAGTTGAGTATGGGTTCCCATTAGCATCTGATTCTGGAGAAAAAACCAGTTGAGTCACATCTGCCGCAATCGTGTTATTGGCAACATCGGCCCCATTGTATTCAAGATCACCTGCTGACTCTGTTGTAATGATTTGGATGCCGGCAAAAGAATGCCCATCAGAATCAGAAAATGGAAATTCATTTTCCGCAAAAGAATGATCCTGATCTTCCAAAACCGTCACACTGGCATCCCCACCAACCGGATTAGTAGCCAAAACCATATTCACGGAAAGAATAATAAATATTATTAAGTGGTTAGCATATTGATATATCGAAATTTTATAACCAAACATTATCGAAAAATCCTTACCTACTTAATTCCACTACATATAATTGAGCAAAAGTATTGAGCTTTGATTTTGTGAGATATTGTTCTTCAGGAAGGGAAACAATCGCTAGGTAATTCCCATCTGATGAAAATTGCAATTGGTCTGGATATGTAATGCCAGTTTCAAGAGTTTCTTTTTTTATTGAATTGGGATTCGAAATATCCGCGAATACAATTTCTTGATCGGAATTAACAAAGGCTATTAAGTATCCGTTAGGGTGCCATGTATATGAAGTCTTATTCTCCCTGGCTAACTGATTTCCCTTGTTACTGTAAATGGATTGGTCAATCAATTGGTAATCATTTTTCTGGATATCATACAAATATAATTTATTAATATTCTCCGCCAGAATGTATTCAAGGATTATAAGTTGACTTGGATTGGTTGGGTTAAAACTTGGCTCTAAGTGGGTGCCGCCGTGAGTACGGGGGATGGAAAGTTTCTGAATATTAATTATTTCCTCATCATCAATATCATATTTTATTAATAAAATATCCTTTGACTCATCACTACCTTTACATACAACTAAAGAACCATCCATTGCTATATCAAAAGATGAAAATAAATCTATCTTGTGCATTTCTATATCAATTTCATCTCCATAAAATTTTAATTCTGATGGGGTATCCTTCTCAATTGTAAACTGATATTCTTCATCATCATAGAAATATAAACTATATTTAGATATGCCTGATTCCTGATTAATATCATCTCCCACATTATTAATGGTATTATTTTCATAATAGGAGAATGCCATTTTTGCATCTATAAAATTTTGTTGTTCCAGATCGATACTTTTCAGTCTTCTTGTTTGATCATCAAAGGTGTGCAGGTAATACAGAACACTTTCATTATTTTTGCTCCACATTGGCATTTGAGTTGAATTATTATCATCAGTCTCATTCGAGAAAAACATAGATGATTCATCATTCTGCTCCTTTACAAATAATTCATAGGTCTCTTTCTGTTTAAAATCATATACCATAACCTGTACGTTTGTGGAGTCTGTTATTTCAAATGCCAAATACCTTGAGTTAATAGACCAAGCAGGGTTATTTGTCCCTCCTTTTTTTTCAGATTGAATAATAAAAATATTCTTACTTTTTATTTGAGAATAAATAGTATTGTTAAAAATAAAGAATAAAAAACCAAAAATCAGAATCAGTTGAGCCATAAAGTCATTTCTCATAAAACACTTACTCCAGCAATAATGAGCACAAAAGGAAACAGAAAATTAAGGGTATTAGATACCGTATAAATAAAACCTCTGGAAGGGATAAGGTCGATTTTTATCCTTTGATTGCTAGGCAGGTAGTAATCAAAATCATCTCCACGATCTATTTTTATATAATCATCCTGAGACTGTCTTAAAACACGATTCTCATCAATATTTTTGAATTCTATATTTTTTAGAGATTTATCAAATGTCAGCTTGATCCATTTTTCAGGCAACTCATTTATTAAGACCCAATTCTCTTCAGGTTTAATTGTTAGGGTAACATCTGGAACATTGTAATTGATTCGATATCTTTTTTTATTGTCAAATGTAATTGCATACCATTGGCTCGGCAATTTACTTTTTTTGAGTAGTGGGACATAGGGAATCTCAAAATAAAACGATTTACTATCTCGGTCATATCCGTCAAAATTGAATTTGAGATTTCCTCTCGAAATTTCCAATTGTAGAAATTCCAGTCTCCTAATTGACTGGGCTTTAAATTTTTTCTTAGCAATTGCATTTTCAGGATAGTCAAATCGTATATCAATTGGGCGGTGTTTATTTTTTCCTATTTTGGATTTGAGAACAGCCATTTCTTTCATACCTCTCATCTCATCTCCTAAATCAAGTTTTACCCTGAGTGTGCCATAGTGTTTCGTAAGTTCCTTCTTGCTCCATTCTGCACCCTCTCCTTCCAAATCAATTGCATTGGTACTATCTCCCATTAGTTGCAACAATTCGTTTCTATAAGTAAAATATTGTTTAAAATCTGAAACTCTTTTACAAATTTCTTTAAGATACTCCAGAATATTTATATCCTCTTGATCTGTAAATTCACCTTCACATGCATTCGTCTTTAACTTTTTCATTTCATCCCTGAGGTCCAACCATTGGACCATTGATCCGTCATGATCATATAATTGTTTAGCTCTTTTTATATTTTCTTCAAAAAGCTCCCGGCAGGATTGAGCGTAAAGGTTACCTACCATAAAAAAGAACAAGATGAAAATCATTTTATTGAAAATATTTCTCATCGGTTTATGCCTAGTATAAAAAAGCAAGAATTGCAGTTATTGAAACCAATACGAGCATATTGTAGGCACTCTCTTTATCCGGAGAAAACTTGATTGTATATTCCCCACCTTTATTCAAACGAATCTTACGATTAAAATTCACTTTTGTGTTAAATGTACTATAATCATCAATGGCTTCATTATCTAGGTTTGTTACGCGGACGATATGTCCATTTTCCATTCCCTGCTTTCGCCCATTAATGCTAAATGTATAATTATTATCATATTTGTAAGATAATACGGTTGTTGAACTTGATCGTTCATTAGAAATCGTTCCACTTTCTACTGGTAACTTGATTGAAACATAATCCTTTCTAAATACATTCCTAAGTCTTTGTTGATAATGTTTTATAGAATCAAGAAGGGCAGGCCTTTCATCTTCAAGAAATGGGTAATCACGATATACTTTTTTTGCTAATCTAAGTTGTTTATAAGGATAACTTGACCTAAGATTTTTATATTCTATATCATTTAGTCTTAGTGCAACTTTTGCTAAATTATAACGAACCAAACACTCCAAGGACCGTATAAAATCATCATACTCTTTTTGAGAAACAACAGTAAGAATTTTCAGTAATAATGAATCTGCAACTAGATATTTACCACCATCAATAAGCATTTCGGCTTGAGCAATTCTTAATTTTTCCCTGTTGTAAATATTTAATTTATCCGGGTATTGATAATCTTTATTAAAATTATCCGGGTCATACCCTTTCTGTTTCGCTTTTTCAATATCCTGTTCCCATGTGTTTTTGGTCAATTTTTTATTATCATGTAAACCATCAGATAAATCATCATGCAATTCTCCCAGCAGTGTAAGTGTTTCGTCCAAATCTCTGGCATTGCGCTTTGCCCATGCTAAATAATACCATGTTTTCCAATTCGTTCCTTTTCGCTCACCACTATCATTTAAGCGATGGATATATTTTACTGAATTCAAAATAGCTAATCTCGCTTTCTTTGGATTACTTGCTTTTGTTAACGGAAAATCATCAATAAGTGGCTTGCGAATTAATTTATCATCATTACCATAAAGCACTAAATCTTTTGAACTGATTGGTTTTTGTTTTTTAGGATCAATAATAGATGGCATATCAATGGTTATAACCAATGGTTTCGAATTATCAACATTATGAATCTTAAGATTCCATTCAAATTTTTTATTAGACTGATTTGAAATAAGCTTTTCACCAAAGGGAGTCGGAACATACAACTGCATTATATCATCTTTCCCCTTTAGTAGCATTAGATTTCCCAATAATCCAAAACCTTCAATACCTATTGATTTTATATCACCTTCATTTCCACTAATATTTAGATCCTGATTCATTGAACCAAAACTATGGGCTACTTTCAGCTTCATATTAGAATCATCAGAAAATTTAAAAATAGGAGCAAAACTTCTTGAGTCAAGCTTGGCTCTAAATTGGATTGGTATTTTATTTTTTCGTTTATTTTTTCCTTGGTCCCATCTTAATTCATCAGGGTCAGCATTGAGATGAATTCTCCATTCCTTTCCTCTTTTTAAGGCATATGTGGTTTCTTGTATTTCACGTTCAATTTTTTCATTTATTGAATTTGATGGGCGAATTATTTTTAGGTTATTGTCTAGTGCGCAATAGGTTCTACCCTTATCGAGAGATAATTTTAATTTGAAATTATTATTGTTTAAGTCCCTAATTGGTAGAATTTTAAGTCCAGTTATTTCAAGTATAGATTCAGATGAAATTGTATCTTTCAAGGTAAAGCTGCATAATCCATTTTTATACATTATGACAGGAGAGAAAACACCATTAGCAGCTTCATTAAACTTTAACGACTCGAATGGAACAGATGTATCCCATTTTATATCGGTATTATTAAAACCAATACTAATGCTATTCCCCGGTATAAATACCTTTTTTAAGGATCTCGTATTGATTCGCAATGTATACAGGCCCCAAGAAGTATCATCCAAAAAGAATCTCTGTTGATCAACGGAATAGATCTGAGGATAACTTTGATTAATAGATTGATTTGACTCTGTAGAGAAAGATGAATCAGATTCCAGATATATTTTTAATTTCTGATCAAGAAATTCACCTCTAGCAGTGATAATACTTAAACCGGAGACGGTTGCATTAAAATTATTATAAAGATCATTTTTGATGCCAAATTTCACAATTCTGTCATTTATATTTAGTAAAGAAAGGTTACTATTATTTGTGATTGATACATTTGATCTGCCACTCCATTTTCCAACTACTGTTGGAAGTTTAATAATAATAATTTCATTTTTCCTAAGAGCGGGCCCATCTCCTTGGATAGATATATCTATTGGTGGTAATTCAGTCAAAATGTTTTCTTTTTTAATTTTTTGAATTATTTCTACATCATCATCCATTGATACTTCAAAATCCAGGATTCGTATAGCTGAACTTTCTCTGGATATTATATCCGAACCAATACCATATATCAGACCGTTATTTTCAATATCATTGTATTCAGAAATGGGAATGCCTTTGATGAGAAGCTCCTGACTGGGTAATAATCTATCCAACAGACGAAAAGAGATCGCTGTTTCATGAGTATTCGAACGAGCATTAATTAATTCCAACTTTTCAACGGGATATTCTATCCTGGCTAAGTTTGATTCATTATTATCAAACTGGAAACTATTTTCGGGTATTCTAATAACTATTGTTGAATTTACTGGAATAGAAGAAAAAACTGGATCTTCTATCAGCTTTATCTTTTTTAATGATGCTTTATCGCTATTAACATTAACGTACTTGACCTTTTGCATGGACATCAATGGTTTGCTGAATGAGATATGACCCTTTATAGTGTCAGCTGCTGATTGATAAAGGTTAGGTATAGAATATTCCAAATTGAATGGCGCAATTGAACCAGCTGGCCGTTTAATAGATATATCCTCAGTCACACAGTCCAAATTATTACAGGCATATGAAAGAGTAATTGTTTTCCCGTTAATACTTTTAATTTCTCTTCTTGATCCATTATTTATTTTATCCGACCATGCAAGGTCTACATTGTCAGGAATAGATATATTGACCCTATTCAAAGAATCACTGGATAAAGGAAGCTCATTCTTGAATTTAAAGCCAAGTTGAAATGAATTGGTGTCGGAGAGAAAGAAATTTTGTTTTCCATTCACCAGTTCAATATTAGGATTAATGAGAGATGTTGTATTATTTGATTCAGAAAATTCAACCCTACGTGATAAACCAGTAATAGGACTAAAGTTTCCAGTTAAGTTTGCTGCCATATGCAATAATAATTTATCTGATTCCTGATCGATTCTTAGAGTACACCTCACAGGAATTTCTGAAATACTATAAAAAGTGTTTGGGATAATTTCATCCTTTGGAACAAGTATTAATGTGTCTTTTTCAATGGATGTATTAAATCTGATATTTCTGTTTTCTTCACCATTTTTTTGAATCGCGATAAGTTCTGATGGTTTCGGTTGCCATTCTAGACCTGGTTTGGAAAAATATAATTTTATAGCTTCATTTTTACTGATGGTTGGATATTCACCTGTTTGAATTACAATATTGATATTACATGTCTCTCCCAATTTTCTCAGCAAATATTTGGGACTAACGCTATTCAATGAAGTTTTTCCAATAATAAATTCATCATTATTCAATGTCTTCCATGACTCTGAATTTTTACAATATTCCAAAATATGTTTAGCAACTTCATTTTTCTCCAATGTAGAAAATTCTAAACCTTTTATCCTCAATAGGGCATCTCGATCTATTTTTTCTTTAGTTGAATTTGAGCGAAATATCCAGAATTTCTCTCTGAAGTACTCTATCAGTCCAGTTTTCTTCCTCACTATTAAGAAAAGTTCATTACCTCCCTTATTGGTCTTAAGAAGGGTTTGTAAGAAATATTTACTTGCAGATCCTTCTATCTCTGATGAGTCATATTTCCAATTCAAATCTGAATTATTATCCACATTATTCCATAATCGTATTTTTAGTGTATCTCCACTTTCAAATTCTTCATCTAATTGTTGAAAGGCGATTCTTATCTCCGGGGCAGGATAAGATGGTTTTTCATGGAGCATTCCTAGGTCATAAATATAGAGATCACTGCTTATTAGAAATGAATTAAGAATATAAATTGACCAGATTAGTAATCTTTTCACGTGTTGATCAATACGCATGCTACCTGGTTGTCATTTTTTCTTTTAAGGGGTGGTTGCTCATCTGCACACTCACTTTGTACTGATCTGCATTTATTAATATAAACACAGCCACCCGCAAATAATTCTTTTTTAATTTCTTTTTTCTCTTCTTTTGAACTAAGCGAAATTCCTTCTGCACTCATGAAATCCGCTGCTGCTTTCAAATCCTCTGAATATGGATGTAAAACTGGAGCGTAGTCATTTTTATATGATTCTACAATTGTTCCTCTTTTAACATGGATATCGCCGTAAAAGACAATTGTTTTATGGCAGAAGTGCTTAATAAGGTCATAATCGTGGGAAATCATAATAATGGT
>MDSV01116632.1_pt1 | contig 11285 bp, 9 predicted proteins | sample 810851 | NCBI WGS metagenome assembly MDSV01 (sample SAMN05326640, study PRJNA326480) | marine metagenome | isolation source: seawater | place: Atlantic Ocean: North East | collected 2012 | reverse complement strand
GGTATTTTTTCTGTTGCACTTTCCCTAAGCTTACACTTGCCAGGAGTTACCTGGTTTTTTTTCCAGTGGAGCCCGGACTTTCCTCTTGAATATTCAAGCGATCATCGCACCATCTATTCTCAATTATTTAATTTTTTGGTCTTGGTCAACAACAAATTGCAAAAATGTTTTTCAATATGATAAATTAAATTATTTTTTGAATTTTTTAAATTATTTCTAATATAAAAATGACTTTTGTAACTTTTTATTAATATATCATAAAAATACTTATTATTTATTGACTTAGATATATCATAACCAATAATGTTTAACATAATGAGAATTTTGTTTTTATGTGAATATATTTTATTTTTTTTAAACCATAATCTAATTTTTTCTAACTCAACTAATGTGTCTTTTTTTGGGTAGTATGCTAAATTTAAACTATTTAAAATTTCCCATGGAAATTTTTCTCCAGGATCTTTTTTTCTATAAGGTGCAATATCTGAATGACCTAAAATATTTTTAGTATCAATTTTATATTTTTTTTTAAGATATTTTATTAGCACAATAAGAGACTTTATTAATTCTTTTGAAAATTTTTTATTTTTATGAATTGGACTAAAATCAAGCTCTATTCCGATTGAAGTGCTATTCAAATCATTTTTTGATAACCATTCAGATTGACCAGCATGCCAAGCTCTATGTTTTTCATTAACTAAATTATATATTTTTCCACTTTGACAAATAATAAAATGGCAGCTAACTTTATTTTTTTTCTCACATAAATAATCTATTGCTTCTTCAATTGATGGTAATGCTGTATAGTGTATGACTAAATAACATATTTTTTCTCTATTTCTTCTATCAAAATTTGAAGATTTAAATTTATGAATTAATTTCATTCAAATTTACCATTAATCAATATATATATCTGTTTTATGGTATTTAAAAAATTTATTTTATTTATATGTTTTATACTAGTTTTTAATTGTTCATCAAAGAATAATCAAGTTGATAAATCTAATATCAACAATCAAGACACAGCTGATATTATGTATATAAACGCAATGGATAAATTTAATGCCAAAAACTTAGATGAAGCTATGATTGCATTTGATGAAATTGAAAGACTTTACCCTCTTTCTAATGAAGCTATTCAAGCTCAAATAATGTCAGGATTTATTGATTACGGTAATTTAAATTATGATGATGCTATTTATAAATTTTCAACAATTATTAATAAATACCCATCATTAAAAAATCTTGATTATGTCTATTACATGAAGGCACTTTGTTTTTACGAACAAATTTCTCATGAAGGTTTAGATGGAAAAAACAATTATTTAGCTCTAGAAAACCTTAATCAACTCATAAAAAGATTCCCAGACAGTAAATACTCAAAAGATGCAAGACAAAAAATCATTTTAGTCAATTCAAATATTGCTGCTAAACATATGAATATTGCAAGTTTTTATCAAAAAAAAGCTAAATATACAGCAGCTTTAAATAGATATAAAAATGTAATCGAAAATTTTTCAAGCACAAAGTTTACTCCTGAAGCTTTATACAGAACTACAGAAATTTATATAACTTTGGGTTTAACAGAAGAAGCTTCTAACACAGCTTCAGTTCTAGGATACAATTATCCTAAATCTGTATGGTATGAATTAAGTTATAATTTAATTAATAATAAAAAAAAATCTAAAAAAATTTTTAAAAAATTAAACTTTTTTAATAATGACTAAAACAGAGGATATAAAAAAAATAAAAAAAAGATTAAAAGAATTAGCAAAGTTGATTAATGAACATAACTTACATTATCACCAAAATGATAATCCAATTATATCTGATAGAGAATTTGATAATCTTATAATTGAAAATACTAATTTAGAAAAAAAATATCCAGATTTAATTTTAAAAAATGGTCCTAATAATACTGTAGGTGGAAAATTAAAAAATAAATTTAAAAAAATTCATCATAAATCACCTATGCTCTCTTTGGGAAATGCTTTTAATTATAAAGAATTTACAGAATTTGATGAGAGAATAAAAAAATACTTAAATATCGATTTAAAAATAAATTTAGAATATATTTGTGAACCAAAAATTGACGGCCTTTCACTAAATTTAATTTACAAAAATGGAATTTTAATTTCTGCATCAACAAGAGGGGATGGTCTTGTAGGTGAAGATGTAACTAAAAATATATCCAACATTAAAAATGTACCAAATAAATTAAAAGGCAATTTTCCTAATTTTATTGAAGTAAGAGGAGAGATATTTTTAACAAGAAGTGATTTTATAAAAATAAATGCAAACCTAGATGAGAAAAATAAATTTGCTAACCCTCGAAATGCAGCTGCAGGAAGTTTACGTCAACTTGATGTAAACATTAGCAGATCAAGACCATTAAAATTCTTGGCACATGGAGTTGGATTTTCATCTTTGGAATTTAATTATTTTGATGAATTTTATAAAAATTTAGAGTCATGGGGAATTAAAAAAAATAATATCAATATCAAATCATCTGATTTAAATTCTATCTATGAGTTTTATAACAATATAAATGATACAAGAAATAGTTTAGATTTTGACATAGATGGTTTAGTTGTAAAACTAAATAATATAACTAATCAAAAAAGATTAGGGAATGTTGGTAAAAATCCAAGATGGGCAATTGCTTTAAAATTTTCTTCAGAAAAAGCTAAAACTGTAATACAGGATATTGATTTTCAGGTTGGAAGAACTGGTTCTATTACACCCGTTGCCAGATTAAAAAGTATAAACTTAGGTGGAGTAATTATTTCAAACGCAACCCTTCATAATTTTGATGAAATTAAAAAAAAAAATATCCATGTTGGTGACACAGTTGAAATTCAAAGAGCAGGTGATGTAATACCACAGGTTGTTAGAGTTGTTAAAAAATCTATAATAGGAAATAAACTAATAACTCCGCCAGAAAAATGCCCAATTTGTGGTAGTGAAACTTTTAAAGAAAAAAATGAGGCAGTTTTAAGATGTCTTAATTCTTATGGATGTTATGCACAAAAAATTTCGCAAATTATTCATTTTGTAAGTAAAAAAGCACTAAATATAGATGGATTTGGTGAGAAACAAGTTAAGCAATTTTATGATTTGAAATTAATAAAAAATGTTTACGATATATTTTCACTTAAGAATTATAAATCAAAAATTGAAGAATTAGATGGTTGGGGTGAATTATCATTTAGTAATTTAGTTAATTCTATAGACAAAGCTAAAAATATTAATCTAGACAAATTTATTTTTTCTTTAGGTATAAGATTTATTGGTGAGATAAACTCAGAGATTTTAGCAAAAGAGTTTAAAAATATTAATAATTTTATTTTAGCATCCAAAAAAACTGATATTTTATCTAATATTGATGGTTTAGGTCCAAAAGCAATAAAATCTATCAAAGATTTTTTTTCTTTCAAATCAAATATTTTATTATTAGAAAATCTCTCTAATCAACTAGCAATAAATGAATATATATTAGAAAGTACAGAAAATTTTTTTTATGGAAAAAATTTAGTATTTACAGGTTCCTTAATTAATATTTCAAGAGATGAAGCGAAATACTTAGCAAAAAAAGTTGGTGCAAAAATTTTAACTGGCGTTAGTAAATCCACAGATTTTGTTGTAATAGGTGAAAAAGCTGGAAGCAAATCTAAAAAAGCAAAGGAACTAAACATTAAGACTTTAACTGAAGACGAGTTTTTAAACAAAATTAACTCTTAATTTGTAAAAATTTTAAATAAACTTTTTTTAATCCAAATTTTTCAAAATCGACTTCCGCTTTATCAGAATCTTTCTGGATGATTACTCCATTTCCATATTTTTGATGAAGTACTTTATCATCTACCATTAAATTACTATTATAAGAATAATCTTGATTAAACTCCCATTCAATTTCATTACTTTTGTTTTCTAACATTCTTTTTCTTCCAGGTGTTAAATAATCATTTGATATATTTTCAGTTTTTATAAAATTATTTAAAAAGTCGTTATTGTCCAAAAATTTTGAGTCATTATATTCTATTAATTTTTTTGGTAACTCAGAAATAAAACGTGAAGGGGCGTTAAAATCATGCGAAGCATATGAATATCTATTTTGATTAACATAAGAAATTTGAATTTTTTTTCTTGCTCTTGTCAGAGCCACATAAGCTAATCTTCTCTCTTCTTCTAATCCTTTTGTGCCTGACTCATCAATAGATCTTTGACTTGGAAACACACCCTCCTCCCATCCTGCTAAAAATACATAGTCAAATTCTAATCCCTTTGCTCCATGCATAGTCATTAAACTTATTGTGGGTACATTAGTATTTGAAATATTTTCCATTACTAAACCCACATGTTCTAAAAAACCTTCTAAATTATCAAAATCTTTCAAGCTTTCTAAAAATTCGTTTATATTGTCTATTCTTGATAAACTCTCTGGATTTTTTGAGTTTTTTAATTCAATTTCTAATGAATGCATATATTTAGAGTCTTCTAAAATAACTTTAGCAAGTTCAACGTGATCAAAATTTTTTTTTATTTTTTTCCAACTTAAAACATTCTTAATAAAATTCTCAATTTCAATATTTACTTTTCCATTGTTTTCACTGGTAAAAATTTTTGCAGCCTCAAATAAACTAATATTATTAAGTCTTGAGATTTTATTTATTTTTGAGAGTGTAGTTTTTCCAATTCCTCTTTTTGGAGTATTAATTATTCTTTCAAAAGCTAAATCATCTGATAAGTTATTTATTAATCTTAGATATGCAATAATATCTTTTATTTCTTTTCGTTCATAAAATCTTAACCCCCCAATTATTTTATAAGGTAATCCAATTGAAATTAATCTGTCTTCAAAAGATCTTGTATGAGCCGCTACTCTAAATAAAATAGCAATTTCTGAAAGTAATACTTTTTTAGTAATAAGCATTTCAATTTGATCAGTAGTAAAAATAGCTTCTTCTTTTGTTTCCCAAAAACCATTTATATGAATCTTATCACCTATTTCATTTTCACTCCAAAGTTTTTTTCCATATCTATTTTTATTTTTATCAATTAAGGTGGATGCACATTCAAGAATATTTTTAGTCGATCTATAGTTTTGTTCTAATCTAATAATTTTTGGCTCATTAAAATTCTTTTTAAATTCTAGTAAATTAGTTACATCAGCACCTCTCCAAGAATATATAGATTGATCATCATCTCCCACACAACAGATATTTTTATGACCTTTATACAAATACTCCAACCATGTTTGTTGGATAGAATTAATATCTTGATATTCGTCTACTAATATAAAATGAAATAAATTTTGATAATATTTCTTAACATCTTCATGAGTTTTAAATAATTTAATACACAAAAGAATGAGATCTCCAAAATCGACACAATTAATACGTATCAATTCTTCTTGATATATTTTGTATATTTTGCGAAGCTCTTCATCATGTTGTCTATATTTATTTTGTTTAAGTTCATTATAAAAAATACCTTTATTTTTTAAACCATCAATAGAGTTACTAAAAAACTTAGGTGAAATGTCTTTTGTATCTATATTTTCTTGCTCACAGATTTTTTTAATAAGTTTTAATTGGTCGTCTGAATCGATAATAACAAAATTTTGTTTAAGACCAATTTTTTCATAGTTTTTTCTTAATATTCTTAATGATAATGAATGAAAAGTACCCAACCACATTTTATCAATTGGAAATCTTAGCATATCTGAAACCCTTGATTTCATCTCTGATGCAGCCTTATTAGTAAATGTTACTGCTAAAATTTGATTGGGTTTTAAGATTTTTTTCACCAAAAGATGAAGCAATTTAAAGGTCAAAACTCTTGTTTTTCCACTTCCAGCTCCAGCCAACACCAAAGTAGCTCCAGAATTATTTTCTACGGCTTTTCTTTGCGATTCGTTTAGAGATTGTAGATAATTATTCAAGTTTTCTGACATATTTATGCTATAAAAGTTATATAATAATAAAAAATTAAACTATATAAATAAATTAGAAGAATATAAAATTAGTCTTTAATAATGAGTAAATTTAAACACATAACAACCTTTATAGTTATCATTTTATTCAGCTTCAATCTTAATGCTGCTGCATCAGATGATGTTAAAACAAACTCAGATGACTTTGACACCTCTACATTTGAAGACGAAATTTATGATCCATTAGAGGGAATTAACAGAGCTATATTTGGTTTTAACAATGTTGCAGATAAAATAATTTTAGAACCAGCAGCAAAAGGATATAAAAAACTGCCTTCACCGGTACAAAGTGGTATTGGTAACTTTATTAAAAACCTAAAATTGCCTCTCGTTGCAGTAAATCAACTATTACAAGGACAAGGTAAAAATGCTGTTGAGTCAACTGGAAGATTTTTAGTAAATTCTACTGTAGGTATTTTCGGTTTAATTGATGTAGCAGATGATTTAGGGCTTGAACAAAAAGAAGAAGACTTTGGTCAAACTCTTGCAACTTTGGGTGTAGGTGATGGTTTTTATATTGTGCTTCCTTTATTTGGACCTTCAAACTTAAGAGATACTACTGGAATGGTTATAACAATGGTAACAGATCCAATAAATGCTTATGCAACCAATCAAGGACAATCATGGGCAATTCCATGGAGAACTGGAGCAAATGCAGTTGATCAAAGATCTAAAATAATAGATGAGGTAAACGCTCTAAGAAATAATTCTGTTGATTACTATGCTGCTGTAAGAAGCTCGTACTATCAAAATAGAAAGGCCGCTATAATGAATACTGATGATGATGTTTTAACACCCTTGCCTCTTATTAGTATAGAATTTGAATAATGCAAATACTACGTCTGCTTACTATAAATTTAGTAATTTTACTCTCTTTTAATGTTTCAGCTGATGAAGCTAAAAATTGGCTTAAAACAGAAATTGATAAGATAATATATGCATATCAAGATAATAACCTGCCAAATGAAAACAGATTTTTAATGATAGAACAAACTATTAATAATAATTTTGCTGGATCTGGAATAGCAAAGTTTGTAGCTGGAAAAAGCTGGAATGGAGCCACAAAAGATACAAAAATAGAATATATTAAGCTATTTAAAAGGCATTTAGCTCTAAATATAGCATCAATGATGCAGGGATATTCAAATCAAAATTATAAATTAATAAATTCTAATTATGACTCAAAAAATAATGTCACGATGATTGATATGGAGATATATTCTGAAACTGGATCTATTCAAATAACATGGAGAGTTAAAAAATCAAAAGAAAGATTTTTTGTAATAGATCTTTTAGTAGCCGATATTTCATTAGTGGTAACAAAAAGATCTGAGTTTAATTCTATGTTCAAAACAGTTGATTTTGATTTACAAAAATTTAATGAAAAATTGCTAGCACAAAATGAGCTCAGTTATTCAAAAATAATTAATTAAATCAAATTTTTAATTTTATAATCTCATCTTCATCAAATGTTTTAGGCTGGATAGGCTTAGTTTTCATGTAATAAATTTCTTTAAGCTCCGATGATTTTATAATACCTTCCATAACCTCCAACACATGCATTGCCAGACCAAGTGAGCACCTTGCTTGCCTTTGATTATTTATTGCATCAATCATATCTGATAATCCTATACCTCTATAGTTTGCAATCTTGGAACCATCATTATCAATTTTATTTGGAATTCCTAATTGCATTTTATCATTATTTATTGTTTCCCAATTTTCTTCTTTTTTAGATAACAAAATATCACCACTAAAAAAATTTGGATCAGGGACAATCATTGATCCTTCCAAGCCATACAATTCTATTGTTGAATGTTTATGTTTCCAAATATCCCATGAGCAGAAAAATTGTATTTTGGTATTATTATGAAATTCCAAGACACCCATCAGAGTTGTAGGTGTTTCTACTTTTATTTTCTCTCCATTTCTTGGTACACTAGTAATTGTTCTTTCTGAAGATGCCGTCCCACTTGTTGAGCTTATATTTTTAACAGGTCCAATCAGATTAACTAATTGAGTTATATAATAAACACCTACATCAAAAACTGGTCCGGCACCTGGTTTAAAAAAAAAATCAGGATTTGGGTGCCAATGTTCCATGCCATGTGACATAAGATTAAAAGTACCTAAAACCACATCACCAATTTGATTATCTTCGATTAATTTTCTTGCATTTTGACCAGCTGCCCCAAGAAATGTATCAGGTGCACAACCTACGTAAAGCTTAGTTTGTTCACATAGTTTGGAAATTTCAAGACCTTGATCCATATTCATTGCCAGAGGTTTTTCGCTAAAACAGTGTTTTCCAGCATTTAATGACTTTATAATTATCTCTTTGTGTGCTGCAGGTATAGTCAAATTAATTATTAGATCAATTTCTTGATTTGATAGAATATCATCTACAGATTGAGCTTGTATATTAAATTTTTCAGCACTGGTATTAGCGATATCAGTACTAATATCAGCGCAAGAAATGATTTTAAAATTATTAAATATTTTTTGACTATTAAAATATGTTTCTGAAATATTTCCACACCCTATTATTCCAACTTTCATTTTATATATCTTTTAAATTTTCAATTGATCTAGAAATATATTCTTTATAGTCATTTGGGTCATCATGTTCTAAAATAAATAACTCACAATTAGTATCTTTTATTAAAGATATTAATTTAAACCAATCAATAAACCCATCACCGACTGCTGATTGGTTCTCATGAACCAGCATATCTCTATCTTTATCAAAAAAATCCTTTAAATGACAAGCAATAATTTTATTAGAATATTTATTTATCCATTTAATTGGATCTGCTCCACCTGCTACTGTCCAACCTAGATCTATCTCAAGCTTTAAATTTTCATGATGCTCCATCATACATTCAATAGGCAATTTACCACTTGCAAGTGGAATAAATTCATATGAGTGATTATGATAACCAAGCGTTAATCCAGCATCTTCAACCCTCCCAACATAAGAAGATAAATTTTTTCCAAATTGCAACCACTCAATTTCATTCATTTCAAATGATTTTTTAAAATCTCCATCTTTTCTTGCAGGAGGAGCAGGAACTATTAGATGTTTAATGTTTAGTTTGTTTGCCTTATCAATAATATTTTTTATATCTTTTAATGCCTCAAATCCAATATGCGTAGAGTAAGCAGTGATATTATTTGCATCCATTAAATTTTTTAATTCTTCAATATTTAGAGACTCTAAACCAAATAGTTCTATATTTTTTAAACCAGATTCTTTTATAAATTCTAAAATTGGAGCATAAGGTTGAAATTTTCTTACTGTATAAAGTTGAACTGAAATATCTTTTTTATTCATAAAACACCTCTAAATAAATTTAAAAATAGAAATAAGTAAAGCGTTTTACTTGTCAACTATATAAATAAATGATTTGTATATATTTGAATATAAGTATTATAATGAATATTAAAGAAAAAATTAAAATCACAGATTTGGCAAAAAAAATTGGTGTTTCTGTGTCATCTGTTTCTAGAGCCTTAAATAATCATCACAATATATCAAAAAAAACAAAAGAAAAAATTACAAAGGCAGCTCAAAAATATAATTATTTTCCAAATTTAAATGCTAAAAGGTTAGCTTCAAAAAAACCTGATACAATAGCTTTTTTAACATCACTAGATCCTTATGCACAAGATTATGTACTTATGGAATTTCTTGCAGGATTAACAAATGCAATCAAAGATCAGTCTACAGAATTAATTGTAAAATTTTTTTCTGATGAAAAAACAGAGCTTAATTATTATAAAAAATTAGTTGAACTTAATATCGCAGATAAATTTGTTTTTTACAGAACAAAACAAAAAGATAAACGTATTAAATTTTTAAAGAAAAATAATATTAATTTTGTTTCATGGGGCAGAACAACAGCTGTAAAAAATTATGCTTGGATAGATTTAGATAATGAAAAAAGTATTTTTATTTTAATGAATAGATTGTTAAATTTTGGACATAGAAATATTGGTTTAATAAACATACATCAAAGTTTTAATTATGGAAATCAAAGAAAAATAGCTTTTGAAAAATTTCATAAGATTAAAAATATGAAATTTGATGAAAGAAATTATCTTGATTCTATAGATAGTTCTTCATTATCTGGTATAAATCTAACTAAAAGATTATTAACAAAGAGAAATCCACCAACAGCAATAATCTGTTCTACTGATAAATTTTTCATGGGTTGTATTCAGGAGTGTCAAAAAAGAAATTTACAAATTGGAAAAGATATATCTATAGTTGGATATAATGATCAAAATAATTTTCTAAGCTCACAAAACCTAACCTATATAAGTCATCCGTTAACAAAAATGGGAGAGATATCTGTACAAATGTTAAAAGACATAGAAAATGGAGTCATGCCAGGTAATATATCCAAACTTATAGAACCTATATTAAATGTAGGCAAAAGTGATGGTAAAAAAAATTCTTAATTATTTAAATTAAGCCAACTTACCTGATCTTCAGTTAATTTAATATTCAAGTTATGTAAGCTTGAGTCTATTTCAGATATAACTCTAGGACCTATTAATGCAAAGGATGGGAATTTAAGGTTAATAGGCCATGCACCTGCAATATTTTGACTCTCAACACCTAACTTTGAAGCTAATTGAAAAACTCTTTTTTTTCTTTCTCTATTATCCTTACTGTCAAAGCAACTAATTGGACCACTTGAATGCTGCCCTGGTTGACGCCAAGAAGACTCATCCTCTGTGATTTTATTTTCTATTTGTTGCGTAATTTCATCTGGAAGAAAATAACCTCTACCTTGACTTGACCATGATAAATGCGCTGTTTTTGTACTTTCTAAATACTCGAGAATTTCTTGATCGTTAGATGATATGCATCCATCCCATAAAGGCTTAATCATTTTACATAAAGCCAAATTGTTATTAAGTATACTGAATTTAACTTTATTATTTTCTTCAGCCCAATTATTAGCTTCTTTAAAACGACCTAATGTCCAATTTGAACCACCAAAAATTTTTATTCTGCCCTTGTTTTTTTCTTCATTTAAAACGTCAATAAATTCGTCAACTGGAATTTCAGTATTATCTCGATGCATAATATAAATATCTGCAGTTTCAGTTTGCAATCTATCAAGAGACTCTGTTAACTGAATTGATAAGCTTTTAGGATCACAAAATGGAGTATGAGCGCCTTTCGCAATAATAACAAGATCTTTTAAATTATCTCTTTTTCTATGCCAATCTCCTAAAAGTGTTTCCATAGATCCCTGCCCATAAACATATGCATTAT
>MDSV01249262.1_pt1 | contig 11286 bp, 28 predicted proteins | sample 810851 | NCBI WGS metagenome assembly MDSV01 (sample SAMN05326640, study PRJNA326480) | marine metagenome | isolation source: seawater | place: Atlantic Ocean: North East | collected 2012 | reverse complement strand
AATTCTTAAATTGGGTCTGAAGTTGATTACTACGGAGCTGATGGTGCTGAGCATTCTTTTAAGATTGACAACATCGCATTTAAGGTTTTAGAAGACCCTAATGACGGATATCGATCATGCTTAGGTGTGATTGAATATGGTGAGCAAAACAACTCTATTTTCTTTCACTCACCTGTAGCAAGAGTTAGAATAGAAATGTTTCGAGAGTCTACAGAATACGGACATGAAAACGAAGGCTACAGACTAGTAGACGTAGAAGATGATCACGTGTGGCTAGAGTTTGGCACAAACCACTATGACGACTACTACCCAATGTTTGTATTCACTCATTTTCCGAAGTCACTATGATACCTCCTAAGAAACCTCCTACACTTGGAAGACTAGGCGAAGGAACACGCTTCAAGAAAGGAGACTTGGTCAAGAAAGAATACTGGTGGGCAGGAGATTGTCCAGCCTCGTCAGAAAATACCGAAGTAATGATTGTCTTAGAGGCTTGTGGTCAAGCAATAAAAGTTTTGTGGCCTGATGGCACAATCAAAGCAGAACTTAGTTGCAATTATGTATTATTATCATAGAAGTGCGTGCAAGATTCTCCAATGTGTAGTACAATTATTATATACAAGGAAACACAACAAAGGAGGTCAAGATGACCAAGAAGATCAAAGTTGGAGATAGAGTTTACTACCGAGCTCCTCGGTTGGCGGATCGCAAGAAAGGTTCGAAGCCAGAGTTTACAGTGGTAGAACTTTATGACGGTGGTAGGATGGCAAATGTCCAACACGACAAAGGCTACATCTTCAAAGGTTACATCGTGGCTAACATGACAAAGTACGAAGGATGACAACACATCAATGGATAGATCAAATAGCACAAGGCGTAATCCTCTCCGGAGGATACGCTTATTTGTTAGCTATGCTGGTGAATTATCTAGAAACTGGAAGTCCATATTGGGGCATTGACGATGAAGAATAAGAAATGAGGTGCCTTGTGAACATAAACGATATTCGAGACTATCCTGGTGACGTTAATGTTGGTGATATTGTCGAGATCATACCGGGAATGATGCTTATTGAGCCAATTGATCCTTGTATTGTCTTAGAGGCAGACAATGAAAAGGGATTATATGAAATCATGTACCTGCGAAACAACTACATTATTGGCTGCGGTCGCATGGAAATTGAAAGAGTCATAAGTGAGGCCCGGTGATCTAGTGAAGTACCAGTGGCCTGCGTTTTTAGGCGAGATGAATAAAGACTTTGATAGAGGTATCGGGGTAGTTATAGAAGTAAGAATGTGGAAAGATGCCGGCAACGAACGTAACGTCGGTGTGGATGTCGACGTTCTCTGGCCTGACGGCACTGTTAATACTTGCTTAGATGATGAACTAGTCTGGATAACAGGAGAAAATTAAAATGGAACCTGATGTTGGTGACTTAGTTGTGTCAGCCCACGAGGATTTAGAAGGAACTGGGATTGTTCTAGAGGTAAACACTTATACTATGCCCGGTAAACTCCTCGTAATGTGGGAAACTGGAATGATTTGCACGGAATGGGAAGACGAAGTGAGGTTAGTAAATGGATGCAGGTTTAATTGATGTTCAGCTAGCAGAAGTATTTGATTCGATCTACATGGTTGTTTGTGTAGTTACTGTATGTATTGCAGCAGGTTTATGCGTAGTATGGTGGAAAAAGTCTCGATGAATAGCACTATAAAGAAAGGGGACTTAGTAGAGTTTTATAGCTCTTTTGAGTCTTTCATGAGAGATTACGAGCATAAAAATCCAGGGATTGTACTAGCCGTAAAAAAGTCTTTGTCTTTAGGTGTTAACCGAGAATCTGCAAAGGTAATGTGGAAAGACAACTCAGTAACATCAGAGCACTCAACATATCTTCGGAGAATTACTAAGTGAGCAACATTCGTTATCAATGTCGAATGCCAATTGTCGGGGACATGCTAATTGTCACACCTTGTAGAGATCGATATCAACACATTCCAGCTGGACAAGAAGAAGAAGAGTTTTTAGGTATAATCTACTCCGTTGAAAAAAATCGCCGGAGTGTATTAGTACAATGGTCAGACAAAATACCTCCTAACTACAATATTAAATACGGGTACAACGGTACTAACATTCACAATTTGCGCCGAGAGTTTAGAATTATTCGAGACGGGCAGGAGGTCAAGGGGTAGTGAAAAACATTCTCCCAAGACCCGGACTTGGTGATATGATAAAGTTTAAAGATGTTAGAATGGATGGATCTATTCGATCTGAACACTTTGGCTTGATATACGAAATCATTGATGGTCAAGGTTACATAGCGTGGGTAGACAATTTTAAACCCTACGACTATAACGAAATATACGGTTATTCTGTTGTGAAAATGCAGCAGGAATACGATGTTTTCTCTGTCGTGGCAAAGGCTTCAGATGCTAAATCAAGGTGACTTGGTACAAGTTAAAAGTGATAAATACTGTAAATACGAAGGTGATGTCTTTAGCGGAGGATGTTTCTGCTTTTTTTGTGTAAATGATTCGCTTAACGCTGTAGGGCTAGTAACAACAGTATGGATCGATGAAGATGACAATCAATCTGCGATCATAGAATTTGCATGCGGAGAAAGCGTCTTTAGAGAGCCAGACTATACCACACTTGAAGTCTTAAGTCGAGTGTAAGGGATTCAAGAAAATGCATACTCACAAGTTTGAATACTATTTTGACAGAGCTAGGACAATGTTGCAATATGACGTCGATAGAAAGCAGGTCTTACGCAACCTTCTAAGCGAAGGAGCTCCTTATGATATCGCATACTTTGCGCTCAAGGGTGCTGAAATGGCTATACGTGAATGGTAAGCAAATCAAACCAAAGAATCAAGTTTCTTATTATGGAACAACTACCAACCGATGGTCGTCATGTGTTGGAGGCAGACTTAGAACAGAATGTGTCTATAGACGCCCGTAGTTTAAATCTGTGCTACTCTACAGATCTCTTTGATAATATACTCACTGACCTTGTTCAAGATCAATACGTGGTCAATCTGGAGGGTAGAGTAATTGCAACTTACATGGGCTTAATTAAATCAAAAATTTTGTGAAAGCGTGTGCAAGTTTTCTGTAGGTATGGTATATTGATTATGTGGTTAAGGATTAGGAGTTAAACACATGTCACGTCGTAGAAAAAGTAAGTTCGCCATCGATTTCAACCAAGATCCTAAGGTGGTAGCACATCTTGTTTTGAAGGATCTTCTTCGGAAGCATCCACGAGGTGCATCTGGAAAGCTTTCAAGCAAAGACTACGAATACGGTCGTAATCCAACCATGTGCTATAGTAGATCAGCAGAGCGAGAAGGTGTAGGCATTTACTGCGGCTACACAGAAGATCAAATCTTCAATATCTTTATCAAGCCCGGCGCAATTCTTTGCGGAGGTTATTCTGTTCTAAATAATGCTATCGAGCTCTTGTGGAAGAGAGAAAAGAGTCCAGAAAAATCTGACGAAGAACTTGAGCGCGGATACTACTGGGTTCCTGAGGCAACTGTTACACGTCGTGCAAACAAGATTCGGGATCGCATTTCTTACGTCAAAAGAATTATTGAGCGCCGCGGCCGACCTGGTGTCTATTCAATCAATACGGGCTACCGCTCAACTTTTAGTGACGTTAACTTTTACGTTTGGGCCAACAACCTCCAGGATGCTGAAGGTCAGTTTAATCTTTTGACAAAGCCTTTGGTTGCAGCTGCTTGCCCTCGATTCACGATGGCTGACAATGTCAACACGCGTCAACATGAGTATGATGCAAAGCCTGAAGATCTGTTGACTCACTCACAAAGAACCATTGATGAGATGAATGCTCTAGAGACTAGTCTTAACAATCAAATGGAAGATATTAAAAAGAAGCTTGAGGGTCTTCGAGGCATCAAGGAGATGGTTACTGAAATGGCTGTTAACTCAATCATGGTTGAGGGTGTATAATTACTCGCTATGATTGATGTATTTCTAGCATGTGTTTCTGCAATCTTAGAAGCAGCAATGTCTGCTCAAGTAGCCTATGACGCAATCGTTTTGGCGACTATCGGAATAGTAATGTTTGTTGCATGTGCAGGAACTGTGACTTTTTTAGGGCTTGAATGGATACACAAAAAAATAGCAAAAAGCTCAGGCAGGATTTTAAGGAAGGTGACCTCGTCGATTTTGTCTATGTCGAACAAGGGAAACACCCGCAAGTGTGGAACAGAATCAATGGTCTGGGTGTGATTGTTTCAATGCGAAAATCAGCAGAAGACTCAAGCTGTATTTATACAGTTTTGTCAAACGGCAAATCTTTTGAATGTGTAGAGGTTTATCATTTAGAAGAAGATACGACAGTGTGCGACAATGAAACTAAACATAGCAAAAAATAATATATGCGAAGGTGATCTAGTAATGTTAAGCAGCTCATGGAGTGAAAGATCTGTGACACTTTCTGCATTAGCAAACCCATACATTGGAATTGTAACAGAAATCAGATCAGCTGCAGGCATGTACGCCGGGCATCGATATGTCAAGGTCTTGTGGGAAAACAATACTCACAAAGAGCATCACATAGAAGATCTGATTAAGGTAAAGCAGTGAAATTTAAGATTGGTGACCTCGTCAAATACTCTGATAGTGCTGCTGTTTCTGAAGATCCTAAATGGACAGGCATTGTTTTAGAAGTTACTGAAGTGACTGCAACAGTTTTGTGGGGTCACATAGAAGATGTATGGATTCACGACGACGAAGATTTAGAACTAGCTAACAAGAAGGACTAGACATGGAAAAGAAAGAAACAGTTTGGGCTTACGCATTTCTCATTTTTTTAGGTGGGCTTGGCGTACATAAGTTCTACCTTGGTAATACATTTATGGGGTTTCTCTATATGTTTACAGCTGGCCTTTGCGGGATTGGTCTAGTTTATGACTTCTTCACGCTGCCATTTCAGGTGTCTAGTGCAAATCAAGAACATTCTTACATGTACAGTCAGTCCTCGTGCTGCAATTGTTCTGGCAACTAAATTAAAAAAAATAACCCTTAGGGGGTTCCCATCAAGAAAACGGTGTTTAAGTTATAAACACAAACCAAGACCGCGGTGGTCTTATACTCATTAACTTAAAACAAGGAGAAACAATACATGAGTAATCTATTTCCAATGACAACGATTCGAAACACAATTGACAGAGATTTTGATAATCTTCTAGCTTCGTTTTTTGGACCAGGCGTTGGTCGAGCCCAAAGGTTCACAAACGTTTCAACTACCCCACGTGCTAATGTAATTAAGCAGGCGGAAGGCTATACAATTGAGCTAGCTGCGCCAGGATTTAGTCGTGATGAGTTTGAAATTGGCGTCGACAACGGAGTTCTTTCGATTCAGGTCGGAACTTCTGATACTCCTGAGTATGCAAATCAATTGACCACACAAGAGTTTTCCTACTCTTCTTTTACTCGGTCATGGTCACTTCCAAAGGATGCTGCAGCAGAAGCAATCTCTGCTCGATATGACGCTGGAATCTTATACGTAACCGTTCCTACAACCGGCAATGCAAACAACAAAATTGTAATTGATGTCGAATAAATAAAAAGAGTTACGTAGTTTTTAGGGGGTCCTTTTTGGGCCCCCTTTTTTTATTGCCAAATAGTTATGTCTACTCTTTCATAAGGAGAAAAACGCATGTTAAATCTTAAGAGTAGAAAACCATGGTTTATCGAAAACAGCAGAGTTCCTGTCTGGCTTTCGTATCTCGCGCCTATTAAGATCTGGGCTATCAGCTTTGGGCTGTGGGTTTGGTGTAGAGGCGTGCTTTCAGAAGAAACACGTCGTCATGAGACGATTCACTATCAGCAGCAGCTTGAGCTTTTGTTTGTAGGTCAGTGGTTGCTTTATGGGCTGTTCTGGCTAGTAGGAATGATTCGCTATAGAGACGGTGCTAAAGCCTACTACGAGAACCCATTTGAGCGTGAAGCATATCGTAACGACAAGGATGAGGGATATCTAGCCACTAGGCCTCGTTACGCATGGGCATTTTACGTATTTGAATAGGAACATTATGAATGCACGTAATAAATAAAGACTGTTAATTTTGCACAAGGAGCAACTACGTGTTTTCAACAATGACCTATACGTTTGTAATTGCATCTCTGTTTGGGACTGTATGTTTGACTCAACCGGTGGATGACGATGTTGTCATGCCATCGGCCGTCGAGCAAGTCTATAAGGTTGGGACTTACCCAAAAACTGAATACTATCAACCGATTTATGTAGACACATCAGACGCACACAACACAATTACAATAGAATCAACTTCAATTTATGAGACACTTCTAAACGAGACTTAAACCAAACTATAGCTCCGGTCTATACTTAAGATCATGAGCAAAAAGAATCAAGACACAATCAGTACACGAGACGACAACGACATACGATTTAGTATTCGAAGTCTACAGAAAATCGAACGCACTTGTAGAGGTGTTGGTAAGTTTAGAAGGGCAGCCATCTTACGAAAAGCAATTGCTCAGCTTAAGATGGCACAGAGAATAGAATGAAAGTTAGTAGAAGACAGATTAGAAGAATAATTCTGGAGAGGTTTTCTACAGACGACTTCAAGGACGTATACGCAACGGCCCAAATGGCACACATGGGACAGACTAGAAGAGATGGGTCTGAATACTTTACACATCCGTCTGAGGTGCGAGATATCGCACAAGGCTTTTACCCTGAAGACCAAGTAGTTCAAATGGCAGCGCTTCTTCACGACAGCTTAGAAGACGCTCCTGGTTCTACAGTTCAATCTGTTGAAGAGATGGAAGAGTTTATTAAAGGCTCTATTCAAGATCCTGAAGCGGGTGAAGAAGTAATCAGAGTTGTTCGTGCTTTAACACATGAGAAGGGTGCTGACTACACAAGCTACGTTATGGGTTTGGTGAATGATACGCCGGCTCTTCGAGTAAAGCTAGCCGACATGGTACACAACCTTTCAGACGCGCCACGCCCTAAGCAAAAGATGAAGTATAAGTCTGCCCTCGATGCGATCGGCGAACAAACAGGCGGAGGGCCACCTGCCGGCATTTCAGATAATCATTGGAATCAGTTGTACAGTTTAGTAGAAGGAAAGAAAATGAGGCTAACAGAGAGCGAACTAAGACTTATTATTAGAGAAGAGATTGGTAGAAGCTTCAGTACAAACGCAGACGGTCCTATTCCATACTGGAAAACAGTTGCTGACGATGTACTCGTGACTGTAATGCCTATCGAAGTCGGTGAGAAATACGCATGCGAAATAGAAGTCCCGTCAAACCCAGAACTAAGCTCTCCTATGAGGTACTTTCCAACAGAAGAAGAAGCTAATCATTTTGCCAGGCAATACACAGAAAAAATCAAAAACATGCTGTTTAATGAACAAGCTTAGGTGACCGGTTTACCGTTGCCCTATGGCAAAAAGAAAATCAAAGCTAAAAACTAAAAAACCAGAGATCGAAGAGCTCGATGGATACAAGTTAGGGCAGGAAATTTATTGTAAGAGATTTCCTGATGGTAAGCTTTCTTTCGGAAGGATTGAACAGTTTCACCCAAACACTGAAGGTGGTAAGGCTGTTACTTTCATAGACTTTATCACTAGTAAGTACAGGCTGACGCTGATGGATGATATCATTGACAATCCTACACCTAAACAAGTAGAAGACTGTCGATCTCAAATAGCTGTTTTGAAAAGAAGAAAAAAGTCTACAAAGTAAAGACGTCTAATTTTGTAGGATTTAGATTAGACTCTGCAGGCTCTTTAGTCGGAAGTGTAGACAGTATTTCTCTAATTGCTTGAGAGCTCGTTGATATCGCGAGGTTTTCAAAACCAACTACGGCGCGCTGGACCATCCCTACTATTTTTCCTTCTACGTTTAGAATAGGTGATCCTGAGCTTCCTGGTCTGGCAGGAATAGTGTAATGATAGAAGCCAATTGAGTTCTTTCCTGAGTAATATCCGTCCATCATAAGGACCATTCCAGGCGCCCATATCTTGTGAGGTGAAGCTACATTGTAGACCTTCTCGCCGATTGCAGGATCTTCACTAGCAGCCACAAATGGCATTCCCCATATTTCATCTGACTTAAGAATACACAGATCGTTAGGTTTGTCTACTCTATAGACCTGAGCATCTCTTTCTTTGCCGTTGTAGTCGGCTATTTTAATTCTAGAAACTACTTGTTCTACTACAACGTTAATGGGTTTACTCCCAGGAGGCTGGTATACAAATTTGCTAATTGATTCTTCTGAGCATACATGAGCTGCAGTCAAGCTATATGTCTTAGAGTCATTATGACCTACCACTATACTAGATCCTATGGAGCTGGAAACTTTAACTTTAAGACCGAAATCTTTTACGTTACAATCTCTGGCTGGATCGTCAACATAAGAACAGATTGTCGGTGTCATTGTGGTTTGAACAACAACAAGCCCAAAAGATTCTTGCGGCTTAAGACTAAATGGTCGTGCAACTTCGCCTGCCTTTGTTGTACAACCAAAGCATCCCATGGTAGATACACATGACATTAGACATATCATTGTCATAGCTATGATTGTTAAGGATGAGAACCTTTTTAACTGCACACTTACTACTCCCATATACTATAGGTATATTCCGCGCTCGATCACTGTTATAATGTTAAAGAACATGAAGGGGTGAACTGCATTGAAAGATATTGTTTTATTTGACATGGATGGGACATTGACTCCCCCAAGAAAAAAGATTGAAAGTAAAATTATTGAGTCACTAGGCAGCTTGCAAAAAACTGCCGACATAGGCATCGTCTCCGGTAGCCCTTATGACTACATATATCAACAGATGGGAATTGCATGGAATGTATCAGATGGTCTAGACCCTAACAATCTCCTGATTATGCCTTGCAACGGAACACAGCTATATTCGTATTCTAAAGACACACAATCTTTTATCAAGAGAAAAAGCACAAACATGATTGAATTTCTAGGGTGTGAAAAATATAGAATCATGATTTCGATACTCACAGACTTGCAAAATCAAGTTATTGAGAGCTGTTCTAACATGCCTGTTTCCGGAAACTTTATATCGTTTAGAGGTAGCATGGTCAACTGGTGTATGATAGGAAGAGATGCGGATACAAAGATGCGAAAAAAATTTGTCGATATCGACAAGGGGTTGAGAACTAGATTGCAAGCTCAGTTTGTAGAAGAGCTTAAGACAGGAGGTATCTCAAATGTGTCATCTGCTCTTGGAGGATCTACCTCCATAGACATATACCCGACAGGTTGGGACAAGACATACTGCCTTACTCATATTAAACACCCGGGTACTATATATTTTGTAGGTGACAAATGCCGACCAGATGGAAATGATTTTGAGTTATTTCAAAGTGAGGCAACAGTCTCGTATGAAACAGATGGTCCATCAACAACTTTACACATTATTGAAGAAATCAAGCGGAGATTAGAGGATGGCTAAACTATCTGATCTTTCTTCTTCGCTGTTTGACAAGTCTTTTAGCGCAACAGCTAGAGTCATAATGTGTGATGATACAGTTCATAGAAAAAATAAAGATTTTGCAAGAAATGCTCTAAAGACGTCAGGCTTTGCCAAATTTATGGTAAGCCTATTGACTCATTTACCTGAAGAGTGTGCTTTACAAATACTAAGCAATAGTGTCGCGACCCGTGATGTCTTTACAGAAGACATGTTTGTTAGCAGCTTTTTAGAAACTAATTGTCGACACTACATCAACTACCACGACGAAAAAATGTGTACTGTTGAATTTTCGTGTAAATTTAAAACGAATGTGCAGACTCTTTGTTTATTGCCTGAGCATCTTTTGGTACACATCCACGTTGAAGTTAAAACCCCTGTAGGAGAAGTTCAGCTATAATGTTTTCAGATGTTCCTCACAAAGAGAAAGACTGCTGGTATACAATACCTCAGATTAGGGCTAGAAAAAGCAGCATTCATGGTCTAGGGCTTTTTGCCATAGATGATATTGCAAACGGAACCATGATAGAAAGGTCACCCTTAATTGTGTGTGACAGATACACTTACAAGTGCTTAGATGACATAATGGGATATCGTCATGTCCTGTCAGACTATCCTTTTAAGTGGAATCGGCATGAATCAGCATTCGCACTAGGGTACTCAGGCTTGATTAATCATAATCATGAAGATCCTAACGTTTTATTTAAGTTTAACTACGACTACCCAGCAATTGAGTTCTATGCAAAGAGGACAATTAGAAAAGGTGAAGAACTCTTAATGCAGTACTTGCCCGACTATGCACTGGACAAGCTTTGGTTTGAAACAGATGCTAGGTTTGACAACCCACACCAAATGACTCCGCCTAATCATATAGGGTTTACATGTGGCGCATTTGATTTAATGCATGCCGGCCACATTGAGATGCTTAAGGAGGCAAAGCAGGTTTGTGAGTTTCTAGTTGTCGGTGTGCAAGAAGACCCCAGTATTGATAGAAAAGAAAAGAACGCACCAATACAGTCCTATCAAGAAAGAATCACCATGGTGGAGTCTTGCAAATATGTAGACGAAGTCGTTTTGTACAAAACAGAAAATGATCTATATGATTTAATCAAAGACTTAAATCCAGACGTTCGTATTATTGGATCCGACTGGAAAGACAAACAATTTACAGGTTACGATTTGCAAATCGAGGTATACTACAATAGCAGAGAACACAACTATTCAACTAGTGAATTAAGAAAGAGAGTGTTTAATGCAGAGTTTCAAAAGGTAGAAAATGAAAAGAAGTAGCTACAAAAAGCCCAAGAAGTTCTGGATGACAGAACAACCACCTGAAAATATGACGGTGGTAACTGAAGAAGAAATGATGCAAATGATGGCAGCTCAAGCAGGACCTATGGATCCAGGCGCGCCACGTGGCGTAGAAGCTGACGAAAATCGCGTATACTTTTACTCTAACGTAGGTGAAAAAGAAGTTTTTGAGTTAGTAAAGATTCTGCGCTCTATGGACATTGAAATGCAAGCCTTGGCACTTCGCTTAGGTATTAAGCAAATCCCTATTGAGTTGCACATTCATAGTGGCGGTGGTGATCTATTCTCCGGACTTGCTGCAATTGATACAATTCAAAACATGAAGACACCAATTCACACGTACGTTCAGGGGTCTGTTGCATCAGCTGCTACACTCATGAGTGTGTGTGGATCAAAGAGGTTTATGTACAAAAACTCTGTAATGCTAATTCATCAGATATCTACTTCAATGATGTACGGAAAATACCACGAATTTT
>MDSV01236578.1_pt1 | contig 11286 bp, 12 predicted proteins | sample 810851 | NCBI WGS metagenome assembly MDSV01 (sample SAMN05326640, study PRJNA326480) | marine metagenome | isolation source: seawater | place: Atlantic Ocean: North East | collected 2012 | reverse complement strand
GCCAAATCACTCAACAAAATTGGCATTGAGGTTTCTCAGATCACTTCCATTTCTGATCAGGAGCAGGCGATTATCAGTGCGATGGAAACTGCCCAAAAACGTGTTCCACTTGTGTTGCTTACAGGTGGTTTAGGTCCTACCAAAGACGATATTACAAAAATCTCTTTTTGTAAATTTTTTGATGACCATTTGGTACACAACCAAGATGTTCTGGATCATATTGAAAAACTTTTTACGCAATATGTGAATGTCCCAATCAACGATCTCAATCGAGCGCAAGCAATGCTGCCTTCCAAGGCTGTTATTTTGGAGAATCAATTTGGCACAGCAGTTGGCATGTGGATGGAGCAAAATATAACTGTTTTTGTTGCTCTGCCAGGAGTTCCCTACGAAATGAAGAGCATTACTGACACGCAACTCATTCCCAAGCTTAAAACTCATTTTAAACGACCAGTGCTGATTCATAAAACTATGATTACTTATGGATGGGGTGAGAGTCGCATTGCAGAAGTGATTCATGATTGGGAGGCAGCCTTACCTTCTCATATCAAACTCGCATATCTTCCCAATTTGGGTCGCGTGAGATTGCGCTTAACAGCGAGAGGAGAAAATGAAGACCAACTCCAAAAAGAGATCGATCAGCAGTTTGAGGCCCTTTATCCATTGATTGGTGATATCATTACTGGCTTTGAAGGAGATCGCCCAATTGAGGCACAAATTGGGAGTATATTGACTGAAAAACAGTCATCAATTGCAGTAGCTGAAAGCTGTACTGGTGGTCGTATCGCAGCCTTGCTATCGTCTATACCTGGTGCATCTGCCTATTTTTATGGGGGTGTTGTTGCTTACAAAACATCAGTTAAGATCAAAGTATTGGGGGTGTCAGAGGAACTGATTGCGAGTCACTCTGTCGTGAGTGAGGAGGTTGCATTGGCAATGGCCAAAAGGGTTCGAAAACAGATGAAAAGCGATTATGCTATCGCAACTACTGGCAATGCTGGTCCTACCAAAGGCGATTCGGATGCTGAGGTTGGAACTGTTTGGATAGCCCTAGTCGGCCCCGATTTTGAAAGGATAGAATCTTATAATTTTGGAAAAAACAGAGAAAAAACAATCCAAAAGGCAGTCAATAAGTCACTTGAGCTGGCAAGAAAAATGCTAACGTAGACAGTAAAAAACATTTGCTTGTACGTTAAAAATATCGTTTATTTGCACTCCGTTTATAAAAATCAATTTTTGCAATGTCAAAAGTTTGTCAAATTACTGGTAAAAAAGCGTTGGTTGGAAACAATGTTTCACACGCGATGAATAAAACAAAGAGACGCTTTGAAGTGAATCTCATAAAGAAGCGATTTTACTTGACTGATCAAGAGAAATGGATCAAGCTCAAGCTCTCGACTTCAGCTTTAAAAACCATCAACAGAAAAGGGCTTTCAGCTGTACTGAAAGTGGCAAAAGCGCAAGGAGTATTATAATTTATTGTTATGGCGAAGAAAGGAAACAGAGTTCAAGTTATATTAGAATGTACAGAGCACAAAGACTCAGGTCTCGCAGGTACTTCTCGATATATCACGACTAAGAATAAGAAAAATTCACCTGATCGAATTGAGTTGAAAAAATTCAACCCCATTTTGAAAAAAATGACTGTTCACAAAGAAATTAAATAGACATGGCAAAGAAAACAGTAGCAACTTTACAGACTTCATCGAAGCGATTGACCAAAGCAATTAAAATGGTGAAAAGTGAAAAATCTGGGTCATACACCTTCGTCGAGTCAACGATGCTTCCCGAACAAGTGAATGAATGGCTGTCTAAAAAATAGTCTAAATCACAAATGAATTGAATAGCCACTTTATGTGGCTTTTTTTATTTCTTACATTTACAAAAAACAGGAATGGGAATTTTTAAACGTTTTTTTTCCAAAGAGAAATTAGATAAAGGGCTCGAGCCATCAAAGCAGTCAATTTTAAATAAAATTGGTAAAGCTGTTGCTGGCAAAAGTAATGTCGATGCAAGTGTGTTGGATCAACTCGAAGAGGCCCTTATCAGTGCAGATATTGGCGTAGACACGACTCTAAAGATTATTGATTTACTCGAGAAAAGAGTAGCCAAGGACAAATACATGAACGCCAAAGAGCTTCAAAGTATACTGCGAGAAGAAATCACCAGTTTGTTGGAGCTAAATGATGAAACCCAAACAGAGGTAAAACCTAAAGTCACTTTGGTTGTAGGGGTCAATGGTGTTGGTAAAACCACTACGATTGGAAAGCTTGCCCATCTCTATAAATCCACTGGTCTGCAAGTACTTTTGGGTGCAGCAGACACCTTTCGTGCAGCAGCAGTTGACCAGTTGAGTATGTGGTCTGATCGGGTTGGTGTTCAAATCGTAAAGCAAATGATGGGTAGCGACCCTGCTTCGGTGGCCTATGATGCAGTCCAGTCTGGAATTTCAAATGGAGTTGATCACGTGATTATCGATACTGCTGGACGACTGCACAACAAGGTGAATTTAATGAATGAATTGGCAAAAATAAAGAGGGTCATTCAAAAATCGGTTCCCGAAGCACCACATGAAGTTTTATTGGTTCTCGATGGCTCTACAGGACAAAACGCCTTCGAACAAGCACGTCAATTTGCACAGGCGACAGAGATCACAGCACTAGCAATTACAAAACTTGATGGCACTGCCAAAGGAGGTGTGGTGTTGGGTATTTCTGACCAAATGCAAGTCCCTGTCAAATATATTGGGGTTGGCGAGGGAATGGAGGACTTACAAGAGTTTAACCCAAAAGAATTTATTGATTCTCTATTTTAATCTAATAAATATGCGTATTAATTATTTTATTGCAATGATCGTTTGCCTTGTAGCATGCACAAATCCACCTTCAGAATATTGGAAGCCTTATGATGAAACGGCAGAGCTTCAAGCCAATCAGACACATGAAAATCCGAGAATGCAGTTTCAACTCATTCAATCTAAATTATTGGACAAAAATGATCTGTGGGCAATTTATGAAAAAGCTTTAAATCGTTTTGGAGAAGATCAATATCAGGCTCTAAAACCCTTGATTATTGAACAAGACATACCCACTTTACAGTCACATATAAATTCTGGGTTGCTCAGTTATGAGAAATTGACACTCTTTTATTTGTATCGCATTCGAAAATTGGAAAGTGATCCAAACACAACCCTTCATGCCGTCTTAGCGTTGAACCCTATGGTAATCGAACAAGCCAAAGCCAAAGATCGACAAAAAAACACCCAACAGCACCCCATTTTTGGAATGCCCATATTACTTAAAGATAATATCAATACCCAAGATATGCCAACGACAGCTGGAGCAGCCTTCTTACAGTCTCATGTGCCAGAAAACGATGCCTATATTGTTTCTCAATTACAAGCCAAGGGTGCTTTAATTTTGGGGAAGGTCAATCTAAGTGAATGGGCATATTATTTTTGTGATGACTGCCCATTGGGTTATAGTGCTGTTGGAGGACAGACCTTAAACCCTTATGGTAGAAAAGTCTTTGAATCAGGAGGTTCGAGTTCTGGAAGTGGTGTTGCAGTTGCTGCCAATTATGCTGTTGCTGCTGTTGGTTCTGAAACCTCTGGATCAATTTTATCACCCTCGGGTCATAATGCAGTGGTTGGTTGTAAACCCACCATAGGATTGGTCAGTCGAACAGGGATCGTTCCCATTTCAAGTACCCTTGACACTGCAGGACCAATGACAAAAAATGTAATCGACAATGCGATTTTGCTCGATGCAATGCAAGGCAAAGATGCTTCAGACCCTTCGACGACCAAAGCACCAGATCATATTGGGGATTATATTGTGGCGAGTCAAAATCGAAGTATTTCAGCGTATCGACTGGGGGCAATCAAATCCCTTGTAAAAACAGATTCTTTATATCGAAAAGCTATAAACACTTTGCGTAGCAATGGGGCAAGTGTTGTTGAGTTTGACCCCCCTAATATTGAATTTAAAGGTTTTTTGTCCTTGCTAAATAAGGAGATGAAAAACGATCTGCCAAACTACTTCTCCACCCAATCAAATCAAAATTTTGCTGATGATAATGTGCAGTCGGTTGTTGCGTTCAACCAGCAAGATTCATTGCTGAGAATGCCATATGGCCAGGGCAGACTTATGGGTGTTATTGAAGAAGATATCACAGATGACGAACTGCAAACAGTTATCGATAAACTTCATAAATCAGGTGTTTCCTTTTTCAGAGACCCCATGATGACATATAATTTGGATGCTGTATTGACCATCAATAATTATCATGCGGCCTATGCAGCAGTGGCATTTTATCCCTGTCTCACTGTGCCAATGGGATATACTGATCAAGGAGAGCCAAAAAACTTAACTTTTGTAGCTGAAAGTTTTACAGAAACAAAACTCTATGCCCTGGGTGCGGCATACGAAAATCTAACCCTTCACAGACAGTTGCCAAAAGGATACGAATAAGACTAATGCGAACAAAATCTCTTAAAAAAAACACCATCAACGTAGTGACTTTGGGCTGCTCAAAGAACATCTATGACTCTGAAGTCTTGATGGGTCAGCTCCAAGCCAACGACAAACAAGTCGTTCATGAAAAAGAGGGGAATATCGTAGTGGTCAATACTTGTGGGTTTATCGACAATGCCAAAGAAGAATCGGTGCAAACCATTCTTAATTTTGCCAAAAAAAAGGAAGAAGGATCAATCGATAAATTATTTGTAACAGGCTGCCTGAGTGAACGTTATAAAGACGATTTGGAACAAGAAATTCCAGAAGTCGATCAATTTTTTGGCACTACAGATCTTCCTATTCTAATCAAAGCATTAGGTGCAAATTATAAACATGAATTGATCGGCGAACGTCTCACAACGACTCCTAAGCACTATGCCTATCTCAAAATTTCGGAGGGTTGTGATCGTCCTTGCTCATTTTGTGCCATTCCACTGATGAGGGGTAAACATCGTTCAACCCCAATTGAGGACTTGCTTAAAGAAGCCAAAAAACTTGCAGCAGATGGCGTGAAAGAGTTGATTTTGATTGCACAAGACCTGACCTATTATGGGCTCGATTTGTATAAAAAGCGACGACTGGCTGATTTGTTGCTACATCTTGTCACAGTAGATGGTATCGAATGGATTCGCTTGCACTACGCCTTTCCAACTGGTTTCCCAGAAGATGTGCTCGACGTGATTCGAGACGAACCCAAAGTCTGTCAGTATATCGATATGCCTTTACAGCATATTTCTGATAAAATTTTGAAATCAATGCGTCGTGGGACAACCTTTGAAAAAACCAATGCCTTGTTGAATGCATGCAAAGAACGTGTACCCAATATGGCCTTACGAACAACCTTGATTGTAGGCTACCCTGGCGAAACGCAAGAAGACTTTGAACTCCTCAAACAATGGGTTGCAGATACACGCTTTGACCGATTGGGTTGTTTCACCTACAGTCATGAGGAAAATACCCATGCTTTTCAGTTGGTAGATGATGTACCTGCTGAAATCAAGCAGCAACGTGCCAATGAAATTATGGCGATACAGTCTCAAATATCTTGGGAAAAAAATCAAAATCTGATTGGGAAAACACTTTGTTGTTTGATTGATCGAAAAGAAGGGAATTATTATATCGGTCGTTCGGAGTATGATTCGCCAGATGTGGATAACGAAATACGTATTGATGCAAAGGAACATTATTTGCGTATTGGGGATTTTACTGATGTAATCATTGAACAAGCAGAGGATTTTGACCTTTATGCAAAACCAATCGAACGCTAGTTTGGTGATGGTTTGCATGGAACAAAAGCATTTGACCCCTTTTTTTACTTCTTAATTTTACTGTACCTTTATGCACATGTCAAATAAGCCCAACACACCCAAGGGTATGCGGGATTTCTTACCGCATGAAGTGATACGTCGCAACTATATCATGGATGTGATAAAAACACAATTTGAACGCTTTGGATTTTTACCAATCGAGACACCCTCTATGGAGCGACGAGACCTCTTGCTTGGCAAATATGGCGATGAGGGAGACCGACTGGTATTTAAGGTTCTTAACTCTGGCGAAAAAGTAAAAAAAGCAGATGTAGATGCTTTGGAAAAGGGGGAGTTATCACGTTTTGGCAATTCGATCGCTGAGAAGGCAATGCGCTATGACCTTACTGTTCCACTTGCTCGGTTTGTTGTTCAACACCAAAACGAATTAAGTTTTCCATTTAAGCGATATCAAATGCAGCCAGTTTGGCGTGCTGATCGTCCACAACATGGTCGTTTTCAAGAGTTTATGCAGTGTGATGCCGATTCCATTGGCTCTGACAGCATACTTCTCGAACTAGAATTTATACAAATGATTGATGCAGTTTTTTCAGGCTTAAATCTTCAGGGATGCACCTTGCGCGTCAATCATCGAAAAGTGCTTGAGGCCATTTCAAGAAAATCTAGAGCTGAGAAACAAACAACAACCTTCCTTACAACACTCGATAAACTTGATAAAGTGGGTTGGGATGAGGTTCTGCAGTTGCTTGCAAAAGCTGGTTTTGACAACCAAATAATCAACACAATTCAGGAAGCATTACAAGGCAAATCGAATGCAGACCAATTAGAAATCCTGCAGCAGTTGATAGCAGATGATTCTATTGATAGCACCCCATTTGTTGACCTAAACTTTTTGTTTTCAAACATGGGGAAAATGTCTTCCCTAGATGTTGTTTTTGATTGGACACTTGCCAGAGGATTGGATTATTATACAGGTACAATATTTGAAATTTCAGCACCAAACAGTGTATCCCTTGGATCGATTGGGGCTGGGGGTCGATATGATAATTTAACAGGGGTGTTTGGTATGAAAGGCATGAGTGGCATTGGTATTTCATTTGGCTTAGATCGCATCGAATTGGTTCTTTCCGAACTCGATTTGTTTCCACCTGAAATTCATACTTCGATTGACCTATTCGTTGTGCATTTCAATATGGAAATGATGACAGCTCTGCTGCCCTACATCAATGAGTTGAGGAGAAGTGGCAAGCGTGTGTATGTGTACCCAACGGCTGCTCGTTTAAAAAAGCAATTGGGTATGGCAAACCAGCTCAAAACCCCATTTGCGCTTTTTATGGGTGAGGATGAATGGAAAGAAGAAAAATGTATTATTAAAAATCTAGATACAGGTAGCCAAGAAGAAGTTCAATTAAAAAATTTAAATTGGGGTATTATTCAGAGTTGTTAAGAATTCTTGTCGTTTTTGTTTTCCATCGTTTAAAAATACCCATAAGTTCTACAGATAATTTTTTTATTTCTACTTCCGATTCATTGTCATTCCCAAAAATAATCCAGTCCACAGAGTAGTTAGGGAAATGAATGTGAATTTTCTTAATAACTTCATGAGAAATAGATGATTTTTTGCGCAAAGAAGTAGAAATGGAATTTCTGCCCACACCAATTTGACGCTCAAATGCTGAAATAGAGAGTCGCTCAGAGTCAATTATGTACTCAATTCTATTGTGTATATCTGATGTCATATGAATGTTTTGTTTAAAAACTTACATTCACATAATTTCATCATTTTATTTTTAAATTAAAAACAAAATAATTTGTCAGTAAATAATTAAGTCTTTTAAATGATTAATTATTAAGGGCTTACCCTCCCCTAAGCTTTTTTTCCCACTGCCATGCTGAGAATAAAGCTTCTTCAAGTGTTTTTGAAGATTTCCAGTCAAGTATATGATTTGCTTTTGACGTATCTGCATAGGTAATTGCAACATCACCTTTTCTTCGTTCTCCAATAGAGTATTGCAAGGTCACACCTGTTACACGTTCAAATGTAGTGATAATATCCAATACCGAATTTCCATTTCCAGTACCAATATTAAATACATCAAAGACGTTGGTTTTTTTGATGTTTTTGAGATAATTCAGCGCACTCACATGAGCTTCAGCCAAGTCCTCTACATGTATATAGTCACGAATGCATGTGCCGTCTTTGGTTGGGTAATCATTTCCATAAACAGTAATTGGTCCTCGAATTCCTGCAGCTGATTGAGTGATAAATGGAACAAGATTTTGGGGTACGCCCAAAGGTAGTTCTCCAATTTCTACTGACGAATGTGCACCTATTGGATTGAAGTAGCGCAAAGCAATCACAGGGATTAGGTCATTTACTTTTGTAAGATCTGATAAGATTTCTTCACAAATTTGTTTGGTGTTTCCGTAGGGCGACAAGGCAGGTTTACTAGGCTCATTCTCAGTAATCGGAAGTGTTTTTGGTTCGCCATACACTGTACAAGATGAGCTAAAAATAAAGGGAATCTTACGTTTTTGATCTTTTGCAACACTCAGCAGATTGATTAAGGAAGTGAGGTTGTTGTCATAGTAGGAGAGTGGTTTCTCAACACTTTCTCCCACTGCTTTAAAAGCAGCGAAGTGGATGATGCCTTTGATTTCATGATTCTCAAAAACTTTCTGAACTTTTGCTTTGTTTTTTAAGTCAACTTGTTCAAAAATCGGTCGCTTTCCACATGCTTTTTCAATACCATCAAGTACATCAATTGTGGTGTTGGACAAGTCATCAACAATCACCACTGTGTAATTGTTTTCCAACAGTGATAAGACTGTATGCGCACCAATGTATCCGAGACCGCCTGTGACTAAAATCATGAAGAAAAAAAGTGTAGCGAGGGGGAGACTTGAACTCCCGACCTCCGGGTTATGAATCCGACGCTCTAACCACCTGAGCTACCTCGCCATATTCGACTGCAAATATAGAGGGTTTTGTCTCAGATGTCAAACTATATTTTTACGAATAAATTTTTGTGCAACCAAAAAAGATATTATATTGGTTTTTTGATATAAAAACAACATCTGTGAAAGATCATTTTGAGATTGAATTCGTAATTAAGTCATCACCACAACTGCTTTACCAATACCTATTCACGCCCTCTGGTTTATCTGAGTGGTTTGCTGATAACGTTAACTCACGCTCTGAAAAATATGAGTTTTTCTGGGATGATTCCAGCGAAGAAGCCATGCTCATTAAAAATAAGCAAAACGATTTTGTTCGTTTTCAATGGTTAACTGATGAGGACGATTACGATAAGTACTACTTTGAAATGCGCATTCAAGTTGATGAAATCACCAAAGATGTTTCTCTTATTGTTTCTGATTTTGCAGATGAAGACGAGTTGGAAGAGTCTAAAATGTTTTGGGACAATCAAATTTCAAACCTCAAACAGGTTTTGGGCTCTGCTTGATGGTCAACTTCAACGGAAATCTTGTACAACCTTCCGAATCTGCCCTTCCCTTTTTTAATCGAGGGTTCTCCTATGGCGATGCAGTTTTTGAGACTATCAAAGCAGTGGACAGTAAATTGATTTTTTGGGAAGATCACTACTTTCGTCTCATGGCCAGTATGCGATTGCTCCGAATGGAGATTCCAATGACTTTCACTCCCGAGTATTTTGTTGATCAATGCAATCGTTTGATCGAATCTCAAGCTCTTAGCTCTGCTGCATGGCGTCTGCGCTTAACTTGCTTTCGCGACAGCACTGGGCGATATACCCCAGATGAAAATAAAGTCTCATTTGTTATCTCCTGTGAGCCATTAGAACAATCTACCTTTCCGAGCGAAGTACCCCATTATAGAGTTGATTTGTATAAAGATCACTATGTGCAACCAGCAATGCTATCCAATCTAAAAACAAACAATAAAATTCTCAATGTACTTGCTTCGATTTTTGCCAAAGAGAATGACTTGGATAACTGTATTTTGGTGAATGACAACAAAGAAGTTGTCGAAGCACTTCAATCAAACATATTTTTACTTTTTGGCAATGAAATTCATACACCCCCTTTAACATCAGGTTGTTTGGATGGCATCATCAGAAAACAAATCATTCGTATGGCAAATGAGCTAGATCTCAGTTGTAAAGAAACAACAGTAAACCCTTTCGACCTACAAAAGGCCGACGAACTCTGGCTCACAAACAGTATACTAGGAATTCGAGCAGTGACCAATTACAGAAGAAAAGAGTATCAATCAAAAAAGTATGCGCAAGCTGTTGGTCTTCTCAATGAAAAAGCACTAGTTTAGGTGTGGGTGACTGGGCGAATTGGCCCAGATGGCGTAATGCCCACCCAGCCGAATCATTTTCGCCTTCCAAAAAGTTGCATCGTTTGATGAAGAAATATTGACTCTTTTATCATCATCATCATCATCCAAAACAATCCATGTGTTGCGTTTGACTTCCTCTTTGAGCTGATCAGAACTCCAACCAGAGTAACCCAAAAAAAACTTGATATCAGCACTTGACAACTCACCATCGTTAATCATATTCTTAATCACATCAAAATCACCTCCCCAAAAAAGATTTTTGGATATGGGTTTTGAGTTGGGAATGCAGTCACTTCGACTGTGAATATAATACAACCGATCTTGGTCAACAGGGCCTCCTTCAAATACAGAAAAGTGTTGAGAAATTTCAGGAACAAATGTGCTCAAATCATGCGCCATTGGCTTGTTTAAAATAAAACCAACAGAACCCTCATTGTTGTGGTCTGCCAACAAGATGACTGCACGAGTAAATGAAAAGTCTCCAATAATCGATGGGTCAGCGACTAGCAACTTTCCATTTGAAAGATTTGTATTCATACCAACAATGTACAACTTTTTTTATGGATTTTCGAAATATGCCTGGTCGTTCATTTCATATCCGTTGAGCAGTTCGAAATCGCTCATTGGTTTTTTGTTTTGAAGTTGAAGTCTTTTGATATGAATGCTTCCATTTTGTACAGAAACCATGAGTTTTCGGTTGTCTATAAAAACGCGACCAGGTTGAAGCATTTGTTTCCCCTCAAAAAATTCGACTTGATGAATTTTGCAGTAGGTTGATGTCCCATTGTTCTGAAGGCTTGTCCATGCGCAAGGGTAGGGCTGTAATCCTCTGACGAACCTTTCAATCACTTTTCCATCTTGATTCCATTGCAGTTGGGTGTTTTCTCGTTTTAATTTAGGGGCAAGATGCTCTTCAGTTTTTGGTTGTGGAATGGTATTTATTTTCCCAGCTGCGATAGATTGAAGCGTTTCAAGAACTAAATCAGCACCCAGACTTTCCAACCTGTTGCTAAGGTTTCCTGTGTTTTCATCAGGTAAAATCGTTGTTTGCTTTTGTGCGATAATTTCTCCTGTATCGATTTGTTCATTAATAAAAAACGTAGTTACTCCTGTTTCCTCTTCTCCATTGATAATTGCCCAATGGATTGGGGCAGCACCACGATACTTGGGTAAT
>MDSV01062525.1_pt1 | contig 11286 bp, 8 predicted proteins | sample 810851 | NCBI WGS metagenome assembly MDSV01 (sample SAMN05326640, study PRJNA326480) | marine metagenome | isolation source: seawater | place: Atlantic Ocean: North East | collected 2012 | reverse complement strand
CCCATTACTCCAAGACCTATGAAAGCAACATTACAAGTCATAAGATGATTATAGATACAATTAAATCAAATTTCAAAATAATATTGTTTGCATTTATTTTTCTTTTCGCATCATCCATTGGTCAAAGTTTCTTTATAGGGTTGTTTAATTCTGAAATAAGAAATGAATTAAATATTAGCCACAGTGAATTTGGAACAATATATGGAATAGCTACATTATGTAGCAGTCTTTTATTAATATGGATTGGAAAAAAGATTGATGATTTTAAACTGGTATATTATTCAATTTTTGTAATTATTTTATTAGCATTTTCAGCAATATTTTTTTCCTACGTTAATGGAATTATTTTTTTATTCTTTGGAATTTTTTTATTAAGATTATCCGGTCAAGGATTGATGTCGCATACTTCTACTACTGCAATATCTAGATATTTTAATAAGAGAAGAGGCAAAGCTCTAAGTATAGTATTTCTTGGAATGTCGTTAGGTGAATTTATACTTCCAGTTTTAATTGTTTATTTATTATCTATTTTTTATTGGAGAGAACTTTGGATACAAATTTCAATTGTTGTTTTAATATTTTTGCCATTCATTTGCATATTCACAATAAAAGATATTACCATTGAGTCTAGAGAAAAGGATGATGAAAGTAATATAAATCAATCGAATTTAATAAAAAGCTGGACAAGAAAAGAAGTTTTAAATGATTATAAATTTTACACAATTTTGCCATGCTTATTAGCTTCACCGTTTATAATTACGGGGATTGTTATTAATCAATCTTTTATTTTAGAATCTAAAAATTGGGATGACTATGCGTTAGCTAAAGCCTTTATGTCTTATTCATTATTTACAGTACTAACTCTAGTTTTTTCTGGTTATTTAGTTGATAAGTTTACAAGTAGAAAACTTTTGATTTACCTTAACTTTCCAATGATATTAAGTTTATTAGTTTTGATATTTTTTGATCACTCTTTCTCAGCTTTTATTTTTATGGGTTTATTAGGAATAACCAATGGCTTTGCTAATGTAATTATCTCATCGCTATGGGCAGAAATTTATGGAGTTAATTATTTAGGAGCTCTAAAAGCTTTAACAGGTTCTTTGATGGTTTTTTCTACAGCACTTGGAACTGCTGTTTTTGGATTTTTAATTGATTATAATTATTCCATTGAGAATATTTCAGCGATATGTTTATTTTTTACTGTTATATCTACATTAATCATTGTTATATTTAGAAACTCATATAAACCTAAAATATTAAATTCATAGATATAGACTATGTTTGTAGAAGCTCAATTAATATCTTTGCTGCTATTCAATTTTTTTGTAATTAAAAGTATACCAAATAAGCGATTTCAATTTTTAATAAATTTTATTTTAACATTATTTTTTTTATTAGAATTTATTTCATATTATTTAACAAATGAATTAATTGATTATAGATTTTTTATACATTTTGATTTAACTTTAATTAAGACTTACATTTTTCAATTTAAATATCATTTAATTTTATTATTGCTAATTTTCGTAGCAATTAAATTTTTTAATTACAAAATACAAATAAATTTTTTGAAAAAAAAAATATATTTATTCATTAATAATTTTTTTTCTTTTAATTTTAGTTTTACCAAACAAAGGAGTATTTCAAAGAATTGATGAAATAAGAATAATTTATAACAAAAACTTATTTTTTAGTGAAAATTATACAAAAACCTCATCCAAACAACAGATTAATAAATTTATTAAAGATAATGGATTAGGTGATTATTTTAAAGAAGATCTTTATGCTAACAAAAATTTTAATATAATTTTTTTAACATTAGAGTCGGTAGATGCCAGTGTAATTCTTGATAATCCAAAATTGACACCAAATCTTAATAAATTAATTAATGAATGGAATTTTTTGAAGGTAGAACCTTCCGAAGGATGCAATTGGTCAGTTGGTTCTTTTTACTGTTTGATGACAGGTTTACCGTCCTTTTTTCCCTTTGAAGTTAACAGAATATTTCATGGTTCTGAAAAAATTAAAATTATAAATATGGGAGAAATACTTAAAAAAGCTGAATTTAATTTTTTAGGATATTTTGTAGGTGAGTCAATGTTTACAGGTCTAAAGGATTTATTAAAAGTATTTAAATTCGAAGTATTTGATTATAAAAATAAAACAGGTGATTTTGAAGTTTTTCCAGACAGCTTTGGTTATCACGATAGAGATTTATTTTTTGAATTAAAATCTAAAATTAAAAAACTTAATAAAAATAATGAAACATTTAGCATATTTGCTTCTACTATAAATACTCATTTAAATGGAATTAAAGATAGCAGAATGGATCAGGTTATAAATTACAAAGCTGATAACAATATGCAACATGCAATTAAGTCATTAGACTTTCATATTGGAGATTTTGTAAAATTTTTAAAGAATGAAAATTTATTAAGCAATACAGCAATATTTATTGCGCCAGATCATTTATTTCCAAGCAATAAATCTTTACAAAATTTAATAAATCATAAAAAGAATTCTGATAATTCTTTATACCTTATTTCAAATAAAAAATTTGTAACTGAAAAAAATAAAGTATTTCAGCTTGAATTGCCAAAAATAGTTTTGGATACATCAGGAATTTTTCATAACCATAGATTTTTCTATGAAGATTTTAATCAAAAAGATTTAAGAAAATTTGTTAATGACAACAAATCAAATATATCTCATTTCAATAAATCAATACTAAAATATAAAAAAAAACCAAAAAAAATCAATTTTAAAATTAAAAATAATAATTTTTTTATCACTTCTGACAATGATGTTTTAAATTCTTTTAAATTAAAAAATTTAGCACCTTCATACATTAATTTAAATTTTGATGAAAATTTTTTATATAAATATGATGACCTAAGTGAAACTTTAATTCCAAATCGTATTATTGAAGAAGATGAAAAGTTTGATTATTTTCATATACAAATATTTAAAGATAAAAATAAATTTATTAAAGCAAAAGTAATTAATACAAAAAATAAGAATATTTTTGATATCAAAAATATAAAGGAAAAAGAAATAACATTTGATGTGCAGAATTATTTTAATAATAATGATATTAATTTAATTTCAAAAGACATAAATAGATTTATTGCACATGCTGGTGGTGAAGTAGACAATCATAAATATCTAAATTCTCTAGAGGGCTTAAACTATTATTACGATAAAGGCTTTAAATATTTTGAACTTGATCTTTCTTTTACTTCAGACAAATATTTAGTTGCCACGCATGATTGGGATACTTGGAAAAAATATACAAACTTCGAAGGAAAAGTACCACCTACATTAAATGAATTTCGTAAGTATAAACTATTAAATAAATACACTTCCTTAGATTATCTAAAAATAACTCAGTGGTTTTCAGAACATAAAGATGCAATTCTTGTTACAGATAAAGTTAATAATCCTGGAATTTTTTATGAACAGATACCATTAAATAAATCTAACTTAATAATGGAATTATTTTCCTTAGAAGCATTAAAACAAGCAAAAGAGATGGGTATAAATGTAATTGTCGATATTAATATATTAAGAAAAATTAATAAACCAATAGATTATATGAATAAAAATAAATTTAGATATGTATCAATACCTCAAATATCAAAAAAAATACTGAAAGATAACTACAAAAATAAAATAAAAAATCTTTTTTCAAAAAGCCTTGAAAAAGAACTTTTAGAAAATAATATTAAATTTTTTGTTTATGGTTTAAATGACAGTAATAATATTTCAGAAATTGATATAATATGTAATTATAGCCATATATTTTATGGCATGTATGCCGATAAATGGGATTTTGATAAGATTGTAGAGTGCAATTAAACATTTATTTATATCTTGATTTTTTAATTCTCTAGGTGTATTAGGACGGCCAACATGGCAAGAGTTACTGTAGAAGATTGTATAGATAAAGTAGACAGTCCTTACGAATTAGTTCTAGTTGCAAAAGAAAGAGCAACTCAATTAAACTCAGGGATCGAACCCACAATAGATAGAGACAACGACAAGCACACAGTTATTGCTTTAAGAGAAATTGCTGAAGAAACTATAAAAGTTCCAGATTTAACAGAGGCCGCAGTCTATAAATTGAGAAAGCATGTAGAACAAATTGATGAGACTGGAGAAGAGGATGAGGAAATTGGTGATGATTTTGAAAACCTATATAAAGGAGAAATTTCTAAAAGTGGAATGCCAATACTTCCTTCAAAAAGGGCAAGAAAAATACCTGAAAAAATTCAAGTATCAAAAGACGATTTAGACGAATTACAAAATAAAGGCGAAACATCCGCTCCAGAGTCATTAGAAACAGACACTGAAAATGCTGACGAAGAGGCATCTTTAGATGAGATGAAAGAGGAAGAAGTTCAAGCAAACGAGCAAGAAGATACAGAAGCTACAAATAGCTAAGAAAATAAGATAATAATCTTACATCATGAATAGAAAAGTTTCAGTTGCACCAATGATGGATTGTACTGACAAACATGAAAGATACTTTTTACGACTAATAAGTAAAAATGTTTTTTTATATACAGAAATGATTGTAGCCGAAGCAATTGATAGAGGTGATAAACAAAAATTACTATCATTTAATCTTGAAGAGAAACCAGTATCTCTTCAATTAGGAGGATCTTCTCCAAAATTATTATCAAGCGCAGCAAGAGTAGGAGAAGAATTTGGATACGATGAAATTAATTTAAATCTAGGTTGCCCAAGTAAAAAAGTTCAAAAAAATAAATTCGGAGCATGTTTAATTAAAGAGCCAAATTTAGTTGCAGATTGTTTAAGTGAAATGAAAGCAAAAACAAAAATACCAATAACTGTAAAAACAAGAATTGGATATGATGAAGTTGAAGATTATGAAAATTTATATAATTTCATAAATAAATTAAAATTAACTGGAGTCAAAACTTTTATTATACATGCTAGAAAAGCAGTTCTAGGAAAATTTACACCAAAACAAAATTTAAATATACCTCCTCTTAAATATGAAATGGTTTACAAATTGAAAAAAGATTTTAGAGATTTAGAAATAATTATAAATGGAGGCATTAACACAACTGAACAAATAAAATCTCATCTTGAAAAAACAGATGGAGTAATGATAGGAAGATCAATCTACCATTCACCATATCTTTTAGCTGATATAGAAAAAGAAATTTTTGATAATGAAAATTATCCTACTAGACAAGAAGTTATAGAGAAATTAATTGAATATTTAAAAAAAGAAATTAATAAAGGAACAAGAATTAACCAAATAATGAGACATACACTTGGACTATTTCATGGACAAATGGGATCAAGTTTTTGGAAAAGATATTTAAGTGAAAATATGTGTGTAAGAGATGCTGATATTCAAAAAGTAGATCACATTATGGATAAAGTTAGATTTAATAATGTAATCCAATCAGCAGGTTAAATTGATTAACGATCTTTTTTCAAATCAATATATATTTTTCATTTTATTAATGGTTCCAACTGCAGCGATAGCAGGTTTTTTTGCAGGTTTTTTTGGTATAGGTGGTGGAATTATAACGGTACCAGTATTATTTTATATTTTTACTAACTTTGGCATAGACCAAGACTATGTAATGCACTTAGCGGTTGGAACTTCTTTCTCAATAATTATTCCAACTGCAGTAGTGTCTGTTTATACACATTATAAATATAGTGCTGTAGACTTAAATATTGTAAAAAATTACGGGCCATTTGTAATTTTTGGAGTTATAATTGGAACGACAATAGCAGCTACTCTTGAAACAAAGTCACTTATGATATTTTTTGTTATTGTTCTTTATTCACTATCTATTCATTTCTTTTCTCAAAGAGAAAATATTAAAAAAAAAATTACATTTAACTTTATCACAAAAACTGCCCTAGGCTCTATTGTAGGATTTATATCATCTTTGACTGGCATAGGGGGAGCGATAATGAATATACCTATTTTTAAGTTTTGTGGATTCCCTATAAACAAGGCAATTGGCAGCGCAGCAGCAATTGGTTTTTTTATATCAATTTTTGGTGCTTTAGGCTTCTCAATTTCTGGATCTTATTTAAATGTAAATTTACCTCTAAGTGTTGGGTTTGTTAATATTCCTGCATTTTTGATTTTCATACCTATTACAACTTTTATGTCAAGAATTGGCGCCAAATTACTTCACAAAATGGATAGAAATAAAATTAACAAATTATTTGGAACATTTTTACTAATAGTAGCAAGTAAGTTATTATATGATTATTTTCAATTTTAGCTGATTATCGAGGTGACCTCAGTCTCCCTCAGTCACCCCATAATATTATTTAAATGATTCGTCAATTTTTTTGTAAATATTTTGAAGTTTTCCACATATTTTTTTTATAGATAGTGTTAATATTTAAAATATCATAAATATATGGGCTTGTTTTTGAGAAAATACATTAATTAATAAACATCAATATGGCTTTTAAAAATAAATATTTTTTAATCTTTTTAGCATTATTTTTATTTAAAGAAGTTTATGCCGAAGATTTAAAGCTAGAATTTAGTGACAAAATATATTCTAAATTAAATAATTTTTCTCAAAATTTGGCTCAAGGTCTTTCAGACACAATTAGACAAAATGAAAATGTCAAATATTTTGATATTTCAGTTGATTTACAAGAAAATCAAAAACCTTCATTTGAAATACAAAGTGTAAATAAAATTTCAGAAAATCCTGATAGTGCTATTTTTAATCAAACAAACATTATTGCTCATGACGGAGACACAACAATAAACTTGGGTCTTGGAAAAAGAAAACTAATTAACAATGACACAGTTATGTTGGGTTCAAATTTATTTATCGATTATCAGTTAGATGAATCGCATTTAAGAAAAGGATTGGGCGTTGAAGCTATTTCTAGCGTTTTCGACTTGAGAGGAAATTATTATAATGCGATTAGTGGATTTAAATACACTGACGAAGGAAGAGAAAAAGCTTTGGATGGTTATGATTTGCAACTTGATTATCATATGATGGTAAAAAATAATACCGATTTGTATTTCAATACATTTGAATGGGAAGATCCAAATTCAAACTACAAAGATAAAGGAGAAAAATTTGGTGCAACATCCCAAATAGGAAATTTAAATTTTAATCTAGGTTATCTAAATAACAACAGAAACAATGATGGTTTTTTTGCAGATATAAAACTTGTAGTTCCTTTAGGAAATACAAATGAAAAAAAATCTGAAGTAAGAACAGAGTCTTCACAATATGTTAGCGTAAGAGAAAAATTGTATATTCCAGTTAAGAGAGAAAACAAAATTAAAGTTGTAAAAATATCTAAGTCAGGAGTTAAATTAAGTGGTTTCTAAATTAACAAATAAAATATCATTCTATTTAATTCTAATTATAATTAGTTTTGTATTTAACATTTTTTTACAAGGAAATGCTGAAGCAAAATGCGCGAGAGATTCAAACAATGCTATTAAAGTCGATACTGTTGATGAGTCTGCAGGTAATGACACAGCTTTTGCATTAAATGGAACATCCACATATGACCAGGACCAATGTCAGGAAGAACCATTATTTTATAGACTTAAATTTTATAAGTTAGCCTTGTGTACTTCTGATCCTTACAATGAAGGCTCAGGAACAAATGGAGTGGCTCCTGACTTATCATCATGTACCAACATATTTTCACGATCATCTAACAATGGAAAACAAGTTGTAATCCAACCAAACCAACAAACAGAATTACTTGATGAAAGTCTAATTTTACCTTTGGGAACATATACTCATGCTTATTTTTTAGTTAGTAATATTATAGATATTAAACATTACGAAAGATATGCTCTAGCAAGTAATGGAAATGCTGCAACCTTATATGGTTATGCTTCTTCAGGTGATCAAACAGGAACTTATTGTTGGACTAGAGAAGTGACAACAACTTATAATAATGATTATAGCAAAACACTACAAGGTAGGACAATTCCTGCTCAACAATCTGGAACTAGTGCTACCTCAACAATGTATTGTGATTCAAGCGCTCCAACTGATAGCACTTCTACATACAAATATGCATCTGAAATAATTGATCATTTTGGAGATGATAATGTAACTGATGATGCTGATGCTTTTAGAAATTTTATTGATTATGCAAGTCAAACAGGAATAAAAGGTCGATTGGCTGGCAATCTAATGCAAGCTGATGAAACACTGGCTACATCAGTTGCGGCAGGAGTTAGACTTGCTGGTTTTCAGGAAATTAGCCCTACTTTAGTTATTACCGAAGATACCATAGGTCTAGAACTAGATTTTAATATTTCTGAATCTATATCTATTGATACCTCTGTTAATTCTGATGATGAGATACATGCTATTAAAGTGGGTGCCGATCCATTTGCAATTAACTTTTCTAGGGTACAATATTAAATAAATTAAATTTTTTGATCGTATTCACCAATTTTTCCTGTTTTCTTTAACAGATTATCAATAAATTCAAAAATATTCTTTTTTCTTTGTTCAGAAGTTGGGCTTTCTGTAACTATAACTAAAGATGGTTTATTTGATGACGCTCTAATTAAACCCCATGATCCATCTTCAAAAGAAAATCTAACACCATTAACAGTCAAAACTTCTAAAATTTCTTGCCCATCAATTTTTGTTTTGTTATTTTTTAATTTTTCAATTTGATCCACTAAATCTTTGACAACTTCATACTTTTCTTCATCTTTACAAAATGGTGCCATGGTTGGTGTTTGATAAGTATTTGGTAGTTCTTCAGCAACTTCACTCATTTTTTTATTTTGATTATTTAACAAATGACAAACTTGTATTGCTGAATTAATTCCATCATCGTAGCCATAGCCCAAAGGTTTATTAAAGAAAAAATGTCCACTTTTTTCAAATCCAGCTAGTGCGTTTTCTGAATTTACTTTTCTTTTAATATGAGAATGTCCAGTTTTCCAATATATTGTTTTGCAATTATTTTCTAGAAGAACTTTATCTTTTGCATACAAACCAGTTGATTTGACATCAACTACAAATTTAGATCCTTTATGATTAGATGAAAGGTTTCTTGCAATTAACAATCCAATCTTATCAGAGTAAATTTCATTTCCTTGATTATCAATTACTCCTACACGATCTCCATCACCATCAAAACCAAAACCTATATCGGCATTATTTTCTTTAACTTCTTTAGCAATAGAATGTAACATTTTTAAATCTTCTGGATTTGGATTATATTTTGGAAAAGTATAGTCTAAGTTGCAATCAAGTTCTACTACTTCGCAACCAATTCCTCTCAAAATTTCAGGCGCGAATATACCTGCAGTCCCATTACCGCAAGCCACTACAGCTTTAATTTTTTTATTAATTTTATTATTACTAATCAAATTATCTTTATATATTTTTTGAAAATCATTAATTGTTTTTTCTTTTCCTTTATTTTTTATAAAATTTTCATTTAAAGTAATTTCTTTTAATTCTTTCATTTCTTCAGGAGCATGAGTTAGCCCTCTTTTGATGCCCATTTTAACTCCGGTCCAACCATTTTCATTATGACTTGCAGTTACCATTGCCACTGCATCAGAATTTAAATAAAATTGTGCAAAATAAACCATCGGTGATAATGACAAGCCGACATCTTCAACAAAACAACCTGTTGAGATTAAACCTTTTTTTAGAGCTGATTTAATTTCTTCACTATAAGATCTGTAGTCGTGTCCAACTACAATTCTTGGATTATTTTTTTTAGTATGATTAATAATTTGAGTTCCTAAACCTTTTCCAAGAATTTCAATTCCTTCTAAATTTACGTTTTCGGGGTACAACCACCTAGCATCATATTCTCTAAATCCAAAAGGATCTATTTTTGCTGTGTTTTGCATGTTTATATTTCTATATTTTTTTTATTTTTTTATTGATAAATTTGTATTGTGTTCTATATATGTTCTATTGATTTCTAATTTATATAGTATATTAACGAAATAACAACACAACATCTAGTTGTTTTACTAAAAAGGATTTAAATGAATAAAGTTTTATCTCAAGCAATAAGGAAAGCTGTCTCCAATTTTTCTCCCGAAACAAAAGAGTATTCTAAAGATAAAAGACCAGATTTATTTTCATTAAATGATGATACAGAACTATTTCAAAATTCCAAAGGTATAACTATAAAGATCGACAGATCTAAAGATGTAAATTTAACAGAATTTGGTAAAGCAACATTAAGCGATAGGTATCTTGGGGCCAATGAATCATTCCAAGATTTGTTTGCAAGAGTAGCAAGTCATTATGCAGATAATAATTTACATGCACAGAGATTATATAATTATATTAGTAATCTATGGTTCATGCCAGCCACACCAGTTTTGTCTAATGGTGGAACAAAAAGAGGATTACCTATTTCATGTTTTTTAAATGAAGCTTCAGACAGTCTAGATGGAATTTTAGATTTATGGAGTGAAAATGTTTGGCTAGCAGCAAAAGGTGGTGGCATAGGAAGTTATTGGGGCAACCTAAGATCCATAGGTGAAAAAATAGGAAGAGTAGGAAAAACTTCAGGAATAATTCCTTTTATTAAAGTCATGGACTCATTGACGATGGCAATAAGCCAAGGTTCTTTAAGAAGAGGGTCTGCTGCTTGTTATCTTCCAATTGATCATCCGGAAATAGAAGAATTTATTGAAATGAGAAGACCAACTGGAGGAGATCCAAATAGAAGATCATTAAATCTTCATCACGGTGTTCTAGTTTCAGATGCTTTTATGAGAGCTGTTGAATTAGATGAACAATGGGCATTGAAAAGTCCTAAAGACCAAACGGTTCAATCCACTGTTTCAGCGAGAAATTTATGGATAAGATTATTAACAGCTAGAATAGAAACAGGCGAACCATATATTATATTTATTGATACAGTTAACAGAATGATTCCCCAACACCATAAACTTGCGGGATTAACAGTTAAAACTTCAAACTTATGTAGTGAAATAACTCTTCCAACTGGAGTAGATAAAGAAGGAAAAGACAGAACCGCAGTTTGTTGCTTGTCTTCTTTAAACTTAGAAAAGTATGATGAATGGAAAGATGATGAAAATTTTGTATCAGATATAATGAGATTTTTAGACAATGTTTTAACTGACTTTATCGAAAAAGCTCCCGATTCATTCAGTGATGCAACTTATTCAGCTTTAAAAGAAAGAAGTGTTGGACTGGGTGTAATGGGTCTTCACTCATATTTTCAACAAAAAATGATTCCTTTCGAATCTGTAATGAGCAAAGT
>MDSV01012221.1_pt1 | contig 11286 bp, 9 predicted proteins | sample 810851 | NCBI WGS metagenome assembly MDSV01 (sample SAMN05326640, study PRJNA326480) | marine metagenome | isolation source: seawater | place: Atlantic Ocean: North East | collected 2012 | reverse complement strand
TCTACATGGAGTGCATTGTCCGCAACTTTCATCGTTAAAAAATTTTAATAAATTCAACGCAACTTTTTTAACATCATCTTTATCCGAAAAAACAACGATTGCTCCTGAACCTATAAAACAACCATGTTTTTCTAGAGTTCCAAAGTCAAGCGGAATATCTGCCATTGAAGCTGGAAGAATCCCTCCGCTTGCACCACCAGGCAAATAACCCAAAAATTTATGACCATCAATCATACCATCGCAATAATCATTCAGAAGTTCATTCATTGTTATTCCAGCTGGAGCAAGCTTAACACCAGGTTTTTTTACTCTCCCAGAAACGGAGTAACTGTGTGGGCCTTTATGGCCAGACTTTCCCTGGCTACTAAACCATTCATGACCATTTTTTAGTATATCTGGAACCCAAAAAACAGTTTCAATATTGTGATTTAGTGTTGGTTTACCAAAAAGGCCAACTTTGGAAACAAATGGTGGTTTATGACGTGGAAGTCCTCTTTTACCTTCAATAGATTCTATCATCGCAGACTCTTCACCACAAATGTATGCTCCGGCACCTCTTCGTATATAAATTTTTGTATTTTTATCTATAATATTGATTTCACGGAGCTTTTTAATCTCATCAATCATTTTCAATCGTATACCTGGATATTCATCTCTCATATAAATGTAAATTTTTTTAGCTTCTACAGCCCAAGCGGCTATAAGCATGCCTTCAAAAAATTTATGCATATTTTGCTCTAAATAGAGCTTGTCTTTAAATGTTCCAGGTTCACCTTCATCACCATTGATAGTCATTAGCCTTGGTCCAGGCTCCATTCTTACGAATTTCCATTTTTGACCAGAAGGAAATCCCGCACCGCCCATTCCTTTAAGACCTGATTCATTAAGTTCTTCTATAACTTTATCAATATTAATTTCATTTTTGTAACATTTCTTAAGTATTTCATATCCACCCAAATCAATGTATTTTTTTAAGCTAATACCTTCAACAATGTCAGGGTGAAAATGTTTTTTTGAAATAACTTCTTGGATTTTTTCAAGATTTGAAAAATTTACGTGTTTATGCCCAACTTCACATGCAGGTGCTTTATCACAAAGACCCATGCATGGTGCCCTAAGAACTCTCACCTTTTTTTTATCTAGATTGCCTTTTAATTCCTTAATTAAAGTCTCTGCACCAAAAAGTTCGCAGGTAAGACTGTCGCAGACTCTTATTGTTACGTCTTGAATTGATTCCTCGTTATCTTCAATAACATCAAAATGAGCATAGAATGTTGCTACTTCAAAAGATTCAGCTAGTGGTATTCTAAGTAATTTTGACAAAGCTGCGAGATGTTTTTTTCTTATTTGACCATATTTGTCTTGAATAAGATGCAAGTATTCAATCAAAAGATCTCTCTTAAGGGGTAGTTTACTGATCAATTTTTTTATATCTTCGAGAGCAGAGTCTTCTATTCCTCTGCCTTTAGGATAAAAATTCTTTTTTACTTTATCTAACATGGTTGTATTTAAATTAGGATATATATAATAATTTTACATTCTAATTTAAGCGATATTTAAAATTTTCTTTATTTTATAGGATAAATTCCCTCCTTCAAATAAAAAACCTCTAATTTTTGCATTTTTTGCTGCTAAAACATCTGTATCCTTGTCTCCAATCATGAAACAATCATCTCTATTTAAATTATATTTTTCTATAGCTTCCTCAATCATTCTGGGTGATGGTTTTCTTCTGGTTTTAGAAATTTCTGTATCTGGGTGTTCTGTTGCAAAAAAAAAATCATCTATTTTTATGTTGTGTTCAGATAATTGAAGGTTAATCCATTTGTGAAGATTGTAAACATCTTGTTCAGAAAAATAACCTCTTGAAACTCCAGACTGATTTGAAATAATTATTATCAAAAAATTATTTTCTTTAAGAATTTTTAATGCTTCAATTGCACCTTCAATCCACTTAAAATCCTTAATATTTTTTAAATAACCTGTGTCTTCATTTATTACTCCATCCCTATCAAGAAATGCTGCTTTTTTATAATTTTTAAATTTTACTTGATTCATTTTTTTTCAAATATAAATATATGGCATAAATTTATTATATAATCTTATGAAAAATAAAAAAAAAATGATTTACGAACCCAGTGATTCTGAGGAGTTTATGAACCCAAAGCAAACAGAATACTTTAAAAACCTTTTGCTCAATTGGAAAAGAGATTTATTAAAAGAATCTTCTAATACGATTGATCACCTAAAAGAGGAAACTTCAAATAAACCAGATGATGCCGATAGGGCAACGATTGAATCCGAGAGAAGTTTAGAGCTTAGAACTAGAGATAGAGAGAGAAAATTATTAAATAAAATCGATAAAGCTCTTAGAAAAATTGAAGAAGGAACTTATGGATTTTGTGAGGAGACAAATCAACCAATTTCAATCGCTAGGTTAAAAGCAAGGCCAATCGCTACACTCTCTTTAGAGGCTCAAGAAATGCACGAAAAATTTGAAAAAATATATAAGGAAAAAGAATATTAATTTTTTTGTTGATAAGCATTAAAATAATGTTATTCTAACTAAGAACATTTATAGAACATTAATGGACAAAATTAAATCATTAGAATCAACAATTACTCAGATAGAAAGAAATTTCGGAAAAGGTTCTGTAATGAGACTTGGAGAGAGAGAAGTTGTTGATATTGACACAATATCCTCTGGTTCTTTAAGTCTTGATGTAGCTCTAGGTATTGGTGGTCTTCCGAAGGGAAGAATAGTCGAAATTTATGGGCCAGAGAGCTCTGGTAAAACGACATTAGCACTCCATGTTATAGCTGAGGCTCAAAAAGTTAGTGGTACTTGTGCATTTATTGATGCAGAGCATGCTTTAGACCCCGTTTATGCAAAAAAACTTGGAGTTAACACTGATGAAATGTTAATTTCTCAACCAGATAATGGCGAACAGGCATTAGAAATTGCTGATACATTAGTAAATTCCAATGCTATTGATGTTTTAGTTATAGACTCAGTAGCTGCTCTAGTTCCAAGAGCAGAAATAGAAGGAGATATGGGAGACTCTCATATGGGACTTCATGCTAGATTAATGAGTCAAGCACTTAGAAAGTTAACTGGGTCTATATCGAGATCACAATGTTTAGTTATCTTTATTAATCAAATAAGACAAAAAATAGGTGTTATGTTTGGTAATCCAGAAACAACAACTGGTGGGAATGCCTTAAAATTTTACGCATCAGTTAGAATGGATATTAGAAGAATTGGCGCTATAAAGGATCGTGATGAAGTTGTTGGAAATCAAACTCGAGTGAAAATTGTTAAAAATAAATTAGCCCCTCCATTTAAAACTGTTGAATTTGACATTATGTATGGCGAAGGTATCTCAAAAACAGGAGAAATTCTTGATTTAGCCTCATCCCGAGGCTTGGTAGAGAAGTCTGGTGCTTGGTATTCTTTTAATGGTGATAGAATTGGACAAGGAAGAGAGAATGCAAAAAATTTCTTGAAAGACAACCCCGAAGTTGCACAAAAGATAGAGAAGGAGATAAGATCAAGTGGAAAAAGTCAAGAAAAAGATGACGAAAATTTAACTCAGGAAACTACTGAAGAAGAAATCACTGTTGATTAATAAATGTAATTATTTCTATAATGATTACATTAATGAAAAATTCTAAAGACATATCAACGAAAATTAGAGAAAGTTTCTGTAAGTTTTTCAAAGACAATGGTCATGCTATAATTCCATCATCTTCTTTAATTCCAGAAAATGATCCTTCACTTCTTTTTACAAATTCTGGAATGGTTCAATTTAAAAATTTTTTTACAGGCCAAGAGTTTTCTAAAAATAAGAATGTTGTAACCATCCAAAAATGTATGCGTGCAGGTGGAAAACACAATGACTTAGAAAATGTTGGATTAACTCCCCGGCACCATACTTTTTTTGAGATGCTAGGTAATTTTTCTTTTGGTGGATATTTTAAAGAAAAATCCATTGAGTTTGCATGGAAATTTCTTGTAAATGAACTTTGCATCCCTAAAAACAGGTTAATTATTACTCACCATTTTGAAGATAGGGAGTCTGAGAAAATCTGGAAAAAAATTTCAGGTCTTGCTAGCGATAAAATTATTGCAATTAATAGTGAGGATAACTTTTGGTCAATGGGCGATACAGGACCATGTGGTTATTGTAGCGAGATTTTCTTTGATAACGGCGATGAACTTTCTGGAGGGCTTCCAGGTTCTGCAGATGAGGATGGTGAAAGATTTGTTGAGATTTGGAATTTAGTCTTTATGGAATATCAAAAAAACCTAAATGGTACAGAAAAACTAAAAACAAAATGTGTTGATACGGGCATGGGACTAGAGAGAATTACAGCTGTAATTTCTGGAAAAATAAATAATTATGACACAGATTTATTTGGTTTTGTTTTTGACGAGATAGAGAAATTAATTAAAGTTAAACTTAATGAAAACAACAAAGTATCCTTTAGAATAATATCAGACCATATTAAATCAATTTGTATGCTTATGTCTGATGGAATTATTCCATCGAACGAGGGTAGAGGATATGTTTTAAGAAGAATAATTCGTAGAGCAATTCTTCAAGTCAATAAAATAAAAAAAGGTGAATTATTGTTAAATAAGCTGGTTAGGTCTGTAGTAAAAAAATACTCAGATGTATATTACAACTTAGAAAAATCAAATAACTTTATCCAAGAAAATTTAAGAAATGAAGAGGAAAAGTTTTATGAAACCTTAAATACAGGATTATCGATACTTAATAATGAGTTAACAAATTTAAAAGGAAAAAAATTCTCACCTGATTTAGCTTTTAAACTTTATGACACTTATGGTTTTCCAATTGATGTAACTAAAAATATTTTAGATGAAAAGAATATAAAACTTGATATGAAAAATTATTTAAAACTAGTTGAAAGTAATAAACAAAAACAGAAATCTTCATGGACAGGTAGTGGTGAAACCCTTAAAGACGATTTTTTTCTAAAATTAAAAGAAAAACTTAAAGGAACGAATTTCCTAGGGTATGAAAAATATTCATCAATTTCTAGATTAGATTGTATAGTTAACAATGATCGGTCAGTAAAGAAGGCTTCATTGGACGAAGACAATCTTGTTCTTATTTTTAACAAAACTCCTTTCTATGCCGAATCTGGAGGTCAGGTTGGCGATACAGGAAAAATTTTCTCTACTAAAGGTGATTTTATTTGTGATGTAAAAGATACGCAAAAAATTGATGGTGATATTTTTCTTCATTTAATATTTAAAAATAACTCTAAAAAAAGTTTGGTTGTAAATAATGAATATTTGATTTCAATCGATAAAACTAGAAGAGAGAAAATTAGAAATAATCATTCAGCCACACATTTACTTCACGAAGCATTAAGAATAATTATCGGAGATCATGTTGGGCAAAAAGGTTCCTTAGTCAGTGAAGATAAGCTAAGGTTTGATTTTACATGTAATGCGCCACTTACAAAAGATCAAATTAAGAAAATTGAATTTCTTATTAATGATACAATTCGACTAAACCTTCCGAGAACTGAAAAATTAATGCCTGTTAAAGATGCTGTTAAAAGTGGAGCAATAGCATTATTTGGTGAAAAATATCCTGAAAAAGTTAGAGTAATCTCATTTCAATCTGAAGATTATAAAGACGCAATTATTTCTAAGGAACTTTGTGGTGGCACACATGTGAATAATACTGGTCAGATAGGTTTTTTTAAAATCTTATCTGATTCATCTGTTGCATCTGGAGTGAGAAGAATAGAAGCTATAACAGGTGAGGAGTCAGAAATTTTCCTTAACAAAAAACTTGTTTTATTCGAGGATATTAAAACTTTATTAAAAGCTAATGATGAAAATATTAAGGATAAAATTGTATCAATTAAAAACGATTTATTAAAATTTAGAAAACAATCTGGCGATAATAAATTTGTCTTCTCAAAAGAAAAAATTATAAACTTAAAAAAGTCTGTATATTTTGATTCTATAAATATTGATTCTAAAGATTTAAAAAATTTTTCTGATTATATAAAAAGAAGCTTTAGTGAAGGAATAATAATTTTACTTAACATTCAAAATGAAAAAATATCTGTAGTAGTTTCTGTCACAAAAAATATTCTTGATGAATATGATGCGGTAGAAATTTTAAAAAAAATTATAAATTATCTAGGAGGTAAGGGAGGTGGTGGAAGAAAAGATTTAGCTCAAGGAGGGGCCCCAAATACAAAAAAAGTTGATGGAATCAAAGAATATATTAAAAACTTAATTTAGTTTTTCTAATTTTTTCCTTAAAATTGTAAACATCTCATTTGTATTTACCCATTTTTGATCTGGTCCTACCATCAAAGCAAGATCCTTTGTCATAATTCCATTTTCAACAGTCTCAATGCATATTTTCTCTAATTTCTCTGCAAAATTTTTAAGCTGTTTATTTCTATCAAGATTTGATCGATGAATTAACCCTCTAGTCCAAGCAAAAATGGATGCTATTGGATTGGTTGATGTTGCTATACCTTTTTTAAATTGAATATAATGACTAGTTACCGTTCCATGAGCAGCTTCAGTTTCAATTATACTTCCATCTGGACTTTGTAGAACGGAAGTCATAAGCCCTAATGATCCATACCCTTGGGCAACTAAATCAGACATTACATCACCATCATAATTTTTACATGCCCATAGAAAACCTCCGCTCCATTTCATAAGGCAGGCAACCATGTCATCTATTAACCTATGTTGGTATGTAAGATTATTTTGTAAAAATTTTTTTTTAAATTTTTCGTTATACAAATTGTCAAAGATATTTTTAAACCTTTCATCATACATTTGTAAAATTGTATTTTTTGTAGATAAAAATAATGGTAATTTTCTATTTAATGAAAAATTAAAACAAGTTGTAGCAAAGTCTCTTATGGAACTATCAACATTGAAATAACTTAGTCCCACTCCTGGAGAATCAAAGTTAAAAATGGTCTCTTCAATTATTTCTTTTTTATCAAAGCTTTCAAATCTCAGCGAAAGCTTGCCCTTACGATTAACACTTATTTCTTTGGACTTATATATATCACCAAATGCATGTCTTGCAATAACAACAGGTTGATTCCAATGACTTACAAATTTAGGTATATTTTTTATGATAATTGGTTCTCTAAAAATAGTTCCATTGAGGACATTTCTGATGGTTCCGTTAGGTGAAGGATATTTTTTTTTTAAATTATACTCTTTTACTCTTTTATCATCTGGAGTAATTGTAGCGCATTTTATTCCTGTTTTATGTTTTTTAATAGCTTTAGCTGCTTCATTTGTAACCTGATCGTTGGTTAGATCTCTATTAATTATTCCTAAGTCATAACTATATAATTTTATTTCTAAAAACGGAATAATAAGCTGACTTTTAATTTTATCCCAAATTACATTAGCCATTTCATCACCAGTGATGTCGACAATTGGATTTTTAACTATTATTTTTGGCATTTATTTTTTTCAATTCTAATTGTAAATCTTTTAATCTACAAATTTTAAGATTTTTCTTAATTTCTTTTTCTTTCAGTAAATTATTTTTAATTAAATGATCAATTAAATCTTTAAAAGGGTTCCAAAAAGAAGAATCATTAATTAAGAATATTTTTTTATTTATTTCTTTTAACATGTTTTTATTGATAACTTCCAAAACTTCATACATTGTTCCAATTCCACCTGGTAGAGCAATAAAAAGATCAGCTCTTTCAAATATGATTGAACTTCTTGAAGATATATCTTCTGCGATTATCAATTCAGAAAAAAATTTTAAATTTTTAGATTTTTTATAAAGGTTCATTGTAAAAATACTTGTTACTTTACAATTATTTTTCAGCACATTTTTTGCAAGTTTTCCCATCAGTCCAGTTTCAGTTCCACCAAAAATTAAATTAAAATTTTCTGAGGTGAACCATTTTGAGAAATCATCAATTAACATCAAGCATTTCTTATTATTACTATCTCTGGATCCTAAAAAAACTGCAATATTTAAAGTCATAAAAAAAAGGTGGAAAAAAAAAAATTAGTTATATTATAAAATTACAATATATTAATAAAATGAAAAAAGAATTTTTATTACTCTCTGCTCTTATAAGTTGCACAATACTTTTTTATTCAATTTTACCAAAATTAAATATATCTGATAATGATCAAAACTTAAAATCACAGAATAATAAAGTTAAAGTAGTTAATAATCAAAATGATTTTGATACAAATAAAATTAATTTAACTTTCGATATTGTTAGATTAGATCCCAATGGAGATGTAATAATTGCAGGTGAAACCTTACCAAATACTGAGGTAAATATTTACGATGGTAATGAAAGATTAGCTTCTGTTTTTTCTGATAGTAGTGGGGATTGGGTGTGGATCAGTGAAAATCCACTAGGCCCCGGTATTAAAAGGTTTGCCTTAAAAAGTTTTAAAGATGGTAAGGAGTTTTTATCCGAACAACAAATTATTATTCTTAGAGAAAAAGATAAAAAAGAAATGTCTAAAATTATAAGATTTTCTCAAAATAGCAATATTGAAATATTAAATAATGATAGTGAAACTTCAAGTTTATCTCTTGATATTGTTGAGTTTGATGAAAATAAATCCTTAACGGTAACTGGTCGTGCATTACCAAACTTAAATATTAAAATCTTTCTATCGGAAAATTTAAAAACTGAAACCACTTCTAATAAAAATGGAGATTGGTCGGTAAAATTTGATAATTTGAATTTTTTAGGTTATGACTTAGAAATTACAACTAATATTGATAACCAGTTGGTTAAATTAAAAACTAAGATTTTTAAAAAAAAAATTGATCCAAAAATTTTTTTAGAAAGACAAGTAGTCGTACAAAATGGTAATAGTTTATGGAGAATTGCAAGAAAAACACTAGGGGGCGGTATTTTTTATTCTGAGATATTTAAAAATAATGTTGATAAAATTACCAACCCAAACCTTATTTTTCCCGGACAAGTATTTAATATTCCAAATTTAAAATGATATGAAAGATAATAACGAAAAATTAAACAAAATATTAAATGCAATTGATGGATTAAAAAAATTTATTCCTCCTATTCATCCTGCTGGCTTCCCATTTATAATTATTTTCATAGTAGCAGCTTTAATTTTGTCTTTAATTTCAGATTTTTTAGGATGGGTTGGCTTTATTCTCACAATATGGTGCACATATTTCTTTAGGGATCCTGAGAGAATTAAACCAGATAAAAATAATATTTTATTATCTCCTGCGGATGGTAAAATTTTATTTGTAGGTAAATCAAAGAGCCCAGGCAATCTTAGCGATAATCAAAGTAAAGAAATGCAAAAGATTTCAATTTTTATGAATGTATTTGACGTTCATATTAATAGAATACCAATTTCGGGAAAAATTTCTTGGCTAAAATATGTACCAGGTACTTTCTTGAATGCATCTCTAGATAAATCTAGTGAAGATAATGAAAGGATGATAATAAAGATCGAGTATTCTAAAAATAAGTACGTTTATGTGGTCCAAATTGCTGGACTAATTGCAAGGAGAATTAAATGTGATCTTTCAGAAAACCAGTCTGTCACAATAGGTGATAGGTTTGGTTTAATAAGATTTGGTAGTAGAGTTGATTTGTATTTTCCTAATGATTTTGATCCATTGGTTTCTGAGGGACAAACTTCTATTTCAGGAGAAACAATATTAGCTGATTTTAAAATTTTAAAGTCTAAATAACCTCCACAAAAATGTTATGAAAAAATTATCCCTTAGAAGTTTAATTCCTAATTTATTTACTTTTATTTCATTGACTCTTGGTTTAACAGCATTAAAGTTTGCAATTGAGGGAAAGTGGCAAATTTCTGTATCACTTATCGTCTTTGCATCATTTCTAGACAACATTGATGGTAAGATTGCAAGATTTTTAAAGACAAATTCAAGTTTTGGAGTTGAATTAGATTCTTTATCAGATTTAGTAAGTTTTGGGGTGGCCCCAGCCTTGGTTGTTTATTTATGGTCAGAGTCGATGGAGATAGAGGGTGTTTGGGCAATGGTAATTTTTTACGCAATTTGTTCCACATCAAGGTTAGCTAAGTTCAATATTGCTTCCCAAAAAAATGCTTCAAATGAAAATAATATTAAATTCTTTTCTGGAATTTCCACACCAGCAGCGGCAGGTTTTACACTTTTTCCTTTAATGTTAAATTTTAGATTCAATATTGATTTCTTTATAAACGAATATTTTATAAAGTTTTATTTAATAATCCCCTCTATTTTAATGATTTCCAATGTCCCAACATTCTCTTTAAAAGGAGTGAAGTTTGAAAAAAAACTTTTACCTTTTATCATAATTTTACTAGCAAGTTTTCTTTCACTTCTTCTAACTGACTTTTGGTTGGCAATGATCATTTTAATAGTAGTTTATTATTTGAGCATTCCATTAGCCATCTATGATTATAGAAAAGGTTAGACTTTTTTTTTTTCTCCAATCATTATTAAACAGGGAGTAATCACTAATGTTAAGATAAATGAAAACATAACACCAAAAACAATCGCATTTGAGAGTTGGAGCCACCACTGAGAACTAGGACTATTAAAATTAATTTCTAAATTAATAAAATCAATATTAAGCCCTATAGCCATGGGAACTAGTCCAAAAAAAGTAGTTAAAGTTGTTAGCATTACGGGTCTTAATCTTTGGGCACCCGTTCTTAGTATTGCATTTTTAATATTTTCACCCTTCTTTCTTAATTCTTTGTAAGTATCTAAAAGAACAATGTTATTATTTACAACAATTCCAGCTAAAGCAATAATTCCAATACCACTCATTATAATACCAAAAGGTTTACCTGAAAGTAAAAGCCCAACCATTACTCCAATTGTAGAAAAAATTATTGCTGATAAGATAATAAAACAAAAATAGAAGCTATTGAATGTTGCAATTAATATTACTGTAATTAAAAATAAAGCTATAAAAAATGCTTTTATCAAAAATGATTTTGCTTCATTTTGATCTTCCTCTTGTCCAGTGAAAATAATTCTTGACGAAATACTCTCTTTTTCTTTAAGCCATCTTTTTATATCTGAAATTTTATTACTTGCTAATTGACCTTCCATCACATCAAATTTAATATTTTTTGAGCGCACTAAATTATATCTAGATAAGTTTCCAGTTTTGTTTTTGGGTGTCCTTTTTATAAATGAACTAAGTGCAACTAAACCATTTTTTCCTTCAATTGATATTTTATCAAGTTCATCAAGTGTTCTG
>MDSV01114190.1_pt1 | contig 11287 bp, 11 predicted proteins | sample 810851 | NCBI WGS metagenome assembly MDSV01 (sample SAMN05326640, study PRJNA326480) | marine metagenome | isolation source: seawater | place: Atlantic Ocean: North East | collected 2012 | reverse complement strand
TTGAACCTTCCAAATTCAAAAATTCTAGAGTTTATATGTCTATGACTGGAATTAATTATGATGATTTAAATGCTTATTTATATGTATCTGAAGATTATGGAAACAAATGGAAAAAATTAACAGGAAACTTACCTAATGAACCAGTCAATATCATAAAAGAAGATGAAAAATACGAAGATATTTTATTCGCTGGACTTTACAGAGGACTATACGTCAGTATGGACAGAGGTAAGTCTTGGAATATTATAGGAAGAAATCTTCCAATGAGTAGTGTTTCTGATATAGAAATTCATAGACCTTCAAATGATTTAATTATTTCTACCCACGGAAGGGGAATATTCAAGTTCAACTTAGATCCACTACATTACTATTTTGAGAAAGGAAAAAATATTAAAGAGGGATTCTTGTTTTCATCGAAAGAAATGTTCTTACCAAAATTTAACGATACACATAGAGAACCCTTAATGCATACATATCAAAAAGTGCCAATATCATTTAATTTAAATAATGATAAAAAATATGAGTTAATTATTATGAAAAAAAATAAAATTATATGGAGGTATGAATCTGAAGGTAGAAAAGGAATAAATCAGATAAGATGGGATCTTATCTTAAATAAAATTGATAGCAATCAACCTTACTATATACATTTTAATAAATTTATAGATCCAGGTAGATATAATTTATTATTAAAGACTGATAATACAAAATCTAAAGTTGAGTTTAATGTCTATGAAAATATTTAGTTTATTTAAAATACTAATATTTTCTCTCTCATTTTCTTATGGGTCAATAGAGAAGGCTGATTCATTATTTTATCAAAATAATTATTTAGAATCAAAAAAAATTTATGATTCAATTTTCTATACTGAAAATCAATTTTCAAATAGCATGATATTAAAAATGTCTGCAATAGAAGAAAGAATAGGGAATTATGAAAAAGCAATATTTTATCTTGAACTTTTCCAGAAACAAGAAGACAAAGATCAAGTCAACAAAAAAATAAATGATATAGTATTAAAAGAAAATTTATCTGGATATGATGAAGATGAAAAGAAAATATTTAAACAGTTTTATGAAAAATACAATTGGTATCTATTAGTATCACTTCTTCTTTTTAGTTGCATTATTTTCATAGTAAATTCAATAAAATTTTATCAAAAGAGAAAAATTAATTTCCTAATTCCTTTTTTTTATATTTCATGTTTCCTAATACTTTTTATAATCAACTTTAGACCTTTAAAAGAAGGGATTATATTTAAGGAAAACACATTTATAATGAAAGAGCCTTCTTCAGGTTCAGATTTATATAAAATTCTCAATAAAGGTGATAAGATAAGTGTATCTAAAGATCTAGAAATATGGTATGAAGTAATTATTATGAGTGAGAAGAGGTACGTAAGAAAAAAAAATATTAGATTAATAGACTAATAATTCTTTAATAAGGATTCTCGTTCATTTAAAATCTCATTATAAGCTAACCTATCTGCAACTTTTGGAAACCAATTTTTAATTAAATGAGCTAGCTTACCTCTAAATGTAAAGATTAAATCTCTTTTTTTAGTAACATATCCTCTAAATACCTTTTCAGCCACTTCTTCTGGTGACATCATCTTAGCATTATCTCTTGATGTTTCCCCCTCCTTTTTACCATCTGATTTTAATGTATTTTTTCTAAAATTACTATGGACATATCCTGGAGAAGCTACCATTACATGTACATTTTTTCTCTTAAGCTCGAGCCTTAAAGAATCAAAAAAACCTTGAATTGCATGTTTTGAAGATACATATGCTGTTCTAGTAGGTGTAGCAATAAAACCATTTAAGGAGGAAATAGCAATAATTGAGCCTGAGCTCTGAATTATATGAGGAAGTGAATATTTTACACTGTATACAGAGCCTAAAAAATTAATTCCAAATAATTTTTCAAAAGTTTTAATATCAACATCCTCAAATAATGACCTAATTGATATTCCTGCATTACATATTAAAACGTCTATCCTACCAAATTTATTTACTGCTAAATCAACCATCTTCTTAACATCATCTGAGGATGAAACATCATGCGAAATTCCTTCACCTCTACCCCCTTTTACATTAATATTAGATATAACTGATTTAATTTTTTCTCTATTAGTTCCACCAATGACAACATCAAAATTTTCTTCACAAAACTTATAGGCTAAAGCTTCTCCAATTCCCGAAGATCCCCCAGTTATTACCACAACTTTATTTTTCATTTTATAAATATAGTTTAATTAAATTAGTATAATTTCGAATTTATAAAGAACCCCATAAATGAAGAAAAACATATTAAATCAGCTTGCTGAAGACAAAGAGAGCTACTTTAACGCAGCAATACCCCCAATTTTTTCAAATTCTAATTTCCTGTTTTCTAATGTTAATGATATGAGGGAGGCTATGTCATCAAAGAGCTCTAATCCATTTTACACAAGAGGAAGTAACCCAACAACATCAATCTTAGAGAAGAAAGTTGCTGCTCTAGAAGGAACAGAAAAAGCAATTGCACTTAGTAGTGGAATGGCGGCAATCACAACAGCTATACTTTCACAAGTAAGTTCAGGTGATCACATCATATCAATTAAAAGACCATATACAGGTACTGATAGATTTATGAAAGAAATTTTACCAAAATTAAATATAGAGGTTTCTTTTGTTGATGGGTCAACGACTGAAAATTTTTCGAATGCAATTCGAGATAATACTAAAGTAATTTACTTGGAAAGTCCCAACTCATGGACATATCAGATGCAAGATTTAGATATGATTTCTAGGATAGCTAAAGAAAATAAAATAATTACTATAATTGATAATAGTTATTCATCACCAATAAATTGCAATCCATCCAAATGGGGTATTGATTTAATTATTCACTCTGCTACAAAGTACATAGGTGGTCACGCAAATGCAATGGGTGGAATTATATGTAGTTCAAATCAGATAATAGATAGCATCAACAACAGAGAATTTAAGTTAATAGGGAGTGTTTTATCTCCATTCAATTCATGGCTTTTTATAAATGGTCTAAGGACTCTCAATATAAGGATGAAATATATTTCGGAATCTGCACCACTTATAGTTAAATTTTTAGAAGATCATGAATTAGTTGAGAGTGTTATTTACCCACATTCAGAAAGATTTAATCAATTTGAGTTAGCCAAAAAATATATTAAAAAACCATGTGGTCAGTTTACTATTGTACTTAAAACAGATAAAAAATATAAAATAGAGAAATTCTGTAATAATCTTAATAATTTTTTTATGGGTGCTTCTTGGGGTGGTCACGAGTCATTGATATTTCCAGAAATATCAAGGTACAATAACGATAGTGAATATTATTCAAAAACTGATTTTTTACCTCATAACTACATAAGGTTTTATATTGGACTAGAAGAAACTGATTTACTTATTGATGACTTAAAAAAATCTCTAGAGTCGATCGGTTAATAAACAATTGTTACTGTACCTCTATAGTCTGACTTTGTATATTTTATATAATAAAAATATACACCTGAAGATAACCCATCTCCATCCCACTGAAATTCTTTATCATAGGATTTAAATACCTCGACACCAGTTCTATCAACAAATACTATCGACTCAAAGTTATCATCACAACCATCTAAAGGTAAGTTTTGATTTGGATCTGATAAATTTGATAGTTTGAATTGGTCGTTAATCCCATCACCATCAGGACTAAAGGCATTGGGGGGATTAAATTCGTCCCAATTAACTTGAGGCTTTTTAAGTAAAAACCTTATTTTCTTAGATGATTTAGCTGAATTTGGGCAACTATTATCTGTGACATCAAATGTGAGTTCATAAAGTTTATCAGAAAAATCATCATTTAATTCTAGGCAGGATGGAGTCCATTTTAATGTACTTGACACTTCACCTGTTCCGTAAGCTTCAACAAAAGAAAACTCTCCAGGAAGTCCATCAGAAACCAGTTTAAGTAATAGTAAATCATCTTTGTCAGAATCAGATGCATTTATTTCAACTTCAAATGAGTTATTTACATCTAATATGTATTCTGGTTCATTATTAATCTGTGGAACTGAATTCTCATCAAGGTTAATTTTTATAACGAGCTGAATCGTATCTGCATTCATCTCTTGACAAAAATCAATATCCTCAGTTATGAAGTTAATCTTATACTCATTGATACCATTGTAAGGGAAATCTATACATTCAAAATTGATATCAAATTTTCCATCTATACTTCCAGGTATAGAGTTAAATGTAGTAAATACTCCATTTATATCATCAATTTCAAAACCCACTCCATTAGCATTTATAACAACAGTATCATTATCAGCATCATTAGAGAAAAGGTTCAAAGAATAACTCCCAGATAGGTTTGTCTCAACCTCAACAATTGAAAAGTTAGGTCTTAATGTGACACTATCCAATATTTCTATATCTGATGTTAATTTTGGACCTGTATTTATTGGTAACTCTACATTTAAATTATAAAAAATCGTATCGGAATTTGAAATGTCACAAGTATCTAGATCATCAAGCACAACACCAATCAAAAATTCTGTGTTATCAATAAAGTCAAAGTCTCTGCAATTGGTATCAAAATTAAGAATCCCAGAAATATTACCTGGGTTATCTTCAATAGTATTAAAGGAAATTCCATAATCCTCCAAATTAATTTTAGGTGATGACGGTACAGTAAAGTAATTTAAAGTGAGACTGTCCAAATCAATATCTTTACCATTAATTAATGTGGAAAAAGAAGAGTTCCAAGGCACAGTAACAACAGTAGTGTCTTTCTGGTTTACATAAAAAGGGTTGGAATTAGAAGGCGGTTCAACAATTATTGTCACTCTTACAGTATCTCTTTGCGGTAGAGGACAAGCGTCATCAGCAGCAATTAAATCAATTAAATAAGGTTCATTTTGAATATATGGACAATCGGAAACACAAACTTGAACCTTTAAGGTATCTCCAGAGTCATTTATTGAACCCTCACTAAAAGAAAAAATATCACTTAAATCTGTTTTTTCACTACCAAAATTAACTCCTATTGCATTTAGAGATACATTTGTTCCCACATCATCAGTTACAAAAAAATCAAAACATTTTGGTTGGGAGGCGACGTAGATAATTGTATCATCTTCCTTATAATATTCTGTGCTTCCTGGAACTTTCACTAATGCCTCTGGTGGATCAGGTGGATTACAACCATCAACTACTAGCATCTGAAAATCTCTTCTAGCCTCACCTATTTTTATTCCATCTCTATACTCATCTGCCTTTACTGAAAAAACATATAAACCCACTTCTGTTGGTGTTACAGTAATAAACCCCTCATTAGATATTGATAAGGCAGGATCACCTGGGATCATTGTTGCTATATCATACCCTGGTGCAAAGTCAACAATAGGATGCGGTGGTGCGGTTGGAGGAGGGACAGGATTAATTAGATTAATTGGTCCATTAGTCTGCCTATCATCTAATGGGGCAGAAAGGGAGTAAACAATTGAATCTCCATCATCATCTTTACCAGCAAAATCAATATAAAATAATTGATTTACACATGCGTAATCACTTAAAGGAGGAAATAACCTAGGAGATGAGTTAATAAATGGATTACCTTCAGGGTCAACAATAGGAGGGAAATGCAAAGTATATGTCATGCCATTGACACCAGGATCAACTAAATTTTTAATTGCCTGATTTCTACAACACCTTTCCCACACTATAACATAGCCAGCCGGATCATTGAACTCGTTTGGATCTAATGTTATTTCATGAGAATATTCAACTTTGAGTGTACATAAAAATCCAAGAGCACAATCAGGGTTAGTATATGGAACAAATTCTTGATTAGTGATAAACATTGTGCCATCTCTCATTGCTTGTCCATCCGATTTCCTAAAAATAGTATATGATATTAAATCATCAGGACCAGGGTTTGCGGTTTGAGCACAATCAAAGTATTGAATCAGTTTAACTCTATAAGTAAATGAGTTTTCTTCACCAATATGAATCATTTCAATTTCACCACCTACAATATGATTAGCATTTAACTTAGTTAAAGTACCTAAAAATATAAATAAAAATATTTTGAGAATCCTATTCATAAAATAAGCTTAAATATAGTAAGTTTATTGAATCATGGAAGAAAATAATGACTTAGATATCCACGAGATGGGAATTATATCTTCAGACTTTATTAAAGTTGCTGATAAGCTTAAAATAGCAAGCCTTAAAATAATTGAAAAAAAATTCTCAAATTATCCAATAATTATAATGAGTAAAAATGATATTAATTTAGGCTCTATATTTATAGATTTTAAAGAATTTTTTAATAATGAATGGAAATACTACGCATCATATCTAGAAATATTATCTGCAAAAAATATAATTAATAACGAGAAAATATTTAAAGAAAAATATAAAAATAAAGATGAGTATTGTTGTTTGCTTGTTGTTATGGAAAATAAATCTAAGATTATATTCATACCATATCCAGAAGATTAAATTACATTTGTTATATGAATGATATTTTAAGCCCTGAAAGTTATACTTATTTACTAAATCTAATTATTGAATATGCTCCAAGAATTATATTAGGGTTTATATTCTTGATTGTCGGAAATAGTGCAATAAAAAAAGTTATAAATATTTTAGAAAAATTTCTTTCTAGTAAGAATATAGATAAATCATTAGTTCCTTTTTTTAGGTCTTTATTGTCAATGACACTTCAGGTAGCATTGATCATATCAGTACTATCTATGATAGGTGTTGAAATGACTTCTTTCTTAGCTATTTTAGGTGCTGCAGGTCTCGCTGTTGGATTAGCCTTAAAAGATACTCTTCAAAATTTTGCAGCTGGGGTAATGATCCTTTTTTTTAAACCTTTCAAAGTTGGTGACTTTATTGAGTATGAGGGAACGCAAGGAACAGTAAAAGAAATTCAAATTTTCAATTCGATATTAACTACTATAGATAATAAAAGAGTAATTATACCAAATGGTATTCTTCAGACCTCTATCGTAACAAACTTTTCTTCTGAGAATACAAGAAGAATAATATGGACATTTTCTATTGCTTATGGTGATGACTTTGAAAAAGCTAAAACGATTCTCTTAAAATGGATTAAAAATGATAAAAGAATATTAAAGGACAAAGAACCACTAGTAGTTATTTCTGAACTAGCAGATAGCTCAGTAAATATTATGGTCAGAGTATGGGTAAAGTCCGAGGATTTTCTAGAAGTAAAATTTGATTATAACGAAAAAGTTTATTCTGAATTCCCTAAAAACGGATTAAGTATCCCTTTCCCTCAATTAGACGTAAACATTAATAAATGAAAATTTATTTAATAATTACTCTGACATTTACTTTAGTAACATCTTGTACATCTCAAGATAAGAAAGAAGAATATTGGCTTAAGAAGCTCACAAAAGAACAGTATCATATATTAAGGGAAAAAGGAACAGAGAGAGCCTTTACCGGAAAGTATTGGAATAATAAAAAGAGCGGTGAGTACAAATGCGCAGGCTGTGGTCAGAAACTTTTTTCATCAAAAACCAAATATGAATCAGGTACTGGATGGCCTTGTTTTTTTGATGTAAAAGATAAAAAATATGTTAGCTTTTTAGATGATAACAGCTTAGGTATGAAAAGAGTTGAAGTAGTGTGCAGTAATTGTGAGGGACACCTAGGTCACATTTTTAATGATGGTCCAAACCCAACAGGTTTAAGATATTGCATTAATTCAGCATCACTTGAATTTGTTGAAGAAAAAAAATGAAAGATCTTTTATTTGTTGGCTTAGGAGGAATGACTGGATCTGTCTTAAGATATACATTATCTAAATTTTTATCACCTACATTAATACCATTTCCTTTTGGCACACTAATTATCAATATTATTGGATGTTTTGTTGCGGGTATTATATTCAAGTTAACAACTAATAATATAAGTGAGGAACTATCTAATAATCTTACAACATTATTAATTATTGGGTTTTGTGGTGGATTTACCACATTTTCTGCTTTTTCTATCGAATCAATAATTCTACTAAAACAAGGAAAAATTTTATTAATGGCATCCTATATATTTCTTAGCTCATTACTTGGAATCACATTTTGTATAATTGGAATGATGTTTATTAAATAAGAATGATAACTTCCGAAAAAAAATTAATTAATACTCATAAAAAGTTAAAAGAGAACATCTCTAAATTAAAACTTACTACATCTGTTGAAAGAATTAATAAGTTAAAAAAATTAAAAGAAAATATCTTATTAAATAGAGCTGATATAAAAGAAGCACTTAAAAAAGATTTTAGAAAGAACGAATCAGAAGTTGATCTAACTGAAATATTTCCTGTAATTCAGGAGATAAACCATACCATTAAAAACTTAAAAAAATGGATGAAGGATAAATATGTCAAAACACCTGTTACACTTCTAGGATCAAAATCTTATATCAAATATGAAGCAAAGGGATTGGTATTAATTATTACCCCTTGGAACTTTCCTATAAATTTAACTTTTGTATCTCTTGTAAATGCGATATCTGCTGGGAACACTGTAATGATTAAACCTTCTGAGATTACTGACTACACTTCAAAAATTATTAAAAAAATAGTTGAAAAAACATTTAATCAAAATGAAGTATATACAATTTTAGGAGGTTCTGATATAGCAGAAAAGATTTTAAAATTAAAATTTAATCATATACTATTTATTGGATCTCCAACTATAGGAAAAATAGTAATGAAAGCTGCTAGTAACCATCTCGCTTCAGTTACTCTTGAATTAGGAGGAAAATCTCCAACAGTTATAGACAAGGAAGTTGATTTAAAGTTAGCTGCAAAAAGAATTGCTTGGGCAAAATTCATAAATAACGGACAAGTATGTATAGCTCCAGATTATATACTTATAAATAAAAAATTAAAAGATAAATTCTTGAAATTATTAATAGAATATATAAAAAAATTATATTCAGATAATCCAAAAACCTCTAAAAATTATTGTCGAGTAGTAAATAGAAAACATTTTTTGAGATTAAATAGCTTAATTGAGGATGCTAAAACAAATAAAGGAAAAATTCATTTTGGGGGAAGAAAAGATGTCGATCAATTATTCATAGAACCAACTATATTAACCAATATATCTCCAAAATCTAAAATTCATATTGAGGAAATATTTGGTCCTATTTTACCAATTTATGAATATAATTTTTTAGATGATGCTATAAATTTTATAAATAATAATAATAAACCTCTAGCACTTTATATTTTTAGTAGAAATAAAAAAAATATAAACAGAATAATAAACGAGACATCATCTGGTGGAGTATGTATAAACCATAGTACATTACACTACTCAAATTACCATCTTCCATTTGGAGGTGTTAATAATAGTGGTTCCGGAAGGTGTCATGGAGTACATGGGTTTAAAGAATTTTCTAATGCAAAAAGCATCTTCAAACAATTAGTTAAAATAAGTCCAACAGATTTAATTATTCCTCCATACACAAGGTTTAAGGAGAAAATAATAAATCTAATGATTAAATATTTTTAAAATCTTGTCTTAGTTTTCTATCTACTTCCCTCTCCTTTACACTTTCTCTTTTATCATATATCTTTTTTCCCTTACAAAGTGCGATTTGAATTTTAGCAAAACCTCTATCTGAAACAAATAAATTAAGTGGAATAATAGATAGTTTTTTCTCTGATACTTTTTTTATTATTTGATTAATCTCTCTTTTATTTAAAAGTAATTTTCTTTTTCTTTTTGGTTCATGGTTATTTACATTTCCAAATACATATTCTGAAATATTCAAATCCTTAACATAAATAGCATTATTATCAACTACACAATAAGAACTATTCATGGTTATTAAAGAACTTCTTATAGATTTAATTTCAGTTCCTTTTAAAATTATACCAGCAGTGTATTTATCAAAAACCTCATAGTTAAATGTTGCTTTCCTATTTTTAAAAAAAATTTTTTTATTCACTTACTTATTTTTAGAAAAAGGTACAACATCAAGTTTAGAAAACTTTTTATCGTCAAACATAAATCTAGCATAATTAGCTATCATAGCTGCATTATCTGTACAATATTCTAATTTAGAAATATGTACATCTATCCCAAAACTATTATTTATTTTTAATAACTCCTCTCTTAAATATGAGTTAGCTGCAACCCCACCTCCTACTGAGATATTTGTTACATTATATTTTTTGATTGCAATTTTTAATTTTTTAATTATCATTTCAACTAATTTAAATTGAATAGATGAAGCAATATCATTTATATTTTTTTTTATAAAATTTTCATCATTTTTTAAATTATCTCTAATAAAGTAAAGAAAAGATGTTTTAATCCCACTAAAAGAAAAGTCTAGATCAGGGACATTTGTATCAGGAAATTTATATTTATTTGAATCACCTTTTTTTGATAATTTATCAATTAAAGGTCCCCCAGGATAATCTAAACCAATTATTTTTGCACATTTATCAAAAGCCTCACCTACTGCATCATCTCTAGTTTCACCAACTATTTTTATTTTATCATATGATTCAATATACATTATTTGAGTATGGCCACCACTAACAACTAATGAAATAAAAGGAAAATTAATATCAAATGAATTTATAGAATGAGAAAGAGCATGTGCTTTTATATGATCAACACAAATAAGTGGTATTCCTAGGCAGTAAGACATTGATTTTGCAAATGATGAACCAACAAGTAAAGATCCTAAAAGGCCAGGGCCATTTGTACAAGCTATAGCATCTAGACTATGTAAATTTATAGAAGATTTTTCTAGAGCTTCATTTATTATATAAGCAATATTTTTTTGATGTTTTCTAGATGCAATCTCTGGTACAACACCACCTAATTTGGAATGGTCTAATTGAGATGAAATAACATTACTCTTTATGATTCCATCAGAAATTATTGATGCAGAAGTATCATCGCATGATGTTTCAATGGCCAATATAGTTTTAGACATTTAATTTTTTTAAACAAAAATATATATACTTTTGCAATGTAAGTTGTCTTATCGCTTCATATTTTGAAGAGGAAAGTCCGGACAATACAGGGCATTATACTTCCTAACAGGAAGGTCTCTAAAGAGAACAGATAGTGCAACAGAAAATATACCGCCTCTTTTGAGGTAAGGGTGAAAAGGTAGTGTAAGAGACTACCGATTAAATAGTGATATTTAATGCATTGTAAACCTTATAAATTGAAAGATCAAGTAGTTCGATTGTATTTTTACATTT
>MDSV01099194.1_pt1 | contig 11287 bp, 9 predicted proteins | sample 810851 | NCBI WGS metagenome assembly MDSV01 (sample SAMN05326640, study PRJNA326480) | marine metagenome | isolation source: seawater | place: Atlantic Ocean: North East | collected 2012 | reverse complement strand
CTAGCTTTATTTCGAACACAAAAAAAAACTAATGATGAATTACAAAAGCACAAAGGTCATGAACATGATTGTGGAAGACCTGGTGTAAATGGTGGATTTATAGATAATGAAAATGTAAGATATGGAATTAATTGTTTTGGATTTAAACCGAATATGAATAATCGAGAGAAAGAGAAAATGGAAAGACAACATATTTATCCGAAAACAGAGAAAGATCATGAATTTGAAAGAACAGTAGATAAATGGAGAAAAAAATTACCAGATATTTTAATATCGCCGTTCAATAGTAATTCATGGAATAAAATATAAATTAGAATATAAGTTTTTTTATTAATATATAAATTCATATAAATAAATTTATATATATAAATAAATTTATATATATAAATTCATATATATAAATTCATATAAATAAATAAGAAAATAATTTAATTATAATATAACTAATTTGAAAAACAATCGCAGAATGTAGTAATATATGAAATAATTGCATGATTAATCCATCGATATTATCTCTATAAAAATTTGTAACTATATAATAACGTATATGTGTAGATTGACTTAAATCACGATTATTAGTATTTTCTATTTTATTATTTTGATTTATTTGAGAATTACAGATCGGACAACATTTTCTTATTGAGATCCATTTTTTTAAACATCGTTCATGAATATAATTATCACATTTACAATTTTTTTTTATATAAATAGATAATGGTTTAATTGCTTTTTTAGTATTGTTAAAACAAATGAAACATTCTTTTTTTTTAGATATATTTTTTTTTTTCATAATATATTATTATTATTATTTATTTTAAATAGTAATATATATAATGAATAGTTATTTAAAAATTTTTTTATTGATACTAGTGTTCTTATTAGGATTATATACATATAGTTGTAATTACGGATATAGTTTAACTGAAACTTTTAGTATACGTGAGGATTGTCCTGATATTTTGATTCAAAAAGGAAGTGAATTATACTTAAAAAATACAAAGAAAGCCGAAATTCCTGGAGTGAATCCAATAAAATTTAATAATTTAGAAGAATACATTGAATATATGGAATGGCAGCAGTGGCAAGGTATTAAATGTCCAATACTATTTTTACAACATACATATAACACACAAGGTGAGAATGAATATCGAATTAGACCTGGTCCATTAAATTTAGAAGGTGGTTTAGCGCCAGAAAATGATATGAAAGTTAACATAAATGGCAGGGATATAACAGAAAGAGGAGTGATAGAAAGTTCTTTAGATGCGATGCAATTAGATCGTCTTTCTATTCAGCCGCATGCAGTGGAAAAATCTTTATTGTATGATTCGCATAGAGATGATAAACCATTTAATCGAAATCAATATCCAGGAATGGATCTAAATAATCAGTATATAGGTTTAGAAGTACCATTAGATGATGTATATAATCATCATAAAAGTAAAAAGAAAAGTCCAAATGCGATGGATACAAATTGGGGTGGAGTTAAATATAGTAGAGAAATAGTTGCTTCAGGAGTATTTGATGAAAATACTAGAAAAAAGGATTAGTTATTATCTAGTACATTTAATGCTAAATCACAAGATTTTTTAAAAGATTCTAAATGGTTGATATGAGCGATTTTTTTTAAATTATCAGAAGTAAGATTGGCATCAGTATCTATTCCATCGGATACAATTGATTTTAATAGCATTGCATCCGTCCAAACTTTCATATTATTTATAATATCTTCATAATTTGTTCTATATTTGTCTATGTGTAAATTATCTATAATGTCGCTAGTGTCGGTACTTATTTTATCAGCTATTTTATCAGATTCTGAACCAGTAAATCCTTCAATAACATTATTATTAACATCTTTTAACATGCCATAATTATTATTCATTAACATTATCATTATTAATAGTGATATTACAAAAAAAAACATGATCGCTCCACAATTATATGTATTAGGATCTAATAAATTCATTATAATATATTTATATATTATTATTGCATTAAAAAAGTTTTAATATTTTCCACAGCGGTTTTACTAATTTTTCGTGATATTGATTTATCATTTAAGATACATATATTTTCTAAACAGTTTTCATCATCCTGTAATTCTACGATAAGAGATATAATAGTTTTATATTTATTCATAATACTTCTAGCACAATTGTTACTAACACCGGGTATTTGCATTAACATTATTTCTCCAATATTATAAGTTGTTATATTTGACTTTTTGCATGTTTTTAGTACTTCGCTATAATTTGTATTTTCTAAAGAGGATTTATTAGAATAAAAAAAGTCATTATTTTTTTGTTTATTTATTTTTTTTAAATATTGTAATAAATAAATAGCTGTTTCTTTAATATTTAATGTTCTAAGAGTAGAAAATTGTTTAGAATAATTGAGACTAAATATTGATGATATTACGGTATTTTGAGAATATGGTTGTCTTGGATTATATAGTGTTCCTTCAATAATGTATGTTATACAGTGATTAGGTATATTTACATTTTGAAGTCTATATGATTGTTCTAAATATCTACCATCTTTTATACTGGAAATAAGATCTTGTATTGTTTTTCTTTCAAATATTAATACATAATTATTACTACTATCAATAATAATAGCGTCACCAATGTCTAAAGATTTTGTGGTGATATAAGTAGATATATCTTTATTGTTTATTGGAGTATTATTATATAAATTAATTAATTCTTTATGTAAATGTTTTTCTCGAGAATCGATAACAAGAGTAAACATAGTTTAATACAATAATAATTATTTAATTATGTTTAATTATATTTAAAATTAAATATAATTAAATAATATGAATATAGTTAGTCCATTACATCAAGAAAATAAAATTATATTAGATATTGAAGAACAAATAGAAAGCGAACATTTTTATTGTGAAATTTGTTGTAATTATGCTAAATATCCTATTAAATACAAATGTAATAATGAGAAATGTACTACTAATATGTGTGATAATTGTTTTGTAGAATGGAGTAAAAAAAATAAAGAATATAAATGTGTATACTGTACGAAACCGTTAGAAATATCATTTACTCCAGAAACAATTGATGTAATAGTAGAACCAAGGGCTCCTCCCAAAAAAACTTGCCTTTGTATAAAATTTATATATTTCTCGGCATCTTCTTATTTCATAGGTTATATATACACGGGTATGTGTGATATAACTTTTTCAATTGTAAATTTTATATTGGGATCAATAACAAACATACTAATATATGTATTAATAACAAGTTGTTGTATACCGAGAAGAACACCGTCTATAGATGCGATATAAATAATATATAATAATATATACTATTTATAATGCCTATATTAGTTATAAATAATTGGCAAGGTATGCTAGGAAATTCAATTATTCAAGTATATAATACAATATTAATAGCATTGGATAGAAGATATAATATATTATTGCCAGATCCAGAATTAAAACATAAATTTAGTAAATATTCAACATTTTATAAAAAAAGGAGAATTATAATAAATGAAAAGACATGTGGAAAGGAGATAAAAGATAGATATAATTTTTACTATCAAAAATGGTTACCTACATATAAAGATTGTTTTAATAAAAATCATGATAAAGCTGTTGAATTATTGAAAGATATATTAACAATATGCGATGAAGAACCATATGAGTATTCCAAGGAAACATTGATAGTTCATATGCGTTCAGGTGATATATTTTCAAACTGTCCTCACCCGAAATACATACCTCCGCCTTTATCTTTCTATAAAAATATTTTAAATGAAACATCATATAAGAATGTATTGATATCAACAGAAAATTCAAGAAATCCATGTTTAAAACCTTTAGAAAAGATAGATAATGTGAAATGGACTGGTGGTAATTTAGAAAAAGATATTAAAACAATAATGGGTGCAAAACATTTAATATTTGGTATTGGTAGTTTCGTGCCTGCCCTATTATTACTTTCAAATAACATAGAAAAAATATATGTTCCTAGCAATTATGGAATACCTGGTATATTTGAAGGAGAACGATGTTTGTTTGGGAAGAAAGTCGAAATAGTGAAAGTTGATATTAGTAAATATATGGAAATAATTGGTACTAAAGGAGTAAGAAGTAGATATGCAAGAGATGTAATGTTAAATTATCCAGATGAGGTACCGGTACCATTACAACAAGCAAAGAAAGGAAATAATTCAAATAATTCAAATAACTCTGAAAAAAAAATAGATCCTATATTATCGTATGATGAAATCTCAGATACAGAATTAAAGAAATTAAAATTAAAAAAAATAGTTATAAGAGCTGGACAATATTTAGATGGAATAATGTTTGCTTTTGACACCAATAAACATCGTTATTATGGTGGTAAAGGTGGAAAATTAGTAAATGAAATAGAACTAGAAGAAGGTGAAGTGATAAAAAGTGTTCAACATATTTACACGGATACTTATATGGGGTTTGGAGTTATTTTAACTACATCAAAAAACAAAACACATATTAACACTGGTAAAAAAGGGTATTCTGATAACAATTTAAAAGAAATATTTACCGCAGATAAAGATGAAGAAATTATAGGATTAAAGTTTAGAGAAAATTTAATAGTTGGTATAGAAACTCGTAAAATATTACAATAGCATAGCTGTATTTATATCAGCTCTAATATTTTCGTAAGCTTTTCTAAGTTTATTAGATTTTTTATAATTGATAACATATAAATATTTAAATATCATTTTTAATATATCTTGAGGTAAATCAATATAAAATACATTATATGCAAAATTAGTTTTATATATTTCTTTTTTTCTTTTTTTAAGATCATTTATTCTTTCAGGAATAAGTAAAATAATGGATTTAACGGAATTAAGATCTAATCTTTTTACGTGTTTATGCTTTTTTTGTTCGATATTAATATCTATTAATGTAAGTCTATCTAAAAAATGTTTTTCATAATATTGCATAATGTTTTCAAATGGAGGATTTGGTGGTATATCTACTAGTGGTATAAATAATGATTTATCCCATGGTGTTTCTTTATATTCTGAATGACACCTTTTGCTAAAACAATCTTGTATTGCATATAATATTTCTCTTTGTTTTGAATTAAAAGATAAATATTTTCCGTTATTAACAATATTAGCTTGAATTATTGGATGTACTTTACTATCCATTAAAGAGTTTTTTTGGTTAGTGATATGTTTATTAAAATAATAATTTAGTTGTGTATTGTATTTATATAAAATACTCTGATAATTTTTAAAAGGTATCGTGTATTGACTAGATGTATATACCATATTTATTATGTATACAGATTAATTTTATTACATTTAATTTTATAAAATATATTATATTTAAACCATTTAATGTTATGATAATACGATATAATATATGAACACGAATATCGAAAAAACTTTACTGCAAGATGATGATGTAATTAAAACAGATATAGGCTTAGTTTTTAATCCTTATAATACAAACAATAAACAGATAACGCAAAAAGACGTGGTAACAATTTTAAAAAATTATGGTTTACCGGGTATAGTGAATAATTTTAAACTATACGAGAGAGCTTTTGTTCATACATCTTATACAAAACGTCCTATGATTGAAAATGAGGCACAAAATATTACTATAATGCCAAGACCTGATGGATGCATGGCATTAAAAACCAAATCGAATGAGAGATTAGAATTTATAGGAGATGGAATGCTAGAGTGTTTTACAAAGTATTATTTGTATAGAAGATTTCCAAAGGAAAATGAAGGATTTATGACGGAAAAAAAGATAGCGTTGGTTAAAAATGAATCAATCGGAAGGCTAGCATACTTAATGAATTTAAACAAATGGTTAATTATATCAAGGCATGCTGAAGAAAAAAAGACTAGAACAAATTTAAAGAAACTAGGTTGTTTGTTTGAAGCTTTTTTAGGAGCGGTATTTTTAGATCACAATAAAATAGTAATTAAAGATGAAGACAAATGGTTTGAAAATTTATTTATTACAGGACCTGGGTTTCAGATGTGTCAAATATTTTTAGAGAATATATTTGAGAAGTATGTCGACTGGACTGATTTATTAAACATAAACGATAATTATAAGAATAGATTGCAGGTAGTTATTCAGAAACATTTTAAAACCACTCCGCATTATTTGGAAATATCAGAGGTAAGTGAAGAGAACGGCTATCACATGGGGGTATTTTTATGTTTGGGTCAACAAATCCATAACGTTTCTTGTGAAAATGCAAAAAAATTAACTGATTATAAAAATTTAAATGACATCCACGATGAGTTGCAAGAAACTGGTATAATATTTATTTTATTAGGAAGTGGTATCCACAAGATAAAGAAAAAAGCAGAGCAGGAAGCATGTAAGGAAGCTATTTTATATTTAAATTAAATTATATATATTGATATTTAGAAATTAAGACAAGATTTAAATATAAAATGTATTAAAATATATATGGTAGAGAAACTTATACAAAAATTACAAGTAAAACCCGTTCCAGAACCACCTAGACCAGTAATTTTTAAGATAGGGCAAATGAATACTTTAAATATAGCAGATAATAGAGATCAAGCGAATGTAAATCGAGATGAAATAATGGAAAGGGTAAAAGCGTTTAGAAAGGTAAAAAACATTGAAAATGAAAAAGATAAAGAAGATAAAGGTGAAATACCAAAAGATAAAATTAAATTGGTTAGAAAAATTAAAAAACTTAAAATTATAGATCCAAAAGGAGAGGAGGGTGAAATAAAAGTAAAGTCTAAAAAGATAAAGAAAATAAAAGGAAAAAAGCTAGTACTAGGTATAAAAAAAGATACAATATCAGAATTAGGTAGATTAGTAGAACGTCGCACACCTGTACCAGATTTAAATGTAGTAGCTGAAGAACAAAAAGAGGGTGATTTTGAAGAAAAAAAATTAGATTTATCTGGATTACCGGAGCCAATGAAAAGAGTAAATATTAAGGCATCGCAATATTACTTAAACAATCGCAAGAAATTTATAAATTTCATAAATGATCTATATGATAAATATCGTTTAGAAATAGCATCAAAAAGAAATGAACCACCAGTCCCTCAAGAAGTGTCCTGTTCTGCGAAAAAGGCGCCAAATAAGAAGTTTGAATTACTAACACATCAACATATAGTGCGTGATTATTTAAATATGTATACACCGTACCGCGGACTGTTATTATATCACGGATTAGGTTCAGGAAAAACATGTTCATCCATAGGGATTGCCGAAGGTTTGAAAAATGATAAACGTATAATAGTAATGATTCCGGCATCATTAAAGATGAATTATATAGAAGAGCTTAAGAATTGTGGTGATCCATTGTATAAAAGAAATCAGCATTGGCAATTCGTAAAAGTAGATGGAAATAAGCAGTTAATACAACAATTACATGAAACATTATCCATATCAAAAGATTATATAGAAGAAAACAATGGTGCTTGGTTAGTAAATATCAAAAAACCATCTAATTTTGAAACATTAAATAGAAAAGAACAAATTAATTTAGATAAGCAATTAGATGAAATGATAGGTTATAAATATCAATTTATAAATTATAATGGATTGCGTGCATCTAAATTAGAAAGTTTTAAAAAGGGAGGTAATATATTCAGCGATTCGGTAGTAATTATAGATGAAGTGCATAATTTTATAAGTAGAATATCAGGTAAATTAAAGGATATATCATCGTTATCATATCAACTATATGATTTATTATTAAAAGCCAAAAATTGTAAGATAGTTTTATTAACAGGAACTCCTATTATTAATTATCCAAACGAGATTGCAATTATTTTTAATATAATTTGCGGATATATAAATGTTTGGAATATTCCATTAGATACAACAACAAGTAGAAAAATAAACGAAGAAGAAATGAAACGGATAATAAATGGAAATTTTAAAATGGTAGATTACGTGAATTATAAACCAGCTACAAATATGTTGCAGATTATCCAAAATCCTTATGGATTTATAAATGTTGCTGATAGTAGTAAGTATAAAGGAATGAAAAGTGTTTCTAGAGATATGCAATCAGACAGTGAATATATATCATTAATAATAAAGAATTATGAGTCTCGAGGTATACATATTGATGAAACAATGATTGATCTTGATTTATACAAGCAACGCGGTTCAATAAACGATGAAGGTTTTTTACATATATTAGAGCAAGGATTAAAGCAAAATAAGATTACTATTAAAAAGGACGCTATTAAAATGGATGAATTAAAGTTACTTCCAGATAATTTCGATGAATTTAAAGCAAAATTTATAAATAGCGATAATAGTTTAATTAATATGGATCTGCTTCAAAGAAGAATATTGGGTATGACATCTTATTATGGAGACATAGAAGAGTTAATGCCAAAATTTGACGCAGATGTTGACATTAAAACTATATTTATACCTATGAGTGATGAACAGTTGTTAAAATATGAAATGGCAAGAAATGACGAAAGAGACAAAGATAAAAAAAAATCAAAAAAGGGTGGTCCTGGAGTGTACGAAGATAATTCATCGACTTATCGAATATTTTCACGTCAATGCTGTAATTTCGTATTTCCCGATGAATTTAAAAGACCATTACCAAAAGATAATAAGGAGCATATGAATGAATTACGAGATGATAATATAGGTTTCGAAGAGGTTACTCCCGAAGACGAGGAAGCAGCAATAGATTTAGTTCCGGGTCAAGCTCGTTTAGAGCAAGAAGATGGAACAGTAGAACCCGACGACAGTCAAAAAATGGCAAAAGTAGTGAAACAAGTAGTGGATAATTCATATGCTAAAAGAATAGATGAAGCCTTGGATTTCTTAAAAGAGAATAGAGATAATTACTTAACGAAGGAAGGTTTAGCTACTTACAGTCCTAAATTTTTAAATATATTAGAAAATATTTTAGATACGGAAAATCATCAAGGATTGCATTTGTTATATAGTAATTTCAGGTCGTTAGAAGGAATTGAAATACTTAAATTAGTATTTGAAACAAATGGAATGGCAGAACTAAAATTGAAAAAAGATGGAGGCAGCTGGGTATTAGATGTATCGCCTGAAGATATGAATAAACCAAAGTTTGTATTATATACAGGTAAAGAAGATACAGAAGTAAAAGAACTTGCACGTAAAATTTTTAATGGTACGTTTGATGAGCTACCACAAACATTATCAGAACAACTAAAGGCAATAAATGTAAATAATAACATGGGAGAGATTGTAAAACTATTTATGATAACTGCTGCAGGAGCAGAAGGAATTAGTTTGCAAAATTGTAGGTTCGTTCATATTACAGAACCATATTGGCATCCCGTAAGAACAACACAGGTTATTGGTAGAGCAAGAAGGATTTGTAGTCATTTTAAATTACCCGAAGAATTTAGAAATGTAACTGTATTTCAATATGTTATGACATTGTCTGAAGAGCAAATTAAATCAAAAATCTCTCCAGAGTTAAGAAAATTTGATGTCAGCAAGATTGATAAACGTCAAATAACAAGTGACGAACACCTTTTAGAGATATCCGGTATAAAACAAGAAATAAACAAGGGGATTTTAAAGGCAATTAAAGAAACATCAATTGATTGTAGTATTCATTCTGATCCTGCTTCTAAAGAAGCACTGGATTGTTTTTCGTTTGGTGGAGATGTAACAGATGATTTTACTATGGAACCTAATTTTTCAAAAGATCAGATAGACGATGTTGGACAGGGAAATAAAGAACAGGTTATAGGTGATGTTGTTGAAATGACTATATCTGTAAATGGCAAAAAAGTTAAATTTGCATTAAATAAGGATACGAAGGAAGTATATGATTATCAAAGTTTTAAGGATTATCTTAAAAAAAAACTAAAAGCACCTATTATAAAAGGATATTTAAAATTAGTTAAGCAATCAGATGGAAAAATTAAAAAACAATTTGTGAAAATTTAGGAATTACAGATAATAAAATAATTATATATAATATAAAAGTATCATGAAGTTAAGTTTTACAAAATTTTTTAAAGATAAAGTAATTAAACTTGTATATCTATTAGTATTTTTATTTATATTATCGGTTATATTAGATATTATAATGAAATATATTCCATTTAGAGATGAAATTAAAAAGGAAGGATATCAAAACATAAATTCTGTAAGTGGATTTCCTGAAACATGGGCTTCAACTGATCCTGCTGCATCTGGAGATCAGTTAGAATTAATGAATGCAGATAATGTTAATGGATGGGTATTTGATTCTAGCGATGGTTCTGATAATGAAATTAATGCTGTTGTAGACACAAATAACAAAGAATATAAATACGTCTCTCACACCGACGACACTAGTTATTTAACTGGTAATAGTTATATTATATTAAGAAAAGATTTATCGCTTGTTAAAGATATTAAATATACTGTATCGACCATGGTTAATATTGGAGACGATGAATTAGATGATGACTTGCATTATCTTAATATAAATGGTACAAATACATTAAAAGTTCTACCGATAAAAAGTACTCAAGATTATGACGGATTTTATCGTATAGAACAAGAATTTATAGCCACCTCGGTAAATATGAATATTGAATTAATTAGTGAGATGACAAGTAAATCAGATAAAACAAAAGAAATAAGATGGAAAGAAGTTTATTTAACCTATGAAATTTGTGATACTGTGAAATGTGAATTTAAACCGTGTGGTAATGCAGTTTCTCCAATGGGTTACACCGGAAATGTAGATAATGGTGTAATGGATCTTCCACAAGATACAGTACAAAGTAGTAGTTATTATTACAAAAATATTAATCATAGTTGTAAAGATGGCGCCGAGGATTGTTATAAAGGATCCACATGTAATAGTTGTTTACCTGGAAAAATGATGATTGATAAAAATTCACGTACTACAGTAGGATATATGGAACCTGGTGCTACTGTTATTAAACCATATCCAGAATGCGAAATTAGTGATAACCCTAATTTACCTTCTGATTATTGGAATATTTATGCTGGTTCATATTTGGATAATAACAATAATCATAGTAATAATAGTAATAATAGTAATAATAGTAATAACAACAATAATAATGTACCCAGGGATAGTAGTTTTGTTGGAACCACTGTAGATGCTGTTGGCAATGTAGCTACGGGAGGTTTAAGAAGCGTAGGTGGTGCTGCGTCTATGTTAGGCGGTATAATTCAAGCATTAGGAGGAGGAATTTATGCGGTTTATGATTATGATACAGGTAAAGCCAATGTAGTAAGTGGTAGTGGAACATCAGTAGCAGG
>MDSV01194161.1_pt1 | contig 11288 bp, 11 predicted proteins | sample 810851 | NCBI WGS metagenome assembly MDSV01 (sample SAMN05326640, study PRJNA326480) | marine metagenome | isolation source: seawater | place: Atlantic Ocean: North East | collected 2012 | reverse complement strand
TGAATGGTGCAATTTTTATATATACAGACAGATATTTAAATAAAAATAAATTTTCAAAAAAAAATTTTTATTATTTTAAAATGTCCCAAGAAAGGTCAATTGATATTGACACAGAGTATGATTTCTTAATTGCTAAAAATTTAATGGAAAATAAATAATGTTCAAAAACATTTTATTGATGCTCGGACATCAAGATAGATATTCACAAAAGTTAGTTAGCTATCTAAAAAAAAGGAGTAAAAAACTTTTGGTTTCTTATCCAAGCTCAAACTCAAAAAATTATTTTTTTAATGTTAAAGATCAACATTATGATTTTATATTTTGTTTCAGAAGTAAAAATATTTTAAAAAATAAGAATTTAAAAAAAGCAAAATTTGCAACTATAAATTTTCATCCAGGACCACCAGAATATAGGGGAACAGGGTGTGCAAATTATGCTTTATTTGATAATGCTAAAAAATATGGTGTCACTTCACATTTAATTACCAGTAATAAAATTGATGCAGGAAAAATTATTGATGTAGTAGAATTTAAAATAAAAAAAAAAGAGAATATTATAAGTTTACTTAATACAACAAATAAATATTTATATAGACAAGCAATTAAAATTGTAAACAAATTGCAACAAAATCCATATATTTTAGAAGTTTTAGTTAAAAAATTTAATAAGTTTAAATGGTCGCGTAAAATTAAAAAAAGAAAATATTTAGATAAGTTTTACAAAATAGATATTAAATCAAGTAAAAATAATTTTGATAAAAAAATAAGATGCACTTACACTAAGAAGTTTAAACCATATATAGTTTTGTATGGCAAAACATTTATTATGAAATAAAAAAAGTGAATGGATAAGAAAAAATATAAAACTAATTACTAGATAAATATATAAAATAATGTTTTTACTTTTAAAAATTATTCTTTTTTCAAAAAAAATAATTCTTCTAAGTAGTCCACTTCAAGCTTTAAATTACAAAGAACTTATATTTATAAATAAAGATTTAAATAGAAAATTACTAAATACTCCAATTTTAATCTATTCAGACAATGAACAAGATAAAAGATATAATGAAATAAACTATCTCTTAAAAAGTTTTATAATTAAAAATAACGTAATAAATATTAGAAAAAAATTATTACTCAATATAACTTATGTATTGATCCAAATAAGAAAAAAATTATGTTTTAATTATAATTTAATAGTTGTTGGTAATTTGTTTTCAAATATTAATAAAGAATTTATTAAAATTTCTAAGGAAGCCATCATTCTTGATGATGGTACAAATATTTTTGATAAATCCAATATAATTGAAAAAAAAAAACATAATTATAATTTTTTTTCAATCTTTGAAAAAAAATATTTTAAACAAAATCATTATAAAAAAAATAATCTTTTATTTTTAAAAAAAAAATTAGATAATAGGATTAAAAAAACAAATGATGTTTTTTTCATTGGAAGTCCCTATGTAAGATTAGACTACTTGAAGGAAGATGATTACTTAAAACTGATAAAGAAAACCCTCGAAAGTCTTAAATTGAGTAAAATTTTTTATATTCCTCATCCAAAAGAAAATACTAATTTTTTGAAAAAAATAAAATATATCAATATTGTCAATACTAATTACCCGGTTGAAATTTTTTTTTTAAATTATAATAGATATCCAAAATTGATAATGGCTCTTAGTTCAAGTGCACTTCTTACGCTAAGAATCATCTCAAAAAAATTTAGATTACTTAATATTAGACCTAAATTTAAAAGTAAGTTTTTTACAAATAGCTATAAGAAAAATATTCAAAGACAAAATAAAATCAAAGAATATATGACAATTAAAGGTATAAAAAGTAAAAATGTTAAAATATAATTATTGTTAAATTTGTTTTTTTATTTGGCATCAACTATAACTATTATATTTTTATAATTTAATAATTTCTGTAATAACCATGAATCTAAAATTTTTAAAAGATTTTTTAAAATATAAAAAATACCAGTATTTAACTTTTAAAAAAAATAATTTTAAATATAATAAAAACCAATCAACTGAAAATTATATTAATCAGTTAAAAAAGAATGGATATGTTGTTATAAAAAATTATTTCTCTATTGAGAACTGCCAAAAAATAAGAAGAATAATTGACAATTTTATTCAATTAAGCCCCGAAATGACTTGGAGAGATAAATTGGGATCAGACATTAGAATTCATGGAGCAGAAAATATTTCTAAGGAAATGAGGGAGTTGGTTGATGAAAAAATAAATTTTACTCAAAAAATAGGTGAACAGTATACAAATCAAGAAATTGGTCTTTATATGATGATGGCAAATAGGACAATGTTTAAAAATTCTAATTTGGGTTCTGGCCAAGGATGGCACAAAGACTCATATTGCAAACAGTTTAAATCAATTTTATATCTTAGTGATATTGATGAAAATAATGGGCCTCTTCAAATTATAAAAAAATCAAATTCTAATTTATTTATGCTAGATTTATTTTTGAAACTAAAAAATAAATTTCCATCAACTAGATTTTTAGACGATGAAATTTTAAATACTTTAAAAATAAAAGAAGATCAAATCATCGAACTAAAATATTTGACTGGAACTTTGATTTTATTTGATACTAGCTATATACACAGAGGAAAACCTTTAAAAGAAAATATCAGATATGCATTAACAAATTATTTTTATCCAAAAGAAATGTTCCCAAATCATGAAAACCATTTTCAACCTATGTTAAAAAAAATAATTAATTAAAAAGTGAAATTTTACTCATCTATATACTCACATCTTACATATAAAGAAAAAATAAAATTTTGTTTAATTGTATTTTTTATTTTTTGTCTATTATTTTTAGAATTTATGTCATTAGGATTATTGCTACCATTAATAAAAATTTTTTTTACAGCAAAAAAAATTTCAATTTTACATGAAGATTTTTTTTTAAATAATTTAACATTTGAAAAACAAATTTCTGTTTTATTAATATTGTTGATTTTATTATTTATTATTAAAAATACCTTTAATTCATTTTTAATTTATTTTAAAAAAAAATTTTTAGCAGATATTCAAGTAAATTTTACATCTAGAGTTTTTTCTTATTATTTGAACCAACCTTATGATTTTTTTCTGCGCAATAATAAACCGCAGATAATAAGAAATCTTAGTCTGCTTGCAGAATACATAGTTGTATTAGAAAATTTTATTAATATATTTATTGAAATTTTTATACTTACTGTAATACTTGGAATTATTTATTATAATAGCTTAAGCATTGGTTTATTTGTTACCTTTTTTTCAATTTTTTTTATTTATATTATTTTAAAATTTTTTAAAAATAAATTCACGCGATATGGTGAATTACTAAATGAGTATAATGAGAAATTAACAAATAACTACCTTGATACTTTAGGAAGTATTAAAGATATAATTTTACAAAAAAAAGAATCATTTTTTTTAAAAGACTTTAGTAAAAATGTTTCGGTTTTAGCAAATATAAATGTAAAAAATGGTTTTTTATTAGAATTACCAAGGTTATTAATTGAAGTTATATTAATTTTAGGTATATCGGGTCTAATTTTTTTCTTAGTAAAAAGCAATCAAGATATTAGTGAAATTACTATTATTTTAACATTTACTGTAGCTTTAATTATTAGATCCATTCCATCTGTAACAAGAATAATTTATCAATCCAGTGGTTTATACTTTAAAATTGATCTTGTTAAAAGAATTACCAATTTACTTTTGAGCTTTAATACAACTAAGAATGATTACGAAATTAATAAGATAGAATTTAAAAAAATTAAATTAAAAAATATTAATTTTAGTTATTCCAGTAATGTTGAAAATGTTGTGTTTAAGGATTTAAATTATGAGATAAAAAAAAATGAATGTGTTGGAATAATGGGATCATCTGGAAGTGGCAAATCTACTTTAATGGACATAATATGTTGCATGTTAAGTATTCAAAATGGAGGTGTTTACTTAGATGAAACCAAGATTGATGAAAAAAATATTAAAAGCTGGCAGTCTCAAATTAGCTACATATCGCAAAAAAATTTTTTATTAAATAGTACAATTCTGAAAAATATTGCTTTTGCAGAAAAAGACGAAGAAATTGATAAAGAAAAACTTTTGGAAGCTATAGAATTCTCAAAATTAAATAAACTGGTAGACTCAAAAAATAAAGGAGTAAATTTTAACATTGGTGAAGATGGGAAGAATATTTCTGGAGGGCAAAGACAAAGAATAATTTTAGCTAGAGCAATATATAGAAAAGCCGATATTATTGTTTTTGATGAAGCAACATCAGCATTAGATTCTGAAACTGAGAAAGATATTTTTAAAACTATTAAAGATAATTTTTATGGTAAAAAAACTTTGTTAATTTCATCACACAAACATGAGTTATTGCATTTTTGTGATAAACTTATAGATATTGATTCATTAAAAACAAAATAATTCTTAATGAAATTTAAAAAAATAATTTATTTTTTATTACCAATTTTAATTTTATACGTTTTAACTAATAATTATATTATTCAAAAAAATGTGTTTTTTTCACTAAAAGAAAAATTTTCTAAAGAAACAAAAACAAAAATAAAAAAATATTTATTCCCTTACAAGTACGCTGAAGAATTAAATGGTATTAATAAAATGCTAGAAAATGCTCTTGAAAGTCAATTAAAAGAAATAAATAAATTAAATGAATCTTTAAGTGAAAAAGATCTATTATTAGCTTCCATACCAGAAAAAATAGGATATGGAGAATTCTATCAAGAAAAAGAAGAAATTTTTACAATTAACAAAAGAAATTTTAAGTTTAAAAAATTTAAAGAAGATTTTTTAGAAATTAAAAAGGCTAGCGGAGCAAAATCGGGCTCAATTTATGTTGATAAATTTGATGATAAAGTAATCATTTTATCTGGGAACGGACATTTTCAGTACTTTGATAAAAAAGAATTAGATCAAAATAAATTTAAAACACAAATTATTAAAAGCAACATTAAAGACATAATAAAATATAACGATTTTTACTATAATTCTAAATATGGTGTAAAAGATTTATTTATTGAAGATAATGATATTTATTTTTCTTTCACTAGAGAGGTAAAAAATAATTGTTTTAATACATCAATTTTAAAAGCAAAATTAAATTTTGAAAAACTAGTATTTAATGAATTTTTCTTTCCATCCGAATGTATAATGACAGATCAACCATGGTTCAATGCTCATTCAGCGGGAGGAAGAATGGCAAAATTTAAAGATAAAATAATTTTTGCAATTGGTGAATACTTGACCAAGGATATTGCACAAGACCATAAAAGTATCTTCGGTAAAATAGTTGCTTTAGACCCTTTAGATAAAAATTATTATAAATTATTATCAATTGGCCACAGAAATGTTCAAGGATTATTTGTAGATGAGAAAAATAAAACAATTCTTTCAACAGAACATGGGCCCCAAGGTGGAGACGAAATTAACATAAATAAAAATTTTATTAGAGGCAGTGATAAAATTAATAATTATGGTTGGCCAATATCATCATATGGAGAACATTATGGATTTAAAAAAAAAGGTGACATGCCACATGCTTATAAAAAATATCCTTTTTACAAATCGCACAAAAATCATGGTTTTGAAGAACCATTAAAATACTTTGTTCCATCTATTGGCATTTCTCAAATAATAAAATTAAATGATAATTTTTTTTATGATCAGCAAAACAATCATTTGCTAATAGGAGCTCTCGGACATGATCCGGCAGAAGGAGATATGTCTCTGCACTACATAAAAACTAGTAAAAATTATCAAAAAATTATAGATCATCAAATAATTAATATTAACAATAGAGTAAGAGATATTGTGGTGCTTGATGAAAAACAAGTTTTAGTGACACTAGAAACCAGTTCAACAATTGGTGTTTTGAAAATTGTAGAGTGATATATTTATTTTATGAAAAAAATTTTCTACAACAAACTAATCAAGCTCACTGTTGGTGAATTCAAAAAATATGATAAAAAAAAATTATTAAATTTAATTTTAAAAGGAAATATCATAATTATAAAAAAAGCAGTTAACAAAAAAAAACTCTTGAAAATATGTAAAAAAATAAATAATAAAAAATTACAAAAATCTAATTCAGCAAAGATGTATCAGGGCATCAAAAATATTTTTTATGAGTCCCAGTTTAAAAAAAACAAAAAAAAATCAAACAAAAGATATTTTCTCTCTACTAGATCTTGGTATTTTTTTCCATGGAATAAAGATAAAACAAATTTAACTAAGTTGATTCAGCCAATTTTTAATCATATTATTAATATGAACAGTTATGATCCAAGCATAATTTTGAAAAATACACCAAAAGATGGAATTATTCAGAGGTTTCATTTAATGAATTATCCTTATGGAACCGGTTTTATATCAAGACATATAGACCCAACAACATTTGTTAAAGTTACAGCAGGTATATACGTAACTGAATATGGAAAAGATTACAATTCGGGAGGATTTTATGTATTGGATAAAAAGAAAAATAAAAAAAATATTGATAAACATATAAAGTCATCTGATATGGTCTTATTTTACCCATCAATGCCACATGGTGTTGATGCCACATCTTTAAATGAAAAAAAAAAGAAAGATAAATTTAAAAATGGAAGATGGTTTATAAACCTAACCCTTGTTGGATCTCACCATATAAAAAATAGAGCATTCAGTGTTGCCTACTAGTTGTTAATTTTATTTAAACTTTAAATCGTATCTATAGCTTGATCTATGTCTAACTTTTTCTTTATCTTGTTTTCCGATATCTGACCAATAATTAACTCCTAAAATTAATCTATCAAATCCTCCCGTAATAACCTTTGGAATTCCATGCCAAGAATTTTCAGTACATTTGATAACGTTTAACCGATTAAATTTATAAGGAAGTTTTCCATATTTATCTTTTCCATCATGTAATAATAAATCGAAAGATGAGTCATATTTTTCAGAGACGCATAAAATTGCACTACATACTCTTTTCCAGCTTAAATTACCTCCATGAATATCGGCATCAATATGCATAGCAAGGTGCCCTCCTTCATTTTTCATATTAGGGTTCACCATCATACCTCCAGCATAATATGATTTGTCAGGAAATACATTTTCTGTAAGGCCAAATACTTTGTTAGGATCAAAATGTGTCGCAATATAGTCTAATACACTCAATGCAGGAGCAGGTATAGATTCGCGATTTTTTGAAACTCGTTTTACTTGGTCTGATTGCTTGCCATATGATATCCAGTTTTCTGGCTTTACATTTTTAAAACTTTTAGCAGCTTCACGTAATAACGATAGCGAAGGAATAAAATCATCTATAGATACTGCTGGAAAAGGTTCATTTATTTTTTTAATATTTTTCATTTCTAAACACTTTTATTTAACAGATATTCAGCCAGGTTAATTATTAATATAAAAAATATTAAACTGTCAAATTATTTTTTAAAAAAAGATATAAATTGATTCAAATCAAAAAAAATTCCTGCAAATTGAGTATGAAGTGCTATATTTTAACATGACAAAGCCATTTCCCTCCTTCTTTTTTGAATTTTTTTTCTTTTTCATAAATTTCTTTTTTGTGATTCCAAGCAAAAAGATAGGCACAATCAAAGTAACTTTTTTTGAAATCTTGCATTGGTAATATTGGAATGTGCATTCCTGGTGAATATTTACCAATTTTTTCTGTAGAGGTGTCAAAAATACAATCAATCAAATCATTACCTATTTTACAATAATTTAATACGGTCGTACTCTTTGCCGTAGCGGCGTACCCACAAATTTTTTTGTTTTTTTTCTTCAAATTTTTTATTTTGAGTAAAGTTTTTTCTTTAGATATTTCGCAATCTTTTTTAAATTTTAAACAACCGTCAATATTTGAAATATTGTTATTATCTTCATATTTCAGAAAATCGAAAATGGTTTTTTTAATTTTATTTTTATTTTTTCTAGATATTATATATTTTATGGATCCCCCATGGGTATTTTGATAGATTGCATCGATTAATTCGAAATCGTACATTTGAAAAATTTTTAAAATTGAAGTAATTGAAAACACATAGATATGTTCATCATAAAGTTGATCATAAGAAATATTTTTGTACATAGATCCTAAATATGGTTCCTCAAAAATAAAATAACCATCAGATGACAATAGATAATCAACGCACTTTATTACATCAACTAAATCTTTAATATGACAAAATACGTTAGCTGCATAAATTACTTTAGTATTTTTATAAAATTTTTTTAATTTTTTCATATTTTTGTAATTAAAAAAAATATTATATGTTTTTACTCCATTTTTTTTTGCAAACGATACAACATTAGGAGCTGGATCTATTCCCATAGCGTTAATGTTTGATTTATTAAAGTTTTTGATCATTGTTCCATCATTAGAGCCAATTTCAAATAAATTTGAGTTATATTCTAAAAAATTATTTTTAAGCCAATGCGCACATTTTTTAAAATGTTGAACCATGTATTTTGATTTATGAGTAAAAAAAGGATAATTTTTATAAATTATATTTGAAAATTTTGGAATTTCTAATACTTGCAACAGAGAAATTTTTTCATTAAATCCAACATTTAAGTTATAAAATTTTTCTTTTTTAAAATCCTTTTTTTTTAAAAAACCATTTGCGAGCGGCATTTTACCAAATGACATGAATGATTTTATATTATCTTTAGTAATTCTGCATTTAGCCATAATTGCGTTTAATATAGGTTAATTTTGATAAAGTTATACTAAATAAAATAAAATAAAACTAAAATTTTACTTTTGTTATTAATAAAAAGAATGTAGAAGAAAATTTTCTATGAAAAAAAAAATTATATCTCTAAAACAATTCCAAAAACAAAGTAATATTTGGAAAAAAAAAATTTATAATAATCAAAAAATTAAACAATTAAAAAAAAAACTTTATGCTGAAACTGATAAATTGAATTATAGTTATACACACAATTGGCTTGGAGAACCAATATTACAAACGCCTGACGATATCGTAACTCAGCAAGAAATTATATTCAAAACACAACCAGATGTGATTATTGAAACTGGTGTATGTTGGGGTGGATCCATTTTATTTTATAATATGATGTCGAAAATAACACCAATTAAAAAAATTATTGGAATTGATATATTTATTCCCAAAGAACTAAGAAATAGATTAAAAAAAAAATGTAAGAATAAGTTAATTTTACTAGAAGAAGATTCTACTAGTATAAATTTAATAAAAAAAATTGAAAAAATTGTAAGAAATTATAAGAATTTTTTTGTACATTTAGATAGCAATCATTCATATGAACACGTATTAAAAGAATTGAGTTTATACTCTAAATTTTTGAATAAAAATAACTATATAGTTGCTGATGACACAATTGTTGATGAGGTATTTAGTCAAAGACTTTATAGACCTAGGCCGTGGAATTTAAAAAAAAACAATAATCCAAAAACAGCAGTTAAAAATTTTTTAAAAAAAAATAGAAATTTTAAGTTAGACTTAACTCTTAATTATAATCATATTATTTCAAGCTGTCCTGGTGGATATATCTACAAAAAATAAATGATTTTTAGAATTTTATTTAGTTTTTTTTTCGGTGTTATATCCAACTATTATAATTGATAATATTTTAAAATTTAATTTATTTTGCAAAAATTTTTCTATAAATTGATGATAATTTAAATCTAAGTTTATAATATTTATTTTTTAATGTTGTAAAAATTTCATCAATAAAACTTTCTTCTAATTTGAAACTTGATTTTTCTAAAATTCTGTTTAACTTATCTTTATCTTTTCCTGATACCAAAACACATATAGGTTTATCATCAGACCATTTCATATTTTTATAATCATAATTTAGGGGAATTTTGACCAGGTTATTTGGTGAACAGTATTGCAGTATAATTGATTCTCTATCTTTGTTACTTAAATTATTTGTTTTATGCCAAATTTTACCACTCCAAATAATAAATTCACCAGGTTTCAGGTAAAAAGTCTTTAATTCACATTTTGAATTAATTTTTTTTGCTTCAGCTAGAACATCTTCATCATTATTTATGTCGATATTTTTATCTTTTAAGGCTTGTGGAAAATCATCAATTATATGAGAATATGTGATAATTGACAAAGGAGTATTATTATTTAGATTTTTTAACCCAACCCAAATTGTAACTCCATCCCAACTTCTATGTTCTAAGTCTATATGCCAAGGGTGTTTATCTGCAGGTTTTTGTTTAATAAAACAGCTGCCCCATAATAAAATATTTAAACCTAAAATATCTTGAATTTTTTCTAATATAATTGGATTTGAGGCAACACTCAATACATTTTTAGATTTTTCATGTATTGATTTTTGCCATGCGAAGTTTTTTCTTGGTATGTATTTTTCTTCTAATAGTTTTTTACAATTATCTTCATTAAGAAATCTAAAGGGTCCAGAATAACCCTCAGCATCAAATTTATTTTTTTCAAATTTCATTTTTAAAATTTAAAATTTTTAATTTTTATCTTTTTATTAAAAATTTTCATTAACCTTGATATATTTATAGTACTATTTTTAGGAAAATTTTTAACCTTTTTAAATGAAATACCACTAACTCTTTGATTTGAAAATTTTTTTGCAAAATCATATATTTCTCTTGATTTACCACCGATATTTATAATTCCCTTCTCATTTAATAAGTATGGGGTTAGTTTCGATACTGATGAATTAAATATAAAACTTGATTTTGCTCCTTTAATTGCTTTTTTATGTATAAATGGATGATCAGTCATACAAAGTCTTAAAATAAGTGAGTTTTTATACATTTGTACTGAAGCTTCTCCACCTAATTTAGACCAAGCGTAATTATTAATCGGCAACAAAGGATCAGATTCTTTGTAATTACCTTTTGTACCTGGATATACATAGTTAGTTGAAAAATAAATTAGTTTTATATTGTGTTTCTTGCAAAGTTTTACAATATTTGCTGTTCCTAGAATGTTTAAGTCAATACTTAAACTAATATTTTTTTCATGAATGGCCATAGGTCTTGATAAACCTGCTATATGGATTAGATGGCTAATTTTTTTATTTTTTATAAAATTTTCCATCTTACGAAAACTAAGAATATTAAATTTTTTTTTATCTGCAAAAATAGTTTCATAGTTTTTTAAATCATTTTCTAAATATCGACAAAATCTACTAGTTTTGCCCGTAATTAATATTTTTTTGCTTTTCAATCTAGATGAGTGAACCATTTAATATGTTTTTTT
>MDSV01120454.1_pt1 | contig 11289 bp, 6 predicted proteins | sample 810851 | NCBI WGS metagenome assembly MDSV01 (sample SAMN05326640, study PRJNA326480) | marine metagenome | isolation source: seawater | place: Atlantic Ocean: North East | collected 2012 | reverse complement strand
GATTATATTGGTGGTACATTTCTGTGGGCAGGATTTGATTATCGAGGGGAGACCTATCCTTTCTCATGGCCTGCAGTAGTGACAAGGTATGGCATAATGGATCTATGTGGATTCCCAAAAGATAGTTACTATTACTATCAAGCAGAATGGACAAATAAGCCTGTTCTACATCTACTACCACATTGGAACCTAAGCGAAAAAGTAGGCACGGGTGTCGATGTTTGGGCATACACAAACTGTGCTAAAGTAGAGCTGTGGTTAAATGGCGAATCGCAAGGAAAGCTATGTCGCGAAAAATATAAAAAACTTCAATGGGTGGTGCCATTTAACCCTGGAGTAATAGAAGCAGTAGGCTACGACGATACTAGTAAGGAGATAATTCGAACTAAGCTTGAAACAACAAGCAAGGCAACAAAGCTCCAACTTACCAATGCTCACTGCTCACAAGAAATTGGTGGCGATACAGTAGCTATTATTACAGTCACTGCGGAGGATGCAGAAGGTCGCTTTGTACCAACTGCTGAAATGAAAGTAGATTTTGAGCTTCAAAAAGATACTGAACTTCTAGGTGTTGGTAATGGAAACCCTACAAGTCACGAATCAGACAAAGTCCCTCATAGGCAGCTTTTTAATGGCTATGCACAGCTATTAGTAAGAGCTAGTAAAAATGCAGAAAAAATATCCGTTAAAGCTCGTTCTGTAGGGCTCGATAGCGACTCGATTGATATTAATATTTTAGCTAGTGCTACAGTAATTCCTAGCATTGAAGCCTCATTAGTTTCCACGCAAAATGCCAATAGGCTTAATCCAGTAGACGGATCTTTATGATGTGTTTTTTAATTTCTAGGCTTAGCAGATTTTTCATATTGCTGTGCGGATTTATACCGGTCATCACAAGCCTCGCTTCCAATAAACCAAATGTGGTGTTTATTCTGATTGATGACCTCTCTCATTACGGCGTCTCCGCCTATGGAGCAACCCATCTAAATTCCACACAATTCGACGATAGCGGAAAAAAATTCTTCGAGTCAGTTGCTGTAGCGACACCAGAAATTGACCGAGTCGCCAGCGAAGGAATACTGGCTAACAACGCCTTCGCGTACCCGATCTGTGAACCCACTCGAGTCGCCCTAATGACTGGGATGAATAATAGTCGAAATTTCATTCAAGCTAAGGCTTTGCATGCATCACAAATTACATTTGGTGACATCTTTAAAAAAGCTGGTTACGTAACTGGAATTGCTGGAAAATGGAAGCAGTCACGTGGTACCGCAGAGATTCCTGGGCAACTATACGTAGAGCAGTTTGGTTGGGATTACGTACATTGCTTTGACTTACTTTATGAAGGAGCTCGTCACATTGATCCAAATTTTGTCATTAACGGCAAAATTCGATGGTATAATAAAGACTTAGATCCTCTAACCGGTCGCCGCTATTATGGCCCTGACTTAGCCAACCAATTCGCACTTAATTTTATACAAGAAAATAAAGAGCGGCCCTTTTTTCTCTACTACCCTATGCTGCTCGTTCATGACGAACACACACCAACCCCGGACACGATCCCTAGAAATTCTTATGATTCATTCTCGGTCATGACGCATACTGGAGTGCCCGCAGAAAATCAGTACGGGGTATTTAAGGGTGATGATCGGCGCTATTATCCAGATATGATTCGTTATATGGATAAGATGATAGGTCGCATCATTAAGAAACTTGAAGTTCACAACTTAAGAGAAAATACACTAATCGTTATCATGGGAGACAACGGCACGAAAGCTTGTTTTTCCTACACTTTAAGTGACGGCACTGAGTTTATTGGCGGTAAAGGACAGTGCCGCACGAACGGTATGCAAGTGCCACTTATCTTGTCTTGGCCAAGCGTCATAAACAAAGATACGCAATACTCAGGATTGATCAATGTAACAGACCTCTTACCGACGCTCTGCGAAGCGGCAAACATTGAACTACCCAACCCTACAAAGTTAGATGGAATCAGCTTCTGGCCACAAGCTACTGCCAAGAATCCAGCAATTGCGCTACCACACAGAAATTACATATATACTTGGTATAATGCCAACCGCCCAATGTCAGACAACTCTAAGCGCATCGAATATATCCAAGAATTAAATTATAAACTCTATGCCCCCAATCGTCATTTTCCTGAAGGTCGTTTTTTCGATCTTCGCACTGATCCCTTCGAACTTAGAGACGACTATAATTCAACCGCTAATATTGGATCTGGAATCCAAAAACACTCAGGATACAATATTAGCAACTTAACAAAAGAACAAACACAGGCTTATCTACGACTAGGAGAAATTCTGACTGGGCGCAGTAAATACATCGCTGTAGAAAAAATTAATATTAAGGCTCCAAAAAACTATATAAAAGCGAACGATTCCATGTACTTAACTACCCTTATAGATCCAGCGGATGCTACTCAATCGAACATAATCTGGAGCAGTAGTGATCCAACCATTGCAACAGTAGACAAGTTTGGTATCGTTAAAGGCCATAAATCAGGCACCGTTACAATTTCTGCGGACGTGTGGAATCATCAGCAACCTGTCGCAGCGGGCAAAAATTCAACTAATTTTAGCTCAGAAAAAGCGGCTACTATGACTCTTAGAGTTGATCGATAATGCATCCTATAAAAATTAATCTTAAAAGTGCTATCTGTAGTCACGCTAGGTGCAGCCTTATTATTTTTAGTCTAGTAACCGCATCCTACACTTGTATAGCGAACACTGATATCGAAAGAGAACGTGATTTACATGATCAGTTATGGTCAGATGTCGTACAAAAATTTGATGCTAAAACTAGGACACAAGCAAACTCAAGAGAATCAATTCTAACAGAAGTTGAAATTTACTCGGGACGTAAAAACATTAAAGGTAAGACCCCGATTACAATAGCTTCTGTACTGGCACCACAGGTACGAAAATTTTCCTACCTAGAAATACAAGGGGAGCAATTAGATGGAATAAAATCAATAGCATACAAAGTCGCTGGCGGAGATATATATACCAACCCACAGCAACAAACTTATCTTCGTATACAAATACCTGGAAATCTATATGCCGATTGGATAGCCCAAAATCAAACAATTATACTTGAAGGGGAAGCGGTAATTACTGGTATTCGCTTAGTTTCTTTAGAAGGAATTAATTCCACGTTCGATGCTAGCTCCTTTAGCTTAGCTGAAGGGTCACAACCGCCCTTGTACGCATCCATTATAGTCGATCCGAAAAAAATAATTTCCTTCGATGGAGTCAGCACACTCCCTAAAGAGCGCTTCTTTAGGCTATACTTTTCTCCAGGACGTGATCGCTCTAATATGGAAGACTACTTCGCAAAGAAGGGCTTCTTTGCAGGAAGACAAATGGTAAAACTCGCTTATGAGTTGGAAACTCGCCATGGAGCATACACCGAACCAAAATTACGAGAAGATCGCGAGCGGCCTGGATTTGCAGATTTATCAATTTTTGATTTACGCGTTTTTGATCACTACGAAGACGTAGATCCAACCCTAGAATTTGCACAGTGCTTCAACATTTGGCCAAGCTTCATGGCTGCTAATATCTCTGGAGAAAAAAACGTCCTTGGAACACCAAAGGTTACTGCATTTGAGGCAGCAGCTGAATTAGCCGCTGCCTATATCAACGATGAGATTCAAGACAGTGGTCGAAGCGCAAACTATTGGGAGGTAAAAAACGAATCGGATATAACTCATGAATGGACCTACCATGCTAGTAGTGATTATTCAAGCTGGTCACTGTTGGGCGATTTTCACAATAAGGTCTCCCAAGCTATCAAAAAGGTCGACCCAGCAATTAAAGTTGGAGGACCTGCTTCTGCATGGCCAAGGATGGAGATGGGCAGGCCTGCTTTTAAGGTCTGGAAAAATCACAAAAAGTTCATGCAAGTAACTCGTAATAATTTGGATTTTTATTCCCACCATTTTTACGATAAAGGCGTCACATCTAGTTTTGATGCACGTACAAAAAGTGAAGACGGGAGCTATGAAGATTGGCTTCAAGGTCGTCTTGATTGCGTCCTCGACTTGCTCCAAGCGCACATGCGTAACACCGATAATATAAAGCCACTTTTAGTTACAGAATATGGTACTCTAGCAGGCGGAACTAGGGAGATAGACTACTGGTTACGGGTCTGTAACTATAGTAGTTTTATGATTCAATTCATGCAACGACCGGCAGATTTTGCGATGACTGTACCCTTTCTTTTAGGTTACATGCATTGGGAGCCAGAGTCCGGTTTCGCACTTGTGAGACAAAATGAAGAAGGAGATTTTGAGCTCACTAAAAATGCATACTTTCTAGACTTATGGGAAGGCGTAGGTGGTCAATATTTACAGACAAATCAGATACACCCAAAAGCACACCAGCTCGCTTGGAAGCAGGGTAATACTATATACATAGCAGTTAACAATCAAACGGGCGGGATCCTACATTTAAAGCCAGAATTGTTATTATCTGATGAAAATGAAATCGTATCTATTCAGTACAGGCATCCTACCTATCGCAATGGAAGCTTTCAATTAGCTCGCGGTTCTTTAGAGCCCAAAGAGCCTTTAACCCTGCCAAACAGTGAGACTGCAGTTATAGAGATACAAACGTTAAATCCTGAAAAAACTAGCGAAAAAGTAGTACGAAACTCTTACTATGGTGATCAAACTGTACTCCAACTTAGCAGTAATCCAAAGTTACAGATTAACATAGCAAATATTAATAAAAAACAACTTAAGTATGCCACACTACGTCTTGGACTACAGGACTTTAATGGACCAGAAGGAACACTGCATGGCACTTTGAATCGATATAATTTCAAAATCGATCTAAACGAGTATAAAAATATCGAAAACTTCTTCGAGTATGTCGACGTAGACGTCCCTATACAATACCTACAAAACGATAATTTACTTTCTCTTAAATTACCTCATTCACAAACAATTGTATCACATGCCGTGATACGTCTAATGGAATTAGGACCATTAAAATAATTATCAGAAATTACTGATGTTCTGATGTTTCAAAATGCTACCCTGAAAATGTATCCCTTATTTATTTTATTGTACATATTGCTTTCCTCCTACGCTCTAGAAGCTCGTCCGAATTTTTTATTTATCGTAGCTGATGATCTAGGATACGCAGATACCGGATTCACCGGATCATCTATTGTCGATACTCCTAACCTAGATCGCTTAGCCAGTAATGGTGTTATTTTCTCCAACGGATACGTCACCCACCCCTACTGTGGACCCTCCAGGGCAGGCTTACTAACAGGGCGCTACCAAGCACGCTTTGGGATGGAGATTAATCTAAGCTACTCACCCTACGATCTACACCAAGGACTACCCTTAGACGAAAAGACCTTTGCCCAGCGTCTTAAGTCAGCAGGATACCATACTGGTATCATTGGCAAATGGCACCTCGGGGCCTCTGAACCGTATCATCCAAATAACCGCGGATTTGATTACTTCTACGGCTTTCTTTCTGGCGGGCATGATTACTTCCCCTTTATGGTCAACTCGCACCCTAATTTACTTCTACCTAATGGGCAACCCCACTACAGTCATAACGAGGGTGGAACGCTACCATTGCTGCGCAACACAACCAGCGCTGAGTTTGACGAGTACTTAACCACTGCACTAAGTAAAGATGCCGCCCGCTTCATAAAAAAAAGCGATCAGCCCTTCTGTCTTTACCTAGCGTATAATGCACCTCACGGACCCTTGCACGCGCCGAAGGACTTAATTGAAAAATACCGCCTTCGCGGAGAAGAGCTCATGCGCGCTACTTACCTTGCCATGATTGATTCAATGGATCAAGGCATAGGATTAATCATCACTGCTCTTGAGGCTAAAGGACAGCTGGAAAACACGCTCCTGTTTTTTTTATCGGACAACGGTGGAGTGGCTGCTAAGCCGGGCTATGAATCTGAAACTTGGGCGGACAACTCACCCTACCTAAATGGCAAGGGCAGTATGCGCGAAGGAGGCAGTCACGTCCCATTTATTGCCCACTGGCCACGAGGCTTTCCGCAAGGCACAACCTACAAGTACCCAGTTTCTGCGCTCGACTTGACTGCCACAGCAGTCGCGCTAGCTAAGGGAGATTCTTCCGGCAAGCCGCTAGATGGAGTTAACCTTGAGCCCTATGTGAACCAAAAAATAACAATAGCCCCGCATGCAGCGCTGTTTTGGCGCGCGAATAATGGTAGTAGTTGGTGCGTTCGTACCCCTGAGGCGAAATTACTTTTTGACAGTCACGGTGTACAACAACCTGAACTCTATGATATGGCCAATGACCCTTATGAGAGCACCAATCTTATAGATAAACGGCCACAACTAAGCAAAGAACTAGCAACGCTTTGGAACGAATGGAACGCCAAGAACCAAGCTTGTTATATGCTCCAAGCTGGAGACTATCAAAAGGAACGGCTTAATTTTTATAAATCACTACACGATCGCCTCAAAAAAAATGCTAACAATCTCCAGCCTCTGGTCATCGAGTAAGTAGCTTATCTCATCCTGCATCGTGACCCCCATCAAGCATACGAATAGACTATGAATTCATCCCTCTATGAGCAAAATTTAGCTCGAGACGACCGAGTGCCACTTCGGCAAAAAATCGCCTACTCTATGGGAGTCGTCTCGGATCACTATGCCAACGTCTGTCTGGTCTGGATTTTTATTACCCCGTTCTTTGTCGATTTCTTAGGCATCGGCGCCTCGGTCGTCGGACTAGCACTTGCTGCGGCGCGCTGCTGGGATGCTTTTACCGATCCTTTGGTAGGACGTATTTCAGACGCTTGCACCAGTCCCCTTGGCCGACGTAAGCCTTTCATTTTTGTCGGCGCTATTCTTACTGGCCTGCTCTTCCCGCTTATTTGGATGGTACCAGAATCTTGGTCCACTGGAGCGATCACCATTTATTTATTTGCCGCACTAATGCTCTTTTACTCGGTCTACTCGATCTTTTCTGTTCCCTACGAAGCACTAGGGGCAGAGTTAACTGCAGATTACGATGAACGCAGCAAAATATTTGTTGTACGTAAGTACGTACAAGAGCTATTTAATTTGGGAATTGTCTGGGTTTTTCCACTAGCTGCATGGTTAGGAACCTTAGCATGGGTTGGTGGCGAGACAGGCGGCGTACGAGCGGTGAGCTGGGTCATCGCGCTTATTATTATCTGCGCAGGCATACTACCCGCTATTTTTAATGTCGAGCGCTACAAGGAAATCGCAGTTAAAAAAGGTTCGGATAGTTTTAAAGATGCACTGCTAGCAGTCCTTAAAAACAAACCATTACTCATCGTGGTCGGTGTCATAGGAACGTACTTATTCGCAATTATGGCGACCGCAAATCTTACCTACTTTGTTAATGTCTATTATATTTACGAAGGAGATATGCTCAAGGGAGCCAGCCTTGGAGGCATTGATGGGACCCTCCGTCTTTTCTTCGCTCTAGCCGCAGCCGCTGCCATTAGTAAAATCACGAAAAAGTTCGATAAACACGTAATTATGATGGCTTCGGTGAGTACTTTGATTGTCGCTTTTATTGGTATCTATTTTACCACAATACCAGGTCGTCCCTGGCTTTCTCTAAGCATGAAACCATTAGTCGCGATCGGTGAGTGTGGTTTCTGGGTCCTTATTCTCTCTATGCGCGCCGATATTTGCGATTGGGTCGAATACAATACGGGTAGTCGTAGTGAGGGGCTAATTGCTGCGATTACTAATTGGTGTAATAAAATAGCCATGACCTTAGCCATCGCAATCTCTGGATTCGTACTGCAGTATATCATCCAATTTGACAGTCAGCTACCGGCAGAAAGTAGAGCTGCCATCTCCTTGCAAGCGCAGGCTGAATACAAGCTACTCGCCGGTTCGGATACATACGATTTAGAGGGCAAAGAGCCTATATCTCTTGGCATGTATACCGATAACTTAGAGCGCCAAGCTGTTATGCAGCAACAGCAACCAGGTACGATGGAACGCATGCGATTACTGTACACTTTGCCACAAATATTTGCCCTTGTGATCTGCCTTTTTCTTCTAAAACACTACCCGCTCACTCGAGATAAGATGCAAGAGATCCGAGATGCACTCGAACGCCGACGCGGTAAAACCATCCAGGCCTAAACCTCTAAAAAATGGAACTATTTATTTGAATATGCGCAGATTAATACAATTCTCGCTTACGCTGGGGTTCGCAGTAAGTGCACTGCTTGCTACCACAAAAAGGCCAAACATCGTACTTATTATGGCTGATGATGTTGGGTTGGGAGATATTGGTCGACACCACTCCGAGCACACGGGTCGTGCACCGCTTGCACCCACTCCAACAATTGATGCGCTTGCAGATGCAGGGATGTGGTTTACTGATGCCCACTCCCCAACATCTCTTTGCTCGCCGAGTCGCTACGCAGTGATGACAGGAAATTATAACTTTCGCAGCTATGCACCATGGGGCGTATGGGGGACATTCCGCCCTAGCGCCATTACCTCAAAAGACGCCACTTTGGGTACAATTGCAAAAAAAGGAGGGTATACGACTGGCTTTATTGGCAAATGGCATCTCGGCGGTGACTTCTATGTAAAAGGCAGTCGTGACATCTATCGAGGTAATGACCGCGGCGACGTTCCACTTGATGTAGATATGCGAAAATGGATCGCGAATGGTCCGCAAGGTCTAGGATTTGACTATGATTATACCTTACCGACTGGAGTCCAAGGTCCGGTTTATTTAGCCTTTGAAAATGGTAAATGGGCGCCGCTAAGCACGCAGTCCAAAATCATCCATTACAATAAAAGTAGTGCTTTAGACCCTATATTCGTGAGCGATAAAGGACCGGGTCCTGGAGATTCCCAGTGGGATAGCTATCGTATCAACCAAGTCTTAGCTAACAAAGCAGTCGCCTTTATTGAAAGCGCAGCGCGACAGAAAGAACCCTTCTTCTTGTGCTACTGGTCTCCTGCTGTGCACATTCCGCACACCCCACCAGAGCATCTTGAAGGCACGGCAATAAGAGGGACGACGCCCACAGCGCACACGGATATGAATCGTGTCGTCGACTGGGAAGTACAAAAAATTGTCGCTGCGTTAAAATCGACAGAAGAGTATAAAAATACCCTAATTATATTTACCTCTGATAATGGCGGACTCTACGACAAGGAGGCTCAACTAGCAGGTCATACTTCGAATGGCGGGCACATCACAGGCACAAAAAACATGGCAGAAGAAGGCGGGCACCTAGTACCCTTAATTGTCACATGGCCAAATGTTGTGCAGGCAGGCAGCCGCAATGATACCCTTGTTAACGGTACAGATATACTTGCTACAATTGCATCTGTAACACAGGTAAAATTAAACGAGTATCAAGCGATGGATTCGCACAATCTTCTCGGCAGCATCCTTGATACGTCGAATTATAAACCAAGAAAAGAAACATTGTTACAATCAGGGAGTACCTATCAAGTCATGCTTCGTCAGGGTAAATGGAAGTTAATCATGCAAACTGATTATTTACTCAAGTCTTACACAGCTGTGGGACTATATAATTTAGCGGTTAACTCCTACGAAAATGCAGCAACTAATTTAGTTAATGACCCCAAACATGCAGAGCGTTTACAAACTATGATAAAACGCTACTGGGAAGTTCGAAATAGCCGTGAGCGCACAGTAGAACGATAGACCATTCAGCAAAAAATTAGCCTAGTTCACTTTATTTAGGGATGGAATTTGGGTGCCCTACTTTGTGTATTTGACTCTGTTTAGGATTCGCTAAAGTCGCATTAGAAACTCCCCTATAATAAGGGTAGTCATTTATCAATCGGTAGATGGGGTCTTGATCTTTTTTTGGTTGCTTGTCGATCTCACCCATAAGTCGACCGACCACGCTAGCTAGCTCGCTGCTTGTGAGTTGGTTGATGGATTCAGATGGATCCACCAATAGATCAATCAATTGTTCTGGTTGCCGGTCTGAACCTACAAATAACTTATAGCGAGCGCCGCGCACTACACGATCTCGAAAATAATACTCGTTCTCGATACCCGCAGTCGAGGCGACTCCTGGACCACTACCCATCGCAAGAATAAAATCTCGTGACGATTTTTCTGCTTCTCCAGTAAAGACAGCTTTTAGGGAAACGCCATCATACGTGAAGGATGGCTCGATAGAGGCGCCTGCAAAATCTGCAAAAGTTGGCAGCAAATCAGTAAAATCAATTAGTGCACCACTGGTCTGACGAGCAGGTATTAGGTTCGGGCAATTAACAATGAAGGGGGCGTTCACCCCATTTTCTGTGGTCTTAGTTTTTCCTCCACGTACCTCTCGTCCATTTAAAGTATTAGTTAAGGAGCGAACCGTACCATTATCAGAGGTCACAATTATCAGGGTGTTATCTCGAAGCTCCAAATCTTCTAGCTGTGTGACCAACTGACCAATCAAGTGGTCGATATAACGCACCATTGCCTTGTGTTTACCTAACCGTCCTTGAGCATTGGGTTCTAAAGGTGTGGTCGTAAAGGGGGTATGCGGCAAGGTCATGGGGTAATAAATAAAGAAGGGCTGCTCTTTATTATCCCTTATAAAATCGACCAAAAAACGATTATAAATATCGGGACCAAACTCGCCTGGATAGCTACGGCTTCCTTGCGCAGTGTGTATGTAAGGATCCCAGTAGCGCTGGTCGCTTCTTATCGTGTGACTGGGCTTGCTCGGGTCGGTCTCACCCCCAGTCCACATGCAGTAAGCATCGAAGCCATGGCGTTGCATCGCATCGGGGTGCTCTCTAAAGTCATTGAGCTGCCATTTTCCCGCTGCAGCAGTGCGGTATCCAGCAGATTGTAGCACGCGCGCAATGCTCGGATTTTTTTTCCAATCAAAATACCCAAGCCCCCATCGCGGCACATCCCAATGATTCACCCAGCCATTACGAAAGGGATACTGCCCTGTCATAAAACAAACTCTTGAGGGCGTGCACTGCGGCATAGAGTACGCATTCTGAAACTTCATTCCGCTTTCTGCTAACGCATCAATATTCGGCGTATGGATATTTTCCGCGCCATAACAGCCGATCCACTCCTTGCCCAAATCATCCATTAAAATAAAGACAATGTTTGGACGATCGATTGAACGTTCTAACGGTGCAATTGTGGGCTCGGCATATAGTTGGGACATCCAAGCTATAGCCCCAAAAAATACTACTAATATAAATTGTATACGATTAGCCATTTAGAATCTTCCGTATGGAAACTACTATTT
>MDSV01047968.1_pt1 | contig 11289 bp, 5 predicted proteins | sample 810851 | NCBI WGS metagenome assembly MDSV01 (sample SAMN05326640, study PRJNA326480) | marine metagenome | isolation source: seawater | place: Atlantic Ocean: North East | collected 2012 | reverse complement strand
TTTTGTAACTTTTTCTTACTTCCTTTTTAATACTTTCTCTTCCCTCAAATACAACTTTACATAAATTATCCAATTGTGTGCTTTTTAACTTTATATTGTTCTTCGTAGAATCCACAAACTCAATACCGTCTATATCTAACTTATAACTCATCTCATTCCCCATGAATTTATATGTTAAACATTCTTCATTCCCAAAACTTTCATCTAATTCCTCTTGTAAATTAGATGCTCTTCGACTTGTCATATTAATATACGGTTGTGTTGTCTCCTTTATTGCTAATTTTACACCGTTTTTATTCTTTTTTTCAATCCTTCGTAATACATTATTCAAAAAATTTATTATACAATTTATTTGTAAATCACTTTGTTCATAATTAAATATTGCATCGTCTACACTTGCAAATTTATTTTTTTGAAATATATTTTCATCCATTTTTATTGTATTAATTTCACTACATACTTTCAATAATAAATACCCCTTTATCCATTTTATCAACTTTTTAGCATGTGTTTGCACTGTTTTTACATCAATATTTAACGTATCAAAAAATTTACATAATGTCTTGTTTTTTACCATATCTTTACATAATTCTTCAACACACTTCAAATTATTATTATATGTATACATATTTAATGGTGTTGCCTTTTCTAATATTATTTTTCTATAAAACTTTTCCATATCTGTTAAGTTTTTGATCCGTTTTACATTTTCCAACATTTTTGGTTTATTTATCAAATATTCGATTATATTATACGAATTAGTTAGTGTTTCCTCATTTGTTGTTGGATGCAATAATTGCTTCGTAAATTCCCTCTTTCCCATTGATGTAACACAATTATTTAAAAACTTATTTACACTACTAATTTTTCTATTTGAATTCTTATTGATAATATTTAATTGCTTTAAACTATGATTTGCTAACAACATCATAGATTCATTATTATCAAATATTGGTTTTTTTATATTTTTGACTAAATTTTTATTGTGTTTGTAAACAAAGTTTAAAAGGAAACAGAAGCTAGAAGTAGCATATGGATATGCCGCATAATCAACATAAAAAAAGTCACTATCATTAAATTCAAAAAATTTTAACAAGCACTCCTCTTGGTATGTCTGCTTTGCACAATTCTTTATCTCCTCACTAAAACCAGATTCTTCATCATCTATCTTAAATATATGTTTCGTCTCACAATCTATAACACTATATGTTAACATATTTTCCACTTTTTCATTACTATCAAAGTTATGTATAATTATGATTTCAGAAGGATTATATATAGAATAAAATCGTTCTATTTCATCAAAATTTATACTTTCATTCCAATAGTTTGATTCATATTGATAAAAAATTGTATCCCCTGTAATAACATCTATAACACTTAAACCACTATACAATTTTGGTTGCTTTGTTAATGTTGTTTTTTGAAATGTTTTCAAATAAATACACATAATGTTATTTGTTAACACATTACCTTCAAAAAATTTAGTTCCTGGTGAATATACCCCTTCCTCTTCTCTCACATCCTTTAAACCCTCTACTTGCTTCCATACTGCCACAGTATATCCATTTTCATTAAGTTTATTAATTTTTGATTCTCTATTACCAAAAATAGGACAGCCCGACATACAAACAGTATATGTGCGACCATCTGTGTGTTTATGTTTTTGTGCCTTTTTTCCACCCCTTGTATTTGTTTGTTTAGGTTTTACCAAATAATCACATATATTACCAAAATCAATTATATTTGGATCTACATAAACATTGTTTTTTATATCTTTTAATGCATATATTTCAAAAAAATGTCCACATTGCCATAACAATAATACCTTTTCACCATATTGTTTCTTATATTTGTCTAATTCTTTGAAATATTGTTTCATCATTCCCATAATAAGTTTAATAATATTAGTAAACATTTTTTTAAATACCTTTCAAAAATGTTTACTTCTTCATAGTAGTTTTCAATACATTTCTTCTTCGTTTTCTCTTTTTTGTTCCACCTCTAGCATTTATTTTTAATATTTCTTCCTCTTTATTTAAAATAGTTTCGAGTTGGGGTGTAACCGAAACCCTTTTTTTTATTGTGTTTTCTAAATTAGATATATTTGACTCTAATGTATTTTCAGAAGGATTAGATTGTATAGATTCAGATGGTGCTGGTGGTGCTGGTGGTTTCATAGTTTGTATTTTCGCTACTAAATTATCTGCCCATGTTCTTATAGATTGTGCTACTTCCTCTTTTTTACCCCCTCTTTGTTTAAAACCTCCTGCTGGAACCCAATCCAAACCTTTTTTAATTTCATCTTCATATTCTTCATTATCTGTATATCCTAATATATAAGAATTTTCTTTATTATGTTTATCATCACGCATACTACTTGCTATCTCATCTTCAAATTTAAATTTCATCAATTTACCAATTTGTTTATCTCCCAATTCTTCAAAAAGAGTATCAATTGAATCTATAGTTCCTTCTGCTACAACAGCAGAACCCCCGCTATTTTCAAAACTCGTAATTTTACCACCTTCTATTTTTAATACTGCCGTAAATGATCTTATTTTAAATTTTTCACCTTCAACTATATAATCATACATAGTATAAAGTTTATCTGTTGAGGGGGGTGTAACTATTGTATCTACAAATGAACTATTTATATTAATTGCTAAGCTGTTTTGTTCATCTTTTGTTATTCCATCCATCCTTGCCACAAATACTTTTGATGGCCAATTACCACCATCGGGCCTATCTGTAATATCTGGTATTGGACTAACACTGGGTTCACCTATTAATAATTTATTAAGTAACCTAACGCGATTAAAATAGTCTGGGCGTATTGCTGCTACTGCTGCTTCCTCACCTGGTATTCTAATTTCATTAAAACTCGTATAGGTTCGCATGTATGAATATTCTCCGGATATATATCCCTTCCAATTTAAATAATATTTTAATTCTGGAGGTGAGTGGAGTATGAGTGTGTCTTGTCCAGAATTTGCGTCACCACTACTAACAATATCCGGTTCTCTAAATTTTATATAAATATTATTCCCAAGTAAATTAGGAACACATAAAACATTTAATATTTCACCTTCTACATCATAAAAGTCGAATAATATCACAAAAGAAGCTAATTTAATTAAACAAACATGAACTGTGGGTTTTATTTTTCCACCTGTCCAAAAGTTTTTGTAAATATGTTTTAATATATCATCAAAATAACCTTTAAGATGAGGAGGGGCGCCACCACCACCTACGGATGCATCACCACGAGAAGGAAAAAGTTTTTCCAATAGAAATTCCATACTTTTTAAAAAGGCCTCCTCACGGGCCACGATCTTATCAGTAAATGTTTTTTTTTGTCCCCAGTATTTCATGTATTCTATTACAAAAAATCTCAAAACAAACAAATTTAATATTGCAAATATTTGAATTAAACCATTCAAATTGCCGCGATGGATGAATGAGGACATAGAATTTGCAAATAAAATTAAATCTTTCCATTCAAAATTAGTCATTGTATCATTCCCTTTTGATAATATTCCTATCATCCTTTTTACCCCTATATCCTCTTCCTCAGAATTTTTATAAGCAATTAAATCTTTATATAATTTATCTAATTGTGAAGTGTTTGGTTGAGCAGTGTAAAGTTCATCGCTCTCAGGTGGTATATTTTCGAATTTTAAATCACCCCAAGCTTCAGCAAAAGTTTTATAATCATATACAGAATTAAACAAAAGATCCATGGTTAATTTCATTTTACTCCAAACAACAAGATTCATTACAAATTTGTCTTTATGACGGCGATGAATATAATTTTCACGTTTTTCTTTATAACTCGTTGATGCCAAACTCTTCCAATATTTTTCTAGAGGAATGGTTGAGTCAGATTTCATTAATGCTAATGTATCAATAGTTGGTATATAAGCAAATTTATAAATATCAGAAGTTTCGAGGTCTCTCTTATTTTGTTCTTTTTGAAAATTTAATAAACTTCCTAAGTATCTATCCCATTTAGTAAGAAGTGAATTCTTATCACCAGCACTACTAGTATTCTCTATTTTATTTTCTTCTACCCCTTCTTTCCATGATAAAGAACCACCTTCCATAGGTATTTCAACAACAATGGGATAAATTGTTTCAGAAGTAGCAAGAGAAGAAGATCCAATAGTAGAAGCGGGATCCTTTTCAAGCCCCGCCGTTGGATAGGCACCCTGTTTGAGAGTGCCTTCTTTCCAAACTATAGAATAATCTTGGCTATCATACAAGTATTTATCAAATTTAACTTTTTCTCCTATAATTAACTCAATCTCATCATCGGCCGGGGGTTCACTAGGTTCATAAGAGATTCTGCATATTAATGTATCATCTTTTTTAAAATTTCGTTGTTCTTCAGTTAACTTTGGTGCCGCCATTAATATATAATATAATTATAATATTTTATATATTATTTGACATTTATATAATTATGAAGTAAGTTTTCAGAATTTTTATTATGTATATCACCTGATAAGAATGCATTTTCAAATGTTTGTCGTAATACATCTTCAGGTGCATCGGTTCCAATTTTAATAAGATTATGAATACGTAAATATTGTTTAATTTCTTCTAAACTTTTTTTTTTAAGTTTGAGTGTTTCATTTTTGACTCTTTTTCTTGTTTTACGATTTTTTATTAAGACAGATACTTTTCGTCCTTTTTTCCCGAGGATCAACTTACGTTTTAATGTTTTAGTTTTTTTGAAACGCTTAGGTTCTTTTTTATGCAATGAGGATGTAATTGGTGCAACTAGAGAAGGATTTATTTTTTGTTTTATTTGTTGTAACTTATTTTGTCTTTCAGTAACAAATAAGGGTTTTTCGACAGGTTTGATATCATTTTCATTAACATTAAATTTTAATTTAATATGTGTTCCATCTTTATTTTTTAAGGTTTTTCTATATTGTGAATATAACTGTTTTTTTCCACCTTTAAGAATACCATAAGGTGGTGCGGGGCGTGGATTATTTTGTATTTTGTTAACAATATTTTTTTCTCTTTTTTTCATAGTTTTATTTTTTTTAATATTATCAGAAACTTTATCTAAATACAATAATGATTCTTGAAAATCATTTGTAAATTCTTGATTATTGCTAGATTTCCCGCCATTAATTATTTGATCTTTCTTTTTTTGCTGATGTCTTTTTATTTTTTCTAAAAGTTCTTGTTTTACTTTATTTGGTTTAAATAAACTTTGTATCATCTTTTTATTTTCTCTTTTAGATTTTCTTGAAGTTTTTTCTTTACCTCCAATCATTAAATGAATTGGTTTAATAGAAATTTTCTTTTTTAAAGACATTATTATTAACAAAGAAAAATAGAATGATTAAATAACTTATAAGTTTAAATAAAATAAATAAATAGTTAGTAAAATATAATGGATTTATTAGACTTTCATGACAGTTTATTTTATTATATGAAGGAAAACAACCCAAATTTTTCAAATAATGTATTGGGTATTGTGGAAACAGAAGGTAAAATAGATGAAACATTTGTGATAAGTGTATTAAAAAAAATGGTAAACAAATACCCTAAGTTTTCAAAAGTAATAGAAAATCAAAATGGAAATTTATATTGGAAATCGGTTAAAATAAACTATAAAAATCATTATAAAATAATAACCAAGAAGAAATATGATAAAAAAAGTCATCATAAGTTAATAGAAAAAATAGTAAATAAAAGGTTACGAAAAAATATACCAAAACATGTGTGGTATGTTATAAATTATCCATCAAGATGTTTTATTATAACGAAATTTAGTCATTCTTATGGTGATGGTGATTTTATGATTCAAAATGTATTAAAGGAAATATTTGGGGAATCTAAAGTCAAGAATATGGAACGTAAATCTTCTAATACAAACTCAGAAAATATAATAATGAAAATATGGTTGGGTATATATTATTTTATAGTATCGTTGTTGAGTATATTATATTTTTTATTTTTTTATAAGAAGGAGGAAATATTTGATCCACCAAAAAAAAATTGTAAGGCGAAATTTAAAGAAGTATATATCTTTGACCTTCTCTTTTTAAAACTTAAAAAAAAGACCTTGAATGTGTCTATGAATGATTTACTTTATAGTATACTATTAAAATCATTAAAAAAGTATGCTAATAAAGAAAATTTGTGTTTATCGTCAAGTTCAATGATGAATTTAAGAAAAGCGGGAGAAAAAATAAAAACAGCAAATGATTTTGCTTTTGTGATGTTTTCAACAAATATGGGAAAAGGAAATATATTTGAAAAAATACATAGACAAATGAATTATTATAAAAGGTCGCCAATTATACCTTGTATAACAAATGTATTAAAATGTTTATTTCATTTTTCATGTCCCTTGGTTATAAAATTCATTAATTATGTATTTAACAAAAATCATTTTGGTTATAGTAATTATGATACGAAAATGGAAAACTTATATATTGATAATAAGAAGGTAAAAAGTATAGAAAATATAGTGATACCGTATAAACAAGATGTATTTTTTTCATTAGTAAGTTATCATAACAAACTAAAACTAAATATGTGTTATAAGGAGGGTATATTGGATGAGGAAAGATTTATAAAGTGTGTGGAGGAAGTTGTTTCTGAGTTATAAGAAAAGAGAGTTAAGTTTTATATTGTTTTCTAAGTAGTGATCAATATAATATAGTATAGATTCCGAAATATCTATTTCTTTGAGAGGTTTTTTCATAACAAATTGTTTATTTTTTTTAAGGAATTGTGTAACGTATGTATATTTGTATGTAAATTTAAGTGATTTGTAAATATTCATGAGGGACATACCTTGAAGTAGTTTAATAATAATAAAATAAACAATGGCATATATTTTATAAAAGGTGCTATTACCAACAAACAATGGGACATATGGTTTATAGTAAATAGAGTCAATTAAAATGGGATTAGCTTGTTTTTTGTTTTTTATATGATTAATAAAATTGTGTAATTTTGCAACAGAAAAATGATTATTATTGTAAGAACAGTGTTGTATGGAGTATTTTTTCTTACTTTTCAATTTATGTATACACATATTACTAACTTTATCTACAGGGACTATACAATTAAATTTTGTATTGGGTTCAATATCAAAACAAGCAATGGTTCCTGTAATAGCACCAAAGAATGCTAAATTTACATTTTGTAAACAACCATAACCTTTATGGGGATATTTATCAGCACAAACAATAATAGAAGGTCTTACAATATGTAAATCTACATTGGATAATTTTCTTTCTTTTGTAAGTATTATTTCGGTGAGTTGCTTAGAATATGTATAAGTATTTAAGTAAGGTTTAATGGAAGTTATATTTTTATTTAATACATTAGTTAAGGTATTATGATCCATGCGTGTTTCATATATTTTTTCTTGTATAATTTCGTCATCAAGATGATAGTTAACGTAAGCTGTAGATACATAAACATATTTAACTTTATGTTTACAATGTTTTAAAATATTCAACCAATTTAATGCGGTAAGTGTATTATTTTGAACAGCTGTAACTAAGGGTCTATTAAAATTTATATCAGCAAGGGCATTAATAATGAATGAAACATTTTCAGTAATATATATTTTTTCTTCATTTGTAATATTAATTTTCATTTGTTGATTTCTAATATAATTAACATTTATTGGTTTAATACGTTGTATGTATTCATCAGAGTGGCAAAAAATTTCTTTTAAAATAATAGGAATTCGATTTTGGAAACTAACACCATTTTTATTTCGTATAATTAAACAAATATTGAATGATGTTTGTTTTAATAATTTATACAATATACATTTACCTAAAAATCCGGTGCAACCAATTAATAAAATAGAATTAGTCATAATATATTAACAATTTTTTTTATTTATTGTTAATATACTGCAAAAAAAGCACTAAATATACATGTGAGGAACTGTATTTTTTTGTTTTCGATTTTTAACTTCATCATTCGATATAAATTTTTCGAAACCTTTATCCAAGTCTTTTTTTGTTATTTTTCTTTTTTCATTATCAGGTTTACAAAAAACTCTTTTACTGTGAGCAATTTTTGTTTTTGCCAGTAAGGTTTCCATATCTCGACCATAATATTTGAAGTAATCCATTTTATCTTCAAACCATTTATCTTGGATAGTATCATCAAATTCCCAACTAATATCTTTAACTTTTTTTTGGAAAATTTGATTTAATTCACTACTGTTATAATTATCGGTATTAAATCTCCAAGTAAATCTAGATTCAAGACCAGAATTATAAGCAAAGAAGCAGTCTTTTAAATCTTTTTCATAACCGGCAATAATAACCATAATATCATTTTTATGAAAACTTAAAGCTTCACAGAGTGTATCAATACATTCTTTTGCGAATGAATCTCTTTTTTCACTATTTCCTAATGCATATGCTTCATCAATAAACAAACAACCACCTAGACAACTTTTAATTAAATCTTGTGTTTTTAGTGCAGTTTGTCCCAAGAAACCAGCAATCAATTCAGAGCGAGTTGCTTTTTTAAAAATTTTATTTTTGAGTATTCCTAAATTTGAAAAAATCTTACCAATAATATTTGCTATTTCTGTTTTACCAGTTCCAGGAGGACCATATATAACAGTATGCATAAAATCGATATTGTCTTGACTCCCATTTTTATGTAAGTTTTGTGCAAAATATAATATTTGATCAACAATATTTGATTTTAAGCCTTTCATACCAATCATGTTATTTAAATTTGTGAGAGGTGTTTTTATATTATGTAAAGCTTGCATATTAATATTGTAACGCACGTCCCATTTTAATGGATATTTTTTAATAAGATCCAAAATATCATTTATGTTCTCTATTTCAACCTCAATATTTATTAATTCTATTTTTGGTTTTAAACTTGGTTTTAAACTTGGTTTAAATGGATCTGGGAGATCTTGATTTAAAAAAGGATTTTTTGCATTGGGTAAACCTGGAGGTATTGATTTTACTATATTATAATTATTATTATAAATCATATCATATTTTCTATTTATTTTTTGTAAATAATTATCAATACCTTCTTTTGTATTTTTTCTATCTTCTAGTTGTAATAAGTATTGATTATTTATTCTATTTCTTTCATTTTGTAAATTATCAAGCAAAGATTTTATTTTCATATTAAAATAATTATTACTATTATTTAAGTTATTATCAGTATTGTTTAAGTATTTGTTAAAATTAAATTTTTTGTTTCTACTATTATGTAAAGAAGAAATTATTTTATTACCATATAATTTACGATTAAAAAAATTATTAGATAAATCCTTTGTTATATTCAAAATATTACTGGACAAATCTCTAATAGGATTTTGTGGTGGTTTATTCATAATACTATATATATAAATAAATAATTTAAAAAAAAATTGAAATAGTATATATTAAATGAATGTGAATGGAAAAAAAACTATGGAAACAGAAAATGTATGGAAATTAATTAAATTATATTTTAAGGGTCGATACTTGGAAAGATTAGTGCGACATCAAATAGAATCATATAATAATTTTGTAAATAATCAATTACAACATACAATTAATATGTTTAATCCAGTTACTATTCATTCAGACCATGACAAAGATGAGGAAGTTGGGTTATATAAGTTGGAAATAGAAATAAATTTTACTAATTTTCAAATTTATAGACCACAAATTCATGAAAACAACGGTGCAACAAAGATAATGTTTCCACAGGAGGCGCGTTTGCGTAATTTCACATATAGTTCACCGATGACTGTAGATCTTAATGTTAAAATTGTAACGCGAACAGGTGATAAGTTGCAATCTATGGAAACAATTTATAAGAAAATTCCTCGTGTTCATATTGGAAAGCTTCCAATTATGTTGAAATCAAATATATGTGTATTGAAGCAAAATAATCATTTGGAGCATAGATTAACTGGTGAATGTAGGTATGATCCTGGAGGCTATTTTATTATTAATGGATCAGAAAAGACAGTAATTGCTCAGGAAAGGGCAGCAGAAAATCGTATAATGTGTTTTGATGTAAGAAAGGGAAATAGTAAGTGGAGTTGGCAGGCTGAAGTAAAATCAATACCAGATTTTAAGTGTATATCACCGAAACAGATTAATTTGATGATAATATCAAGAAACAATGGTTTTGGTCATCCAATATATGTAATGATACCGAGAATTAAGAAACCAATACCATTATTTATAGTATTTCGTAGTTTGGGAATTATTTCGGATAAAGAAATTTGTGACATTATTTTATTAAATAGTGAAGATAAAAAGATAAAGAAGATGTTGTATGGATTAAAGGCTTCTATTGTGGAAGCAAATAAATATTTGACACAAAAGGAATGTTTGGATTATATTGTAAGTTTTGCGATGTATACACCATTAAATATGGATAAGGAAACAGGTATAATGAAAAAGACACAATTTACTCAAAATGTATTAGACAAAGATTTATTTCCGCATTGTAAGACGAAGAAGCAAAAAATTTACTATTTGGGATATATGACAAATAAGTTATTGAGAACTAGTTTTGGTTGGAGAAAGCCAGATGACAGAGATTCGTATGTTAATAAACGTATTGATTTAACGGGGACACTATTAAATAATTTATTTAGAAACTATTTTAATAAGTTGGTAAAGGATATGCAAAAGCAAATTGTAAGGGAAATCAACAATGGTTCTTGGAGATCTACTGATGATGTGTTAAGTATTATAAATCAAACTAACATATATAAGATCATAAAATCAACAACTATTGAAAATGGTATTAAAAGGGCATTGGCAACAGGTGATTTTGGAATAAAGAATTCGAATTCAAATAAGGTGGGTGTTGCGCAAGTATTAAATCGTTTGACATATATTGCAAGTTTGAGTCATTTGCGTAGAATTAATACACCAATGGATAAGAGTGGTAAGTTAATTCCTCCAAGAAAGTTACATCCAACACAATGGGGATATATATGTCCATCAGAAACGCCAGAAGGTCAAAGTGTAGGTGTGGTAAAGAATTTGAGTTATTTGACACATATTACAATTAATTCAAATAGTGAAATTTTGTATAATATTATAGAGCCAAAGATAAAGTTATTGGATATTTGTTCTAATATAGAGTTGTATGAAAATGTAAAAGTATTTATAAATGGTATATGGGTGGGTATTAGTTTTGAACCATATGAATTGTTTTTATTATTAAAGGAACAAAAGTATAAGGGAATTTTAAATATATATACAAGTATTGTATTTGATTATAAAAATATGGAAATAAAGGTTT
>MDSV01040543.1_pt1 | contig 11289 bp, 8 predicted proteins | sample 810851 | NCBI WGS metagenome assembly MDSV01 (sample SAMN05326640, study PRJNA326480) | marine metagenome | isolation source: seawater | place: Atlantic Ocean: North East | collected 2012 | reverse complement strand
TTTATCCATGGCACTCATTGTTCAAAAATACGGTGGCACTTCAGTGGGCGATGTAAATCGCATCAAAAGTGTCGCACAGCGAGTTAAGGAAACGTATGCTGCAGGCAATCAAGTCATCGTAGTTGTTTCTGCCCGATCTGGTGTAACGAATGAACTGATTGGGCGCGCTAAATCCTTGAATCCTGATCCTGATGACCGTGAGATGGACTTACTGCTAACTGTTGGGGAACAAGAGACAATCGCTCTAACTGCTATGGCGCTCCATGCATTAGGTGTGCCTGCGGTATCTCGAACTGGCAAAGAAGCTGGAATTTTAACCGATCTAGCACATACCCGTGCGCGTATAACTAGCATTTCTGGAGGGGATATAAAAGACCAGTTAGACGCTGGTAAAGTTGTGATTCTAGCTGGTTTCCAAGGGTATTCACCGGATGGGCAAATAACTACTCTTGGGCGTGGTGGATCGGATCTTAGTGCAATAGCAATCTCGGCTGCATTAAATGCGGATATGTGCCAAATTTATACGGATGTGGATGGCGTTTATACTGCGGACCCACGCGTCGTAGAACATGCTAGTAAACTTAGTGAGATTGCGTATGAAGAAATGCTAGAACTCGCCAGTTCTGGATCCAAGGTCATGCAGAACAGGGCGGTTGAGTTTGCCCAGAAATTTGATGTCGTTTTTGAAGTACGCTCCAGTTTTAACAATAACCCAGGAACTATCGTGAAAGAAGAAGCCGCCTCTATGGAAGACGTCGTTGTAAGCGGCGTAGCTCTCGACAAAAATCAAGCCAAAGTTGTAGTCAGTGATCTACCGGATCATCCTGGCACTGCAGCCGAGTTATTTAATGCTCTCGCAGATGCTGGAATTAGTGTCGACATGATCGTACAAAATATTGGTCGTGAAGGCAAAGCAAACATGACCTTCACTGTACCTAGAGATGCTATCAATCGCGCTGAAAAAACTGTGGTGGAGTTATTCCCTGATGAAGCGCAGGGTAAATTATTTGAAGCCAGTGATATTGCTAAGGTATCAGTAGTGGGTGTAGGAATGCGTACTCATACAGGTGTTGCTGCTAAGCTGTTTGCGGCTTTAGCGCAGGCGGGAGTTAATATTCAACTAGTAAGCACTTCGGAAATTAAAATCGCAGTTGGGATTGACCCAAAGGATGCGGAGCAAGCAACACGAATCGTACATGATGCATTTGACCTTGGTGTGGAGTCTTCATAATTGTGACATCGCTATTTTTCTAGTAAGTTGTGTTTTTATTATTTGTTGGAATTAATATTTTCCGTTCATGAATTATATAAGTACACGTGGACAAGTACCTGCCGTGAGTTTTTCAACGGCGGTGGAGCAGGGTCTTGCCCCAGATGGAGGACTCTACCTCCCTGAAGAACTACCTGATTTAAGTAATAAATTAGCCGATTGGGAATCGCTTGAATATGCTGCCCTGTGCGAAGAATTTTTTGCACTCTTTGCTACGGATATAAAGAGAGATCAACTACATGAGATTGTGCAGGGCTCTTATAACAAATTCGATGCGACCGAAATAGCGCCGATTGTTAAACTAAGTGAGAGTTGCTCAGTTTTGGAACTTTTTCACGGACCAACTTTAGCATTTAAGGATTTTGCTCTACAATTATTAGGTAATTTTTATGCGCATCAAATCGCTCGTACAGGTCGTACGATAGCAGTCTTGGGCGCTACTTCTGGTGATACTGGAGCTGCTGCAATTCACGGCTTACTCGATAAGGTAGGCGTTAATACTTTTATCTTATATCCAGAGGGTCGTATCTCTGCACTTCAAGAACGTCAAATGACTTGCACGGGCGCAGAAACAGTTTTCCCATTGGCAATTCAGGGTAGTTTTGATGATGCGCAGACTGCTATGAAAACAGTATTCGAAGATCGTGATTTCGCTGCTGAGGTTGGGCTTTCTGCAGTTAATTCGATTAATCTGGCACGTATATTAGCGCAGTGCGTGTATTATTTATCTGCATTTTTTCGTCTACCTAAGGCTAGTCGTGAGCAAATTACTTTTGTTGTACCTACGGGTAATTTTGGAAACGTATTAGCAGGCTGGCTTGTGCAGCGCATGGGGGTACCGATTAAGGGCTTTCGTGTAGCCACCAATCAGAACGATATCTTACATCGTTTGTTTGATTGTGGCAGGTATGAGTTAGAAGCGGTGGCTCCAAGCTTAGCGCCTTCGATGGACATTCAAGTGGCTTCAAATTTTGAACGATTTCTTTATTATGCAGTAGACTGTGATCCAAGTAAAGTGCGCGATATTATTCATACTTTTAAATCGACTGGTTGCTATGTGTTTGAGGATTTTGATCGTGCATCATTTACTAGCTCGCGCACTAGTGATGTACAAATTAGTGAGATTATTAAGCAGGTGTATGACCAGTTTGGTTATGTGGTCGATCCGCACACAGCATGTGGCTTCGCGCCGGTAGAAAATACAGGACCTGAGTTAATTCTTGCCACTGCGCACCCAGCGAAGTTTCCCGATACTATTGAAGCAAGTATTGGCATAGGCACTACGCATCACTCCTTGGATATTTTAAAGCAGCGCGCCATTGTTAAGTACTCGGTAGAGCCGACTCCTGCAGCGATAAAGGCATTTATGCGAGCTCGTCTTTAAGCGAGTTTTGAATCATCAATTTTTCGGTAGATATGGGTGTCTTGATCTCCGAAATAGGCGATTAAGAGCGCGCCTTCTCCGGCGATCGTATCGAATAGTTTTAACATCATTTCTTGTTCTCCTGGCCATGGGTAAACAAAGAATAGATCGATTTCTTCGATCTGTAGATTCATTTCTGGGTAGCAGGGACGTGAATTGCTCGATCGATTAAAATTATCTGAAACAATATCGGTGGTACCAAAGTTTTCATATTCTATAATACCATCAGGAATGTAACTCGAGCAAATTAACTGAGCTTCGATATTTTCTTGAACGAACAAATCGTACGCAATTTGAACTAAGTCTGGCTCAATTTCTATGCCTGTTGCATGGTAACCAAGAAATGTCGCCAGACCAGTAGCAACACCAAATCCGCACCCCCATTCAACGAAAGTATTGCTTACAAGTAAGCCTTTATCTGTTACATATTTGAGTGCAGCGTAGACCTGCGATGGCTCACTTGGAACATACTTAGGGTAGCGCTTGTGTAGCTGATCCGCATAAAATAGCTCGCACTGCCTGTCCGCAGCATCAATGAAGTTTTGCTCCGCAGTCGGTATAACAATACTTTCTGCAGTATAGGGAAGTTCTTCGTAAGACATTTTACTACTCTTTAATCCAGCTCTGGACCGAGTAGTTGCTCGATTGTACGCCGATCTTTTTTAGTCGGTCTACCACCGCCTTCATGTTTAAATAAGCGTGCATTTGCCCGTTTTTCTGCAGCTAGATCATATTCTAATTGTGGTGTTTGGTCATTGATGTATTCATAAGCTAAGGATGCACTGACACGTTTTTCTGTAATCCCAACTACGCGTAAAGTACGAGTAATTGCTTTGTTGCGTGCACTTACACTATCGCCAATTCGTAATTGCGAAGCAGGCTTAGCGATTACTCCGTTAATACGAACTGCCGATGCACGGCAAGCACTAGCCGCATCGCTACGAGTTTTATATATTCGCACTGCCCATAACCATTTATCGATGCGTACTTGCTCCATGTAAGATTAACGCAGCTTGACCGCTCGTATTATTTTTTCGAGAGCCACTTCCAGGCGACTGCGTGGGCATCCGAAGTTAAGTCGTACGTGCTGTGGTCCACCAAAAGGCGTACCATCGGATAATCCAACCCCGTTGTCCTCAAAGAAAACGGTGGGATTTTTAATGTTTAGCTGACTAACATCCAGCCAAGCTAAGTACGTTGATTGCATCGGGCGAAACAGGACCTCAGGTAGCTCAGATCGTAGAGTGGAGTCGACTAATTCATAATTACTTCTTAAGTAGTTCAGTAGGGCCTGACGCCAGGGTTCTCCATAATTATAGGCTGCTGCGCAACCGGCATATCCGAAGCAGTTCACCTCAGTAATGATGCCTCGTATTGTCTTGTTAAATTGCTGCCTCAAGGAGCTGTCTTCAATAATTGAAAAAGCACAGGCTAATCCAGGTAAATTATATGTTTTACTTGGAGCCATTAAAGTAATGGTTCGTTTAGCCATAGCTGTATTTAAGGTCGCAGTGACGACGTGCTGAGCTTTTGGATCAAAGAGCAGGTCGCAATGAATCTCATCAGAAATAACAATGAGATCATTTCGCTCACAAAAATCGGATAATTTAGTCAGTTCGGCTCGTGTGAAGACTCGGCCGATAGGATTGTGTGGATTACACAATAGAAAGACCTTGGTGTTTGGCTTAATAGCAGCCTGCATCGCCTCAAAGTCAAAAGTCCAGAGATCTTTGCTGCTCAGGCATAGTGGCACCTTGATCAATTCTCTGCCGGCGTAATTTGGCGCACTTAGAAAAGGGGGATAGACTGGGGTGACCGTCATTACTGAGTCCTTTGGTCCGGTGAAAGCGTGGCAACATAGATTGATCGCTGGGACTAGTCCTGGTAAGAAATTCAGCCAACTCGCTTCAGCCGAATAATTATGTTGGCGTAGTAAATAGCTTAGTACCGCGTTAACCGGCTCAGCAAAGGGGACAGTATATCCATACACGCCATGATCTAGGCGTGCTTGCAAAGCAGTACGAATCTCAGGAGCTATTTCAAAGTCCATATCTGCGACCCACATAGGGAGTATCTCCTGCGATTTATATTTATCCCATTTGAGTGATCCATAGCCACTGCGATCTGGGCAGCTATCAAAATTATAAGTCGATTGTGTCATTCTATTTATACGATCTACAGTATAAGCAATTCCTGCAAATCATTTTGGCGCATGCTATTGGATTGCCTATTGTTGCAAATAGGTACGAGGTAAAAGTATGAAACCGCGCAGTAAGATAGCTGAATCATTCACTCCAGATGAATTGCCAATGTCGCTGTATGAGCATGATGGTGCATATTCTATTAGTTTTAATGGCCAGGAACTAATGCACTCCAAAGCGTGTGCTTCTGAGTTGCTATTGGGCGAGTTAGGAGTCGAGCACTTAGCATCTACAGATGCCCCACGTATAATGATTGGCGGGTTAGGTCTTGGGTTTACCTTGCGTTCCGCTCTCGCAGGGCTAGGCCCTAATGCACAAGTTCAAGTCGTTGAGTTACTCCCTAAAGTGGTCGAGTGGAATCGTGAGTATTTACATACTATCAATGGTTCTTTACTCGAGGATCCTCGCGTAACGGTAACTATTGCTGATGCAGTACCAGTGATTCGTAAAGCGCATTCGAATTATTATGATGCACTGATTCTAGATGTGGATAACGGGCCAAGTGGTATGGTAAAAGCGAGCAACAATTCTTTATATTCTCACAATGGGTTAAGGACTGTGTTGCATGCGTTAAAGCCTGGCGGTCGGGCAACATTTTGGTCTGCTGGTGAGGACCCTCACTTTAAAATGCGCTTGAAACAGCGAGGCTTTCGGGTCGGTGGCGTGCGTGCTAAGGTGCACGAGAGAGCTAAGCGAGCGGCTTATATGATTTATATTGCAGATAAGGCTGATGCGCAGCATCGCACAAATTAATTGCTAAACTAGCGTTTTTTAGGCTGCTTTTTTTTGGATTCTTTGACTTGTTTGTTCTTGTGGTTTTTTTTGCGTGCTCGATCAACTCGACGTTGCTTGCGTAGCGCAGTGAGTTCTTTTGGTGAGAGTGCACTCTCGGAGCGTTTAAATCGTTTGCGACGCGCGGCACTACTCTGGTTGCCTGTGACGACACAAAAATCTATTTGTCGCTTAAAGCGATCTACCCGTTCGACTTGAACATTAATGTATTGTCCAACCGAATAGATTGTATTGCTTCGTCGCCCAGTTAAGGTCTGACCATCTTGACTTAGGTGATAGAAGTCGTCGTCGAGAGTCGATATGTGTACCATTCCATAAGCCATGGTATCGGTTATCTCTATATACATACCGTGGTTTTTTATATCCGTCACAACCGCTTGAAAGGACTGCTTGTTTTCTTTATACAGTTCACGCTCGTAGTATTCTAGCAACTTGGTTTTTACCGACTCGCGCTCTGCATCGATGCTGTTTCGTTCTGTGATACACAGATGTTCACCAATCGACTCTAAATTTGAGATAGAATACTTAATATCGGGCGATTTAGGCGCCGAATGTATTCCATGTTTACATAAATAAGCATCAAATACACGGTGTACGACTAGGTCTGAATAGCGCCGTATTGGTGAGGTAAAATGAGTGTAATCCTTTTTTGCTAGGCCATAGTGACCGTCTGCGCTCGCTCGGTATTGCGCCTGTTTTAAGCTGCGTAACAGATGAGTCTTGAGCGTGTATCCTTGCGGATGGTCTTTGAGGATTTTAAGTAAGCGGCTCATTTGCGCCGCTTGTGTTAAGTTGCCGCATTTGACTCCAAAACTAGCCATCGTCTCGCGTAGTTCTTGGAGCTTTTCTTCATCTGGCTGATCGTGAACACGGTAGATGCAAGCAAAGCGCTGGCGCTGCATCATGCGAGCCACTTGCTCATTCGCACTGAGCATAAACTCTTCGATTAATTGATGGCTCTCATCATTTTCGGATTTCTCGATACGATCAGCAAAGCCATCTTTATCGACGTAAATCTTAATTTCTGTCATCTCCAAATCGAGCGATCCTTTTTTAAACCGGGCCTGACGTAATCGCCTAGCAATTTCCCAAAGTTTACGAATATGCTGCTTCAAAAGGTGCATTTCATTGTCACTGACAGCATTTAGATCGCGACCTGTAGATCCGGTTTGGTGCTTTGGCGGAAGTGGCGTTTGACGAATTAAGTCTAAATCCTCTTCCTGCATAAATGCATATGCTTGACGATACGTGAGGCGTTTATTGCTACAAATTACGGTATTAGCATACTCGACTTGAGAGATCTGGGAGTTTTCTGAAAAGGTTAAAAACACGCTTTTTGTGAGTCGATCTTGAGCCTCGACTAAACTACAAAGCCCATTGGACAAAGCATGTGGTAGCATAGGAATGACTGTGCCGACTAAGTAGGTGCTATTACCACGCTTTTGTGCTTCTTTATCGAGAGCACTTCCTGGTTTTACATAAGCAGATACATCTGCGATGTGAATACCAACTCTGACTTTACCATCTTTGAGTTGTTCAATCGAGAGCGCATCATCAAAGTCCTTTGCGTCGTCAGGATCAATTGTGAAAGTGAAAATATCGCGGCAATCTTCACGACCAACTACATCCCTATCGTGCACGTGATCCGGTATTTTTTTAGTTTGCTCTACAACTGCAGTGGGGAATTTTTGCTCGAGTTCATATTTATAAAGAATTCCTTTAAATTCAGCATTCGGTTCATGCGTCTCTCCAAGTACTTCTATAATCTCTGCTTTCGCAACTAAGTGATGCTGTTGCCACTCTAGTAAACGTACGACGACTTTATCCCCAATTTTTGGAAGCGGTTTGATTTGGCATTTTCTTGGATCAGTAACCGTGAATTCTTTGACGATTCTAGGCTCATCAGCAACGACGTAGTATGAGTTACGACCTTTTTTAAGGGTACCGACAATATTGGTGTGAGCTCGTTTAAGAATACGGGTGACTTTTACATGTGCCTTCTCTTTAGGGTCATAAGTTGGACGTTTTAAATGACCGCCGCGGCCACGAAATTTATGATTTGTTCGCTCATTTATTTGAACAAGCACATGATCTCCGTGCAGTGCGACACCAGTATCTTCAGCAGGCACGGGATGTCCAATGGCACCTTTTTTATTCGCCTCATTATCTGGAATAACAAATGCACTACCACTTTGCCTAAATAAGATACGCCCGCTAATAAGATCGGTTTTTGCTACTAAACTTAAGCGTTCATTTTTACTATGTTCGAGTTGACCGGCTTCAATGGATTGAGCAATCCATTGGCGCGCTTGCTTGGCGATATCGCCTTTAACATTCAGTAACTTCAGGATCTCCTCCTGTCGCATGGGAATGTAATTACGCTCCTTTAATAATTGTAGGATGGTATCGCTAACTTTCATTTTTAGGTACTATTATAGCCAGTGGCTTGTAAAGCGAGCTTCCATGATGTGCATTTTTAAGCTTTATCGATCTAGAGCGATCTACCGCACCGTCATCAAAGGCTCTGCTTTAAAAGTTTTTCAAAACTAATAAAGGCATCCGTATAGCAGTCTGCACTTACTTGTGGATTAAATACCTGCTCTGAATCTACTTTAAAAAATTCTGCTTCGAGTGATTGAGTGAAGCATGCTAGTGACTGTATCGCAGCGCGCAGTGCTCCTCCGAGCGCTACGGAACCGCTAACAGATAAGCGCTGCACTTTGCACTGAAAAATATCAGCGACCACTTGTGCAATAGCATCATTTTGCGAGGCTCCGCCAGTTAAATAAATCACCTCCGGGCTAAGTTGCATCCAATCACTACGCAGCTTCATATTTATGAATTGTCCCTCGATGCAGGCACGTATTGCAGCATCGGGTTGCTCCCAGTTTTCAAAGGCTTGTGAATTTCCCTTTAATTGTGGTTTATCTAACTCAATTCGCGGACTAATTTCTGGTCTAAAGAAAGGTAGCATCATTTGCCCCTCATTTCCTGCTGGAGTTTGATTTAATGCATCGGAGAATTGGTCCCAATCGTAGCTGAATTTATCTTTGATCGCTTCACGTGCTAGAGAGCCATTTACAAAGCACTGCAAGGACATAGAGCCACCGAGTGGATTACCAAACACATGACCGCAACCTTCTGGATCAGCCACGACTTCTGGCATGGCTGCAAAAAAAGTATCTGAAGTACCCAGTGATAAAACTACTGTACCAGGCTCTGCAGCACCCATGCCAACTAGGCTGCTAGGATTGTCTCCAGTAAAAATAGTTATAGGAGTTTTTGGACTGAATCGAAATTTACGAACAAAGTATTCTGCTAAGAATCCTGTATTGGTAGTTCCTGGATGAATAGTGGGTAATTTGTCTGCTAGGTCTGGAGCGGTCGCAGCAAGTAGCTCTGGGTCCCAGTCCCAGCGATCAAGATGCATTAAATTCATCCCAGCACCATCGCCTGTATCGATTGGAGCATCGGCTCCACTTAAAACAGAGCAAATAAAGGAGCTCACTAAGTGTACACGTGCGGTGTTTTGATAAGCGCTGGGATCTTGCTTATAAAAGCGCCTAATCTGCGGACCGGTGAAGCGCTCAATGGCTATCGAGCCAGACTTAGCACAAACAGTAGAGCTACTACCGATTGTAGTGGTAATTTCTCGGCATTCTTCAGTCGTGGAGTTGTCCATCCAAATTGGTGCAGATCGACGACTCAAACAATTACTAATCTGCGCCGATAAGGACTGATCTGTTTTTAATGAACTGACTGCATCAAACCACGATTCGTTTAAATATACGGATCCATGCTGCTGACCTGCTCCGGATATGGCGCGCACTTCTGCTAAGTCACACTGAGAACTTAGCTGCTCGAATACTAGCTCGAGGGCATCCAGCCACATGAGCGGATCCGCATGCACTTCTCCAGCAATACCATTGGTGATGAAACCATTTGGTGCATTGTACTGTGGTAGACTTTCACCAAAGTTAACGACTGCTTCGGCGACGACAGTACTTTTTGTCGTGTCGATAACTATAGCCGAGCAGCTTTGCGTCGACGAATCAATACCAAGCGCTAAGGACATATTTAAATAAGCGGAGGATTCTGTAGCAGACTTCAATTACTGGTAACTATAACCAGTGCTAGAGAAATTCATTAACCAAGTTTTCCAACATTTCTTGCCGGCCGCTTGCAATGATTGGTTCGCCATTAGCGAGTGCAATTTTCTCAAGCGCGGCAAAGCTAGATTTACCGGATTCAATTTGGCTGCCTAATTCGCTATCAAAGCTACTGTAGCGATCTTGTACAAATGCTGCCAGGCGTCCATCGTCACGTATCGCTTGCGCAATCTTGAGCCCATGTGCGAAAGCATCCATTCCACCAATATGAGCATGTATTAGATCAATCGGTTCATGTGATTCGCGGCGGCGCTTGGCATCAAAGTTGAGACCGCCTGTGGTTAAGCCGCCCATCTCTAAGATGCAGAGCATCACTTGAGTTGTCAGATATATGTCCGTAGGAAATTGATCCGTATCCCAACCAATAAGCTCATCGCCGCGATTTGCATCCACGCTACCAAGCATCCCGGCATTAATTGCGACCGTCATTTCATGCTGCATGGTATGGCCTGCTAAGGTAGCGTGATTGGTCTCTAAGTTGAGTTTAAAATGATCCATTAGATCATATTCACGCAGAAAGTTAAGGCAGGCTGCCGAATCTGAATCGTACTGGTGTGTGGATGGTTCGCGAGGTTTTGGTTCAATATAGAAAGGTCCGTTAAAACCGATTTGCTTTGCATGATCCACCGCCATGTGAAGAAAGGCTGCGAGGTGATCGAGTTCGCGCTTCATATTAGTATTTAATAAAGTAGCGTAACCCTCACGACCACCCCAAAAGGTGTAGCCCAGTCCGTCTAGCTCCTTGGTGCACTCGAGCGCCTTCTTTACTTGCGCTGCTGCATAGGTGTAAACATTCATATCCGGAGAAGTAGCGCCTCCTTGTGAGTAGCGAGGATGACTAAACAGGCAGGCGGTACCCCAGAGCAATTTTACGCCGGTTTGTGCCTGCTTTTCTTTAAGTTTTGCTACAACTGCATCCAGTGCAGCATTCGAAGCACTTAAATCCCCAAGTTCAGGAGCTATATCTCGGTCATGCCAACAATAAAAATCGATCCCGATCTTCTCGAGGAATTCAAAAAATACATCGACGCGGTTGAGCGCATTTTCAGTAGAGTTAGACCCATCATCCCAAGGCATCACAGCAGTACCACCACCAAATGGGTCGGACAGTTCGTTACGCATCACATGCCAGTAGGGCGCCGCAAAGCGCAAGTGATCTTTCATCGATTTACCACCGATCAGCTCGTCTGGGTTATAATGCTTAAAAGCTAGCGGGTTTTTAGAGCTAGGACCTTCGTAGTTAATTTTGTCGCATTCGAAGTGTTGCATATGCTTTTCGGGATATAATTTTGGTTTAAGAATTATTAAGAAGTTGTTTTTAATAGCTCATTATATCGGTAAATGAAACCGTAAAGTTTGTTAATATTTATCGACTGCTCAAAATGGCAATTTTTATAGTATTTTGCGCAAGCATTCTTTAAATACGGTTTTTAG
>MDSV01186226.1_pt1 | contig 11290 bp, 9 predicted proteins | sample 810851 | NCBI WGS metagenome assembly MDSV01 (sample SAMN05326640, study PRJNA326480) | marine metagenome | isolation source: seawater | place: Atlantic Ocean: North East | collected 2012 | reverse complement strand
GAGGCAATTAGAGCCGATATTTATGTTATTAATTATAACTGCACCCGCTCCTATATATACGTTGTTTCCTATAGAACAATTTCCACAAATTATAGACCCTGGGGAAAGATGGCAATCCTTTCCTATAATCGAGTCATGATCTATTGAGCTCTTAGTATTAATAATTGAATTATCTGCAATTTGAACACCAGCATGAACGCTTGCATTGGTGAGTATATGAACTCCCTCACCCAAATTTGATTCTTTAGATATGTAAGCATGAGGTGAAAGGACTGAGGATATATTTAAACCCATTTTCTTAAAACGGGCAAAAGCCATACTGCGCTCTTTATTTTTAGGATGGAACCCTATTCCAATAAAAATCTCCTGAAAGGTTATTTCATTTTCTTCAATTACCTTTTCTGTACCTATGACATCAATATTCAATACTCTTTTTCCAGCTGGGATAGCCCGATCAAGAATACCCAAGGTTTTATAATTTTCCTTTAAAAGAATATCCAAAATTACTTTTGAATGGCCACCGCCACCCAGTATCAAGGCTTCATAATTCTTCTTCAATTAAGTCTCCGATTTCATAATCATTTTTTGAAATTTTCCCAATAGTTTCCCAGTAGTATATTGGTGAAATTCCTGATCCTGGCCTCATGATACCCAAATTAGTCTCATTAAAATTATCTCCTTTGTTAATACCTTCTTTTGCAACAAGACTTTTTCTTGCTGCCATTGATACATTAATTTCTGAATCAGCAATTCCTTTTTTTTCTATGCCAAGAGACGCCTCAACAATTTTTAAATTCTCAATAAGTTCCTTTAATTCCTGAGGTTCAAGTGATGCAGCATGGTCAGGTCCATTCATTTTTTTTGTTATCGTGAAATGTTTCTCTATCACAGAGGCTCCCAAACTTACGGCTATGATCGAAGATAAAATGCCTAAAGAATGATCTGAATAACCAACTTTTAAATGAAAATGATCTTTAAGGGACTTCATAACCTTAAGATTCTGATCACTATGAGATACGGGATAAGAGCTCACACAATGTAATAAAGTAAGCCTTTCTTCAAGTAATTCCTTATTCTTTTTTCTATGAAAATTTAATTCATCAATATTGGGTATATCTTTTTTATTTGAGTATCCAAAAGCCAAGAAACCCACCGCTCTCTCAATATCTTGCATCGTACTCATGCCTGTTGACAAGATTATATCGAGACCCGTATGTGCATGGGACAATAGAAATGGTGCATTGGTTACTTCTCCAGAAGGGATTTTTAACTTCCTTACCCCTAAATTAATAACCTTCTCAAGACTTTCTTCATCAAAAGCAGAGCACATGAACTCGATGTTTAGGCTATTCGCTTTTTCAAATAATAATTTAAAATCATCATCCTTAAGTTCAAGAGCTTGTAGCATTTCCTTTTGTGATTGATTAGTTGAGTCTTTCTGATAATCAGCTTTACTTGCTTTACTTGATGCAAGAAGAGAGGCATTAAACATCTGAAACTTAACTGCATCCGCTCCACATTCCGAGGCTATTTCGACAAGCTCTATAGCCTTATTTATATCACCATTGTGATTAACTCCGGCCTCGGCAATAAAAAAAGTGTCCATAGATCAATTATATGTCATTAAAAACCTTTAAGGTCTTTATCTCATGGATTTGATTTTTCAATATGTTCAAGGCGATTTCTGCAGTATTCTTCTTGTAATATGGATGCTCAAAATTGATCTCTTTATCATTTGTTGATAGTCCAAGTTCCTTAATTTTTTTTGAGATTTTTGTGCTGTCAGGAGCGAGATCATATACTAAATTACTTTTTACCCTTCCCTCTTGCCTCTTGCCAATATTTAATACGAAAGTGTTTAAAAATGGAGCCTCTATTATTCCAGATGAAGAATTTCCAAGCAAAAAATTACTATGTTTTATAAGACTTATATACGTTATAAAATCCAAATTAGAGAATAAGAAATAATTATCATTTTCTTCACTATAGTTTTCTATCCAGGACCTTATGATTGAATTTCCAGGATCGGAATTCGAGGATATCAATATGAAATCTGTATTCTTGAAGTCTAAAGTTGCTTCAAGAATAGATTTAATAAGTTCTACGTTATCGCCATGATTTGTTTCAGGATGAACTAAAATTGTAATGAAGTCATTTCGTTTAATGCCCAATTTTTTTTTCAGTTCTTCCTTTTTTAGAAGATCAAGATTTTCAATAAAGTCCAATGAGAATGCTCCCACGTTATGAACAAATTCCTGATTTTCTCCCATCTGAATTACCCTGTTTTTATAAACTTCAGTTGAGGTGAAATGTAATTTGGACATTTTAGTAATTGAATGTCTGTAAGAATCGTCAAAAGAACCTATTGTAAGTTCTCCACCATGGAGATGTATTAATGGAATATTCAAAAAAGTTGCTACTCCTGCAGATATGAAAGTTTCATATCTGTCTCCCAAAAGAATCAAAGCATCTGGTTTCTCTTTAGACAGTATCTCTGAAAATTTTTGTGTATATTGCACAAAACTTTTTAACGCAGAAGCTTCGTCATCCTCATCAACGTCAACTTTTGTTTCTAGATAATTGGATATTGACGATTTCTTAATTTCAGAAGATGTGTTTCCAAATTTCTGAGACAAGTGTGTACCAGTGATAATTAGTTTGAACTCAAATTCTTCCGAAGCATCAATTAACTCAATAAATGTCTTAAGGTAGTTAAAGTCTGCCCTTGAGGAAGATACAGATAAAATCTTAAATTTTTTCACATTTCTTATTAATTTGAGATATTAAATTTTACCTTTACTTTCATATTTAATTATCGCAATCTGCCAATAACTATGAATGTCGCAGAAGAAATAAGAAAATGCAATATCTTATTAATACAATTCGAGCAATTTATTAAGAAGAAAGAAAAGGAATGTAATCAGTTTTCTGAACTAAAAGTCTCTGATTTGATTAATTCCTTCCGTATTGAGTTTGTTTTATACAAGAGAAAAGAAATACTTTATGGAAGACAAAATTCACTTGAAAATGTAAAAAGAAATTTAAAAAGATTAAATAACTATCTGAAGAGTAGAAAAGATATTGCAGAGTTTTTTTCTAAGAGCAAAAAAATTGACTCTAACTTAGACAAAAATGTAATTATTCTTGGCTTCAATCACATCCATCTTCATGAAATGTCTAAAACTTTAATTAAAGTTCTTAATTCAGATAATGAGATGAGGACTGTGTTTTTAACAAGGCATATTTCACTTATCAATATCGATTATTCTGTTTTCCTAGTAACAACTAAGAAGTCAGAAATAGTCATAAAAACAAAAAAGTTAATGCCGCAAATTACTTTATTTTTAAATATTTTATTTGAAGAGATAAGATCAACGAAAGAACTTACAAAGTATAAAGGCGTGATGATGGCAATTAAGGAGCTAATTATTCCTAAACTAAAAGAAGTAATTTTATTTAATTTGCTTGCAAGAGAGTTTGTAAATACCTCTAAAGTAAAAGTAATCGTCTCAATGGATACTGCTAGCTGGCAAGATAGAACAATTATTCAATATGGTAATAATTTAAATTTAAAAACTATAGGGATACAACAAGGTCTTGCATCGAAGGAGTATCCTGAGTTCTTTGATCTTCAAGTCAATAAAATTTGTTATGCAGGAAATAATGCAAAAGAAGGGTTAATTTATGCCGAATATCCTAAAATAAATATGGAAGAAACTGGTCTAATAAATCAATCTAAGATTATTCTTGAAAACATTAACAAGAAAAAATTTATTAAGGACAGATTTAAGGTTCTTGTAATCGGGCAGTACTTTAATGGAGATGCTTTCACGAATAAACGAGATAAAGAGGCTCTTTATATGGAAGTGATGAAGAAATTTTCTCGTGACGAAAAATTTGATGTTATCTACAAACCTCACCCTTTCGAAAGTTGCAATAAATTAAGGATTCATAGTCTGTTCAATAAATTTCAAGTATTGAGCAAAAATATATCACTTGAGAATGCAGTTGAAATGTCAGACTTTGTGATCGTGTGTTCCTCTACTAGTATCATCGAAGCAATAAAGAAAAATAAAGAAATAATCCTTTTAAGTGATAAGAAAGTACTTAAACATCAACATTTTTCAAAATCTGCCCTCGGAGAAGGAAAAAATATTCAATCTCTTGAAGATATTGACAAGATAATTGAAGAGATAAAATTTAATGGAAGAAAAGTTAACAATAAAAAAATATTCATTGATTTTCTTAATGATTTCTTTGGTCCGGTAGACGGAAATAATGAGAAGAGAATTAAGAAAGTTATTAAAGATCAGCTGAGTATTTAACTTGCTTTGCTACAGACAAAGAAGAGGTTAGACCGGGTGAGACATAGCCTAATAAACTTATCATCTTATTATCTGAATCCGTATATTCATCTATAATAAAATCATCTATTCCCGCTATAGTGGCTCTTATACCCGAGTATCCTGGGTATATTTCACTATCTTTAATAGAAGGCCAGTATTTGCGAATAGATTCCAAAAAATTGTTTTTCTGCCTCTCAGAAATAGAATAATCAACTTTATCAACTTCATATGCTGATGGACCGAACTTGATACCCCTGCCCATATCTATTGTCACATGGACTCCTAGGCTATTTGAGGTTGGTATAGGGTATATGAGATGATTGACTTTATTTTTTCCACCATAAGAATAGTATTCTCCTTTTATCATTTTAAGGGAGTAGTGATTTTGAGGATTTAGCTTAGAAAGAATTCCTGCTGCCTCTATTCCAGCACAATTTATTATGAGCTTAGTGGAAACAGCATAAACTTCATTTGATGATAAATCTTTGATGACGACCTTAAAGCCTTTTGAGGAGGATTCTACATCCAAGAATTTATTAGAGAATAATGCATTGCCACCAGTTTCTTGAATATCAAATAGAAGTGATTGCATATAAGTGTGACTATCCATTACACCACTAGAAGGTGAAAATATTGCCTCATTATATTTCAAGAAATTATAGTCCCCTGGCAGAGAACTAAAGGTAAGATCATTTACGCCTGAATCTTTTGCATTTAGAACAATATCTGATAATTTTTCTGTTTCAGAGTCATTGACCGCTAAGACATACTTGCCACAATTATTAAATGGGATATTTCTTTTTGACAAGTATTCATATAAAAGCTCTTTTCCGGATACACTCAATTTAGACTTTAAAGAGTCCTTTCTATAGTAAATCCCTGCATGTATTACTTCTGAATTTCTACTGGAGGTCTCTTGTCCAAAACTTGGGTTGGAGTCAATCAAGAAAAGATCTTTCACTGAGCTTGATAAAGTTCGGGCTACAGAAAGCCCAGCCACTCCACCACCAATAACTAAACAGCCAATTTCAAAAGTTTTCATTTTTATTTGAGGCTGAGGTCGGAATCGAACCGGCGTAGACGGATTTGCAATCCGCTGCATAACCACTTTGCTACTCAGCCTTGGAGGGTATTCTATGTATCTAGTAAAAATAGACCAGTTATTTAATATAATTTTTATAAGTTTTTATATACGAAATAACAGTATGTACTGATAAATAGGCAGCGAACCAGAAAAGAAAGATAGTTAGATAGTAGAAATATTGTCCAAAGTTGGGGGAAATTATTAAGAAAGATATTGCCGTAATCTGAACTGATGTCTTGGTCTTTGCTAGAAAACTCACTTTAACTGGATTTTCTCCCAAACTTTCAGCTAAAAATTGCCTAAAGGATGAAATAATAAGCTCTCTTGCGATTATAATTAAGGAAGGGAGAATCAATTCCATCTTGGAGAAAAAAGTTAAAAGATAAAAAATAGGCAAACAAATGAGCAGCTTGTCAGCAATTAGATCTAACAACCCCCCCAAAGGAGATGTGGTTTTTGTCTTTCGGGCAATGTATCCATCAAGGTGATCTGTGAGACCAGCAACTATAAATATAGCTAACGCAACCCAATTAAAGAAAGTCGCTTCCTCGGAAACGAAGTACAAAACAGGAAGAATTAAAATAATCCTCGAACAAGTAATGTAATTTGCCATTTTTATTTATGCAGTTGATTATAAATTGATTCTGCTGTAGCTTTTCCAATACCAGAAACTTCAGATAAATCTTCAACACTTGCGCGTTTAATTTGTTCTAAAGAACCAAAATATCTCAACAAAATTTTTTTTCTTGTGTCTCCAACTCCGGATAAATTATCTATAGAAGAGCCCAAAGAGGATTTGATGCTTTTCCTTTTTTGAATAGTTATAGCATATCTATGTGTTTCATCTCTTATCTCTTGGATAAAATTATGAAAAATTGAACCTTCTTTAACAATTAAAGATTCTCCTCTTGTCAGATGGATTGAATCAAAAGAAGCCTTCCTTCTCACTCCCTTAGAAATAGAGATAATATTGGTATCAGTAATTCCCATTTCTTTTATTTTTTTCTCAACATTCATTAAATGTGTTCTGCCTCCGTCAATAATTATTAAACTTGGAATTTTAATTTTTTTTGTCGAAGAAAACCTTCTTTCAATCAATTCGAGCATTGAGCCGATATCATTTCCAGAATTTTCTTTACTGATATTGTATTTTCGATAAAGTTTTTTCGCCTTTCCTTCTTGTGTGTAAACAACGCATCCCGCCACTGCATTATCACCTGCGTGATGACTTATGTCATAAGATTCAATTGTTTCAATTGTTTCAATCTGCAATCCTAGTTTTAAGTGATCAAGCTTGTAATCAATATCACCATCAGTTTTATCTGTTTTTAACATAAACTCTGTATTGGCTTTACAGATTTCTAAAAGGCCTTTATCTTTCTTTGAGAGCTTCGTAATGATGGTTATTTTTTTTTCGTGGAATTTACTTAAAGCCTTTTCAATAAGTTTCTTATTTTCAAGATGTTGTCCAAGCACCAAAACAGAAGGGCAACTAGCATTAGAGAAATAGTGATGACCAATGAAACTCTCTAAAGTTTCATTTCCTTCAATACCTTCTTCTAAAGTGAAATTTTTATGTCCAGTAACCCATCCTTGATTTACGCTACAGACTCCAATCTTAAGTTTTCCCTTAACTGTAGATAAATAAATAGCATCTCTATTCTTATTAAAACCCGCAACACTTTGTGTTCTCTGTATATCTCTTAGAGCGGATATTCTATCTCTATATACCGCGGCTTTTTCAAATTGACTTGTAGAGGAAAAGTGATCCATAAGATTATAAAACTCTTTAACTAATTCTTCTGATTTGCCTGAAAGTAAAAGATCAGCTCCCTTTACTTCTCTCTGATAATCTTCTTTATTTATAAAACCTACACATGGAGCTGAACATCTTCCTATTTCATATTGAAGGCATGGTCTGCTTCGATTTTTAAAATATGCGTTAGAGCAATTTCTTAACTTAAAAGTTTTTTGTATTAACTTTAGTGCATCTCTTACCGCATATGAATTTGGGAAAGGCCCAAAGAACTTCCCTTTGTCTTGTCTCTTCCCTAAAAAAGATTTTGCAGCAGGAAAAGATTCGTAAGTCTCTACTTTTATCCAGGGATAGCCTTTATCATCTTTAAACTGAACATTGAATTTAGGTTTATGATTTTTGATTAAGTACTGCTCATAAAGAAGTGATTCAAGCTCGCTGTTAGTCAATGAGAATTCGATGTATTTTGCTACTTCAAATAATTTATTAATCTTTTCAGATCTTGAAGAAGTTCTAAAATATGAGGCAAGTCTTTTATCAAGGTATTTAGCTTTTCCAATATAAAGAGGATTTTTAGATTGATCTAAAAATTTATAAACTCCGGGGCGCTTAGGTATGCTGCTAATAAAATCTTTGATAAGACCTTTTTCATTGGGGATAAGATATGACGATTCAATTGAAATATTATTAATCATAGAGATCTTCAAAATTTAGCAACAAGGACAGTCACATCTGACGAGGTGCTGAAGGTTGCCAGTAAAAAATCTTCGTAATCACAAAACAATTATAAACTATGATTCTGGAAGAAAGTCTGTAGAAAAATGACCTTTTAGAAATTCCTTACTATTCTTAGAATTAATTGCTAATTTCTTTCCTAGTTGAACGCCCCATTGATCAAATGGGTCTAGACCGAGTATTGAAGCTTCGATGAACGTTTTATGTTCGTAAAGAGCTAAAAGAAAACCTAAATTTCTGAGGTTCGAAGAGTTTAGTTGCATAATAGAGCAAGGATTATTGCCTCTAACTGATTTAAAAAGTTGATCTTTGTTACTCTCTCCGTATGTCAGCGCAATTACTTGAGACAAAAGCATCTCTTGAGAATCTATTGATTCATATTTTCTATCGTTAATACCAATGAAATCACATGACGTTTCTGTTTTACCTTGCATAAGCCATTGAAAAGTAGAGTGTTGAGAATCAATGCCGTAACCCCCCCAAATTAGTGGTGTAGTTGCAAAAGGTGACTCTTTTGATTCAAAATTTACAGATTTACCATTACTTTCCATTGTCAGTTGAGCAATATATTTTGTTAATGAGCGCAATCGGAAGCTATAGGTAAATATTGCATGATTATTAATATTAAGTGAGTTCGTATTCCAAAGGCTAAGTAATGCCATTATTACCGGTATGTTAGATTCCCAAGAGGTAGTGTAAGTATGCTCATCGGCTAAATGAGCTCCTTCAAGTAATTTTAAATAGGATTCATAGTCAGAATTTACAAACGCAGGTAAGCTTATGGAAGACCATAGAGAAAATCTCCCTCCTAAAGAATCTAGGATCAAATATTGATTACTCTCTTTAATGCCATAATTGTTCATGGCTAAAGCATTTGATGAGATACCAAATAAATGATCTTCAAAAGCTATTTCAGGATTTTGCTCAAACCAAGACTTAACATAATCTAAATTTTTTAAAATTTCCAGTGTCTCGAATGATTTTGAAGAAGCAAAGATAATAGTTTCACTTTGATTGCATTTTCTTAAGGCATCCTTTAACTCCAAAAGATCATAACTAGAACAGAAGTATACATTTATAGGTTCATTTAAAGATTGAAATTCACTTATCAATTCAGGTCCTAATCTAGATCCCCCAATACTCAAACAAATTAAATTTTTAAAAGTTGACTTTGCAGTACAGTTTTCTAAAAAGGATCTAATTCTCGCTCTTTCAGTAAATATCAGTTCAAAGTTTTTGCTTGAATCTTTATTCCTATAAAGTGTATGTGAAACATTTCTATCTTCAGATGGATTATGAACCTTTCCACTAAATAATGCTTTAAGAGAGTCTTTGAGATTTATTAAATCGGGTATCTCCAGAAGGTAATCTATGGCCTCACCATTAATTCGTTGTTTGGAAAAATCAAAACTTAATAAATCATTTTTAACAACTCTCCTTTTATATTCTTTACGACTGTGTAATTCAGAAATAGAGATATTTTCTATATCCTTTCCAAGCAATGAAAGAGTTTTAGAAATTTGTTTACGTATATCAACCATCCTTGTTTTTCCTCTTTGAAGAAAAGAAAATTATCTCAAGAATTATTGCTATTATGATTCCTATCAATATAGAAATGAGGATTATGTAACCTAGCTGAAGATCTAATTCCAGAAATAAAAAATCTAAATGGACGATTGCCTTATTGAGCTTGAGTAATATAAAAGCATATATTCCAAATAAAGCTATAAATATCAATAAGAGAAGAGTAGAAAGGCCCATGCTTTAATTTTTGCTTAGCCAACCTGAGTCCAATAAGAGATCCTCGATATACTGCAGTAAAGCATGTCCAGCAGTTATGTGACTTTCTTGTATTCTAGCCGTATTTTTTCCAGGCACTACAAAAGCCGAATCACAATATTTAAGTGCTTTTCCTCCTCCATTACCTAAGAAACCTAGAGAGTAAATACCTTTCTCTCTTGCTAATTTTAAAGTTTCAATAATATTTTTAGAGTTACCTGAAGTAGTAATTGCTAGAAGAATATCTCCCTTTACAGATAATGCAGAAAAAACTCTTTTAAAGATATCATCTGATCCATAATCATTTATACATGCAGTAAGTGTAGAAGTATCTTGAGCTAAGGAAAGTGCAGGAATACTCTCTCTATTAACTTCAGATGTTAATCGGATTAAAAATTCAGCAGCTAAGTGTTGAGCATCAGCAGCAGAACCTCCATTACCACAAAGGAGTAACTTACCGCCATTAGCAATAGAATTTGCAATAATATCGCCCGCTTGCAGCAGTACTTCATAGGATTGATTATCAATTATTTGTTGCTTAACAGATATAGAATCTATAAATGTTTGTTTGACTGTATCTTTTATACCCTTAGACATATATCCCTCTTTTGTTAAGGATACTATACATCTTCTTATATTTTTATTTGTTTAAAGATTCCTTTAGATGCTTAGAAGCCCGGAAGTAAGGATGATGTTTCGGATTAATTAAAACTGAAGTTCCAGTTTTAGGGTTTCTTGATACTCTCTGCTCTCTAAACCTGACCGAAAAAGAACCAAAATTTCTTATTTCCACCCTATCGCCATTAGAAAGAGATTTAGCAATCAAACTAAATATTATATTTACAGTCTGATAGATGTCGTCTTGATTGTAATGATCTTTTCTATCTGATATTTTTTTTATTAAATCAGATTTATTCATCTTCTTTATCAGAATCTTGCATTTCTGCCTTAATAAGATCTCCAATATTAGACTTCGTGGCTTCTTCTATCTCTTTGTTCTTAAGAGCATTATCTTTTAGCGCACTCTTTTCTTCTTGTTTTTCCAGTGCCCTTAGAGAAAGTATTATTTCTCTTTCTCTTCTATTAATATTAGCTATGACAACATCAATCTCGGCACCCTCTTCTAATGGTGTTTCTGACATTGAATTTATATAGTCTTTCATTGGCAAGTAACCTCTGACGCCTTCACTAAGCTCAAGATCAACTCTATCTTCTGTGGATCCGATAATCTTGGCGTTTACTCTTGAACCTTTTTTGTTAGTATCTGTGTAATCTCCAAAATTGTCTGATATTAATTGTTTCATTCCTAGAGATATTCTTTCTCTGTCAGCTTCTATAGAAAGAACTAACGCATCAACTAGATCTCCCTTATTTAAGGACCTAACTGATTCTTCACTTTCATCCCAGGAGATATCTGAAAGATGAACTAACCCATCTATTCCGCCATCAAGTTCAATGAAAACTCCGAAGTCTGTAATAGATTTTATTGAACCTGAAATTCTATCGCCTTCTTTATGTGTATGTTCAAATACTTGCCAAGGGTTTTCTGTAAGTTGTTTAAGACCTAGGGAAATTCGTCTTTTTTCCTCG
>MDSV01163164.1_pt1 | contig 11290 bp, 14 predicted proteins | sample 810851 | NCBI WGS metagenome assembly MDSV01 (sample SAMN05326640, study PRJNA326480) | marine metagenome | isolation source: seawater | place: Atlantic Ocean: North East | collected 2012 | reverse complement strand
TGTTGACTCATCAACTAATACTTGCCATAATCTGATTGTTTCTTCATCTCCACCTTGCAAAAGAACTACTCTTGCTCTTGATCTATCTGCAAAGGATTCATCACTATCGAATTTATTTCTTGCAGTTTTGTAAAATCCATCTAAATCCCCCACACTCAGTTCATTTTCATTACTACCTTCTCCCATATCTAACAAATGCTCTATTAGCATTCCAAAAGGAGTTCCCCAATCGCCAATATGATTTTCACGAATTACAGTATTTCCTAGAAACTCTAAGATTCGAGTAAGAGAATCACCGATTACTGTAGATCTAAGATGTCCCACATGCATTTCTTTTGCAACGTTAGGAGATGAATAGTCAATAGCCACAGTCCTTGGATTTGATGAATAAGGTATACCTAATCTTATATCATTACATATTCCGATACATTTCTCTTCCAACCATGAATCTGTGGCTTTCAAATTAACAAATCCATTAACTGAAGAAATGTTAGTTTTTCCTTCAAGTAAAGGAATTAATATTGAAGATAATTCATCGGCAATTTCTGCAGGTGATTTCTTCAAAGTACGAGAAAGAGAATGGCAGGCTATAGCTAAATCGCCATGGTCAGATACGGTTGCTTTACCAAGTAAATTCTCTCCTTCATCAACAGGAACACCTAATTCAAGCATAGCCCGAGTAATCGAGGGCAAAACAGAATGATACAATATCCTCATTATATCAACTCCAAGAATACCTCAAAATTGCTCCCAGACCACCAAATGCAGTCAACAAGGTTTGACCCTCTTCACTATCTGCTGAAATTAAGGTCACCTTAGCAGAAGTATGGGCAGCGAGTAAAGTCAACTCATCAATAAGAGAGATAGTCTCATCTTTTTTCAAAGATATTCTATCACTAGAGGCATCACACGAAGGGCATGAACTGGGAGATTCCCCAGGATTTTCTGTCTTCTTCCACTCATGTTTACAGAGGTTACACGTGTATGTATTCCTCAATTTCTTCAGATCTTCGCTTAGTAATAGCGTATCTACTGCCCCTGCATCTAACGCCTGTCGAATCAAAACTTCTCCATAAGTTGCCTTAGGAGCTATTCCATTTAATTCCATCAGAAATCTATCTACTATCTCTCTCTCCCCATCTAAAGCAATTCGATCCATCAAAGAACCGGCTCTTTGAACCAATTCTCTAAGTCCACTTTCGTTTGAATATCCTACATCGAAATATGGTTCTCGGATTTTCTTTGCAATCTCATGGTGAAAATATCCATGCTTTACAACGTAATCCTTTGTAGCACCTGGTCCACCTATGATGATTCCTTGAATGTCATCAAGATATTGAAGCCAATAATCACAGGCTAATTCAGTAGATTTTTTGAAGAATTTATGCGCCGCTTCTTCAATCAACCTCTCAAATCTTTGAGCAGATTGCCCACCTTGACGATGTTTTCCCATTATGTTCGAACGCATTTCTTCTTGACAATGTATTCTTCTACCACTTGCAATGCCGTATGCACATTCTCCTCTATCAATTACAAATAATCCATAAGAGGTCTTATCGATTAACATCTCCTCTAATTGAGAGATTTCAAAAGTAGAATCACATCGATATCTAAAGGATTGGATTTGTTCAGGTGGGCTATCTACAACGATATTCATCAATCTAGTCTTATTGTTCCCTACAATCACATGGCCTACGAAAAGAGCAATTCCATTCTCTCCTGCATTCCCGTAACGATTTAGTGTGGAAATAGCAGATTCAATAGCGTCAGTTACATGTTTTTTTGTCGACTTCGACTTGATATTTTGAGCCTGCCCAAGCTCTTGACTTAATTGGCCTCTAACATCTGAAATCTGTTTATCTGGAGGAATAATTACAGTAACTAATTCGGTACCCATCCCCCTCATACCTTGTAAATCTGTAATGGCATTCTTGAGACGTAAACGCCGTTGTTGCATTTCAATATCATCAGACAACGGCTCGCCTCCAACTAACGGTCCCGAAACCCGCATTTGAACCCTGTTCATTAGAAACAAAGTCAGAAGAGCCAACGAATTCAAGGGCTTTACTCATAATTGAGGAAGGATGAGGACACGAGTCGCCACGCTAGGAGGGAGTCTGCTGAGACCAGAAGTGGAAGATCGACATGAGTGGTTAATCGAGTTATGTAAAGCAGTGAATGATGTGATTTCATCAGGATATAAACTTGCTTTGGTGATAGGAGGAGGGGCCCCTGCAAGAGAAGGGATTGAACTAGCAAAACCTATTCTTAATGCTAATACTGAAGCATTAGATCGTATAGGTATTGCAGCTACTAGACTTAATGCTACAATTGTGGCTGAAGCACTAATTGAAGCAGGAAATGATGTTGCTCCTCTAATCCCAATTAATATTCAAGATGCTGTAGAATATTCTGAAAATCATGCTATAGTTGTAATGGGAGGGACTGAACCAGGACATACTACTGATACAGTTGCTATTCAACTAGCAAAAGAATTAGGAGCAGAATGTTGCATTATTGCAACAAATGTTGGACACGTATATTCGTCAGATCCTAGAAAAAATGAACATGCAAAGAAATTCAGAAAAATGACTCATCAAGAATTATTAGAAATTGTTGGCCCAGCAGAACATCGAAATGCAGGTAGATCGGCAGTAATCGACCCAATCGGAGCAAGTATAGCAAAAGAAGCTCAAATGAATCTGGCTGTTTTAGATGGAAGAGACATAGAACGGCTTAGAGCAGCATTAAACGGCGAATCGTTTGAAGGTACGAACGTGGAGGGATGAACATGGCAAAGGGCTCTAAGATGGCTGACCGGATTCGGTCAAACGTCGATAAGGTTCGAAGAAATTCGAAATCTGAATTGAAATCTATTCCCCCTCATAGGCACTGTGTTGTTTGCAGAGCTGTAATCAAGATAGATGCTGATCCTCCAGTATGTAGCAAGGAAGAATGTATCGAGAAACATCGTAAAAATGAAAGATCAAGGAAGCAACTTTCAATTCTAATGTATATTTTCCCAGCTATTGCAATATTGTTAGTAATCCTAAACGTAACTCAAGGTGGAGCAGCATGACTTCTATCATTATGAGAATTCTATCCTTACTTCCCATTATAACGGCAGGTCTTTGTGCACTCCTATTGTTGATTAGCATTATAGGAATACAGGTGCCGGAGCAAGAGCAAAAAGTCCCTTTAATTCCATGTGGAATTCCAGGTTTTGAAACTTGTCCAGTAGGCATGGCAGAAGACAACTTAAGCATCCCATGGGGAATGGTATTTCTGGATTTAGATGCAAATGTGCAGTGGGACCGTGGAGACGTAGCATGGGTAGGAATTGTTGAAGCAAAGTGGGCTAATGAAGAAAATTGCCCACCAGACGATAATGGATTAACAGATTGCGAAAGTACAGACTTTGAATATTTATCGGGAGGACCTGATTCAGATGGATCTTTTATTCACACTCTCAGCCCAGGAGATACCCGATTTGTAACTGGCGGGAAGGAAGGAAGTTTAGATCTTTCAACTCAAACTGTTGTTGTAGATATCTCTGTTTCCCTATCATTTTGGGTAGAAATTTTGCTACTTCTAGCCATTCTTGGCCTAGGTGCAAGTGCCTTCGACATGAATTTCCCAATTTTGAGTAATATTTTCTCCAAAGAAGAATAGACTTTTCGATTCCAACGCGTTAAGAACCCAATAGGTGTGAGACATTCATGGATGAGGTGAGATGCGAGGGGTGTGGCAAAAAAATCGATGTCTCTGCATTAAGACCTAGTTATGGTGGATTCGACGTTTACTGCACAATTTGTGGACACGTTACCCACATAGATCCTTGATTACTCAGGAACATGTTTTCGATGCCATCCTTCAGGCAATGATAAAGGATCATCAATAACATCTGCTCCAATTAATTCGATAAGGTAAGAACGAAGAGAATCTAATCCCCATCCTTCAGTAGCACTAATAGCAAAATTTCCAGATTCTGGATTTCGTAAGTCGCTTTCATTCAAACCTAAGAGGTCCATTTTACCATCAACTAATACAACTGGAGTATCATCCAAAAGATATCTTACTTCTTCTAGAAGATTGAGTTGAGATTCCATAGATGTACCTCCCTCTTCTGACGGATCTAAGAGGAATACTGCAACTGATCCCACATTCTCTAGAGCGGCAATGGCTTGCATTTCAATTTCATTCCTTTCAATCATTGGTCTATCTAACAATCCAGGAGTATCTACCATCTGATATTTTCTTCTCCTATGTTCAAAGTGTCCAACGTGTAATGTCTTTGTTGTAAAAGGATAGGAGTTAATCTCCGGCTCACCTGTTGACAATGAGGAAATAAGTGCAGATTTGCCAACATTTGGAGAACCAGCAACAACAATACATGGATCTGTCGCATCAATAGTAGGAAATTCACGCATGATATTTCTTGCATCATTCAACCATTCAAGTTGAGGACCAATTTGTCTAAGAATCGATGCACATCGACCATAAATATGCTTCCTTCTGTCATGGAATTCTTCGATACTACGATGTTTTGCCATTCTACTCTGGCCCTCTCGATTTAATTCATTGATTTTATCTGCAGCCCATTGAATACCACCTAAATTTTGCTTGAATTCGTCTCTTCCAACTGCAGCATCTACCAAAGCAGCATCAAACGAACTTAGACGATCGAGGCTAGGCCATTTCGAGACCCATTTTCTCAAAGTACTTTCTAGAATATCGCAAGAAGATTGTATCATAGCAAGCATCTGCTTTCTCACTCGATGATATTTATCAGGATCGTCAACAAGATTGGCTTTTTTTGTAGCTGCTGAGAAGGCCTTATCCATTAATTCATCAGGTTGGAGAACTGTTGGAATTTTACGCCAATTTACCGCGACCATGCCTCCACCTCGGATTAACGGGGAAGTCCGGCATTCTTGAAGACCAATCCTCCAAAACACGGATAGAAGGTAATGCGACGGTTCATAGAGGGTCCCAAGACTCGACGTTTATGACGCGTGAACTGCCTCAATGGGCTCAGCAAGAATTGGGAAAGATGGGAATTGACGACACATCCGCATTTAATGATGAACTATACGGCCCTATTGCCGATAGAAAATCGGGATTACGTAGAGACGATCTTGTAGAAATTTTACTCGATGCCAGATCTCTTGCTGGAGAAATTGATCCATGGATTAGAGGAAGACTGGTTTCATCACACAAATCGTCTATCGAAATCCTTGATGACGAAGGACGATTTCGAGCAATTGCTAGAGAAGTAGTGGTAGAAGTTCGATTAATCGTCCATACGCGTCCATTATACATCGATGATGAAGAATTAATGACATACGAACGTTCAGAAGCAAGAAGAAGAAGTGAGATTCAAGAGCAAGTTGAAAAATTAGCATCAAATAGTCATGAAAGCCACCAATGGGGATAATATGAATCTACACGAAAAAAAATGTAAAGCCTGTGAAGGCGGAGTTCCGCCTTTATCTCAAGATGAAATTGAACCATTATACTCCTCTTTAAATCCCGAATGGGAAGTTGTAGATGCACATCATCTACGAAGAATTTGGAATTTTGATGATTTTGCTACTGCTCTAGTGTTTCTTAATTCTGCAGCCCAAATATGTGAAGAAGAATTCCATCATGCTGATTTTGAAATCGGATGGGGAAAAGTAAGTGCCGTGATTTTTACTCATAAGATAGATGGATTAACTGAATCAGATTTTATCTTAGCATCTAAATTCGATCAAATTTGAGGATAAAAAATGGGCACTGAATCACAGGACAATTTGGAACCTGGATTTGATATGCATGTTTTTATTTGTGGACATTCAAGACCAGAAAATGCATCTAGGCCAAATTGTTGTTCAAGAAATAGCCTTAGTCTATTAACAGAATTGAAGAAAAAAGTAAGAGACACAGGTGTAAAAGGTGTTAGAGTTCAGAAATCAGGGTGTTTAGATTATTGTGAAAACGGAATATCATGCGTGATTTATCCAATGTCTGAGTGGTATTCTCTCGAGGGTGAAAAAGATCTTGAAATTCTTTTTGAAAGAATAGTAAATGGGACTCCTGCACAAGAAATTAAAATGAAAATAGACGGATAAATGATAGAATAATACTCCTTGGGCAGGGTATGAATAGATGGGCATATCTAGGACTCGCTATCATTTCTGAAGTGATTGCAACGACTTCTCTAAAATCAACTGAAGGATTCACTAAATTTCTCCCATCTACAATTGTTGTAATTGGATACTGTGTAGCATTCTATCTTTTATCACTCACTTTAGATTCGATACCAGTTGGAGTAGTATATGCTGTATGGTCAGGAGCGGGAATAGTAGGAATTGCGATTTTATCCTGGATTATTTATGGACAGAATTTAGATTTAGGAACTGGAATTGGTATGGCGCTAATTATCGCAGGAATTATTGTGATGCGTTTGTATAGTAATGTGGACGTTGCGTGATTTAATGACACAACGAAAGCGAGCAGTTTACTCTCGAAAGGGAGGACCGAATGTCATCGAAATAATTGAAGAAGAAATGTCTTCTCTAAAGCCTGATCAGATACGTATTGATGTATACTATGCCGGAATTAATTTTGCAGATTTAATGATGAGAGTTGGACTTTATGGAGCAGCACCTCCATTTCCATTCACCCCTGGATACGAAGTCAGTGGAATAATCTCCGATATTGGAAATTCTGTAAAAGATCTAAAAGTTGGAGACGCAGTAGTAGCGATGACTCGTTTTGGAGGATATTCTTCCTTTGTTGATGTAAATCCAGAACAATGTTTCATCCTTGATGGAGTAGATGATCTCGTTTCAACGGCTGCAATTCCAGTAACTTATGCTACAGCTCATCACATGCTTGTTCATTTAGGAAAAATCAGGCAAGGTGATTCTGTATTAATTCACCATGCAGCAGGAGGTGTAGGTTCAGCTGCTGCTCAAATAGCAAAGGCAAAAGGTGCAGGGATTTTAATTGGAACTGCATCCTCAAAAAAGAAAGAATTTGTAGAACAACAAGGAATGATTCATGTTTCTAGAAATGATGATTTTGTTAAGATTTCGAGATCTTTGACCAATGGCAAGGGAGTAGATCATGCATTAGATCCTGTTGGAGGGAAACATCTCATGCAATCATATCGAGCATTATCTAAAGGTGGTAAATTATACTCCTTCGGGGCGTCTTCTGCTATTCCAGGAAAGAAGAGAAACATTATTGCTGCTTTGAAAATGTGGTGGCAAATGCCAAAATTTGATCCTCTAAGAATGATGAATTCAAACAAAGCAGTATTTGGAGTTCATCTTGGAACATGGGAAAATGATGAGATTATGAGGGAACAAATGGAAGATATTGTTGAAATGTACAGAAATGGAAATCTTACACCTGTAGTTGATTCAATTTTCAAATTAAATGAAGCATCTAAAGCACATTCTTACATGCATGAAAGAAGAAACAAGGGGAAAATACTTCTTGATTGTCGAAATTAGATGAAGAGTGTATTTTATGCAAGAACTAAATCAATCTAAAACCCGAAAAATACTCATTGGAGTGGTAATCACAATTCTTCTGATCTCAAGCGGACCTAGGCTAGATTCTGATCTGGGTCATGAATGGATGGTGGGTGATGAAAGACCACTAATAATTGCTCATAGAGGAGGTAGCATAATTTTCCCTGAAAATACTATGGTTGCTTTCGAAGGTGCTGCAAAATTAGGAGTAGATGTAATTGAAATGGACTTTCAACTTACTTCTGATGATAAATTAGTAACAATGCACGATGATTCAGTTGATAGGACAACAAACGGAACCGGTTTGGTGAGAGAAATGAATTTAGAACAAATTCAAAATCTAGATGCATCTACGAATTTCCTAGACATTAACGGTGACAACCCTTGGAATAATACCCATTTACCTCCATTAACTATAGAGCAAGTATTGGATAGATTCCTAGATTCTCCTCATAGATTAAGTTTCGAAATAAAGAATGACGGAATAGAAGGAGAAATTGCTGCTGAAGTAATGTATGAAGAAATACAAATACGTCAAATGCAAAAACGTATAGAAATTGGCTCGTTCCATATTGAATCCCTACATGCTATCAGGAATTTTAGTGAAGGGAGCATAGCAACATCTGGTGCCGAATCTGAGATACAAAAATGCATTCTTTTACCAATGATACAATTGGATAGATGGTGGCTTGATCCTGGGCCTGCTTCTGTTCTTCAAATACCCATGGAATGGAGTGGAATTAATTTAGCAACTAAAGGAATAGTTGATCGAGCACATCAACATGGTCAAGCGGTTCAGTTCTGGACTATTAACGATAGAGAATCCATGGACCATCTCATCGAAATCGGAGCAGATGGGATAATGACTGATGACCCAATCCTTCTGCGAGAAGCAGTTTTAGATGCTGGTTTTGAATTACCAGAATCTTGGGAATAACGAATCATAGACGAATTGGTCTAGAAGCACCACATGCTTGACACTTCATTAGAGTAGTTCGTTCTTCTTTTACGAAATGTGTATCTGGAGCATTGCATTGATTACACAAAATATATGACTTCACATAGTTGACAATCTTTCCTCTGATTCTTTTAGGAGGGATTCTACCCTTAAACATCACACGTGAAGATTCTCTAGTCCCGGATGTCCCCAACTCATTTAGTAAAAATTGGTATACATGATTCGGATCTCTGTCCATTTTGGAAATTAATTCAGAAAAATTACGAATTATTGTTTGATTTCCTTCAATTAGAATTTCAGGGTCAGGGAGAGTCCAGCGAGCACGCTCACTAATTTCAGTCGGGATTTTGTCTCTAGCACGATCCAACAGAGACTCATACTCAAAATCACTCATGGCTAGCCGAAACCCAACTCCCATTTCAATATCACCACACATTTAGCCGCTGTATTCATGCACCTGGCCCAGATGCATTATTTCATGAGTGACGAACTGGTAGTACTTTTTACAAGATTACATCCTGACGCTCAACCTCCCATTCAGGGTAGTGCATTAGCTGCAGGATGGGATCTTAGAACTGTGGAAACTTGTGAAATAAAAAAGGGAATTTCTACCAAGGTCCCTACTGGATTAGCGGTATCAATTCCCTCAGGATATGAAGGACAAATTCGTGCAAGATCATCCTTAGGAGCTAAGGGAATTATCTTGCCAAATGGAATTGGCACTATCGATGCAGACTATAGAGGCCAAATTCATGTCTTGATGACTTGGATTGGAGAAGGTGATTCAACTATTATCGAAGCAGGTGAAAGAATTGCACAAATGGTTATTTCAAAAGTCCCTAAGGTAAGTTTTCTTGAAGTAGAATCTGATGAGTTAGGAAATACCGAAAGGGGCAGTGGCGGATTCGGAAGTACTGGCAGATACTAATTAAATGGACAATTCAGTCGGTGGTTTGAAATCAAGTGGATTAAACCACATGCTGGTCAATATGGCGCTGAGCATAGATGAACTCAGAACAAAAGCAAACGATTTGCGGGGAAACGGACTCAATACTCAACAGATTGCTGATGAATTATCAATCTCTCAAACAACTGTAAAATGGTTGATTGGCGAAGGAATAGTTGAGAAACCTCCCGATGATATCCGAATTGGTTGGAGAACTATTGGTGCTAGAGCAACCAGAATAGAAGCAATAGGGCTAATACTTGCAGATGTTACTGATGAAGAGGGAGGAGATATTGATACAATAGTAGGAATCAGTATCAATGGTATTGCCTTTGCTCAATCATTAGCTGGACATATCGATGCTGATTTTGCAATTTTCAGATCAGTAGATGGAGAGGGGTCTGGACATCTTTCCAATAAATATGGAAATGTTGCTGGAAGAAATGTTGCAATAATAGATGATGTTTTGTCTACAGGTTCAACCATGAGTAAGACAATACAATCTCTTCGTTCACAAGGTGCCAATGTTTCCCTATGTATGGTTTTAGTTAACAAGACAGAAAGAAATGAAATCGATGGAGTGCCACTTAGAGGCATTATTAGAGCAGTAAAAGTCTGAGGTACCTAGATGCACTGGGCTGAACGAACTGCTGCTAACCTCTCCCACAGAGGTGATACTCATCTCATTGCAGCGGGCATCACTCCTTCAGGTGAATTTCATATTGGACATATTCGTGAAATTTTAACATGTGACATGATAGTTAGAGCATGCAATAATTCTGGACTGAATGCAGAACTACTCTTTATCGTAGACTCAATGGACCCTTTGAGAAAAGTATACTCTTTCCTGTCTGAGGAATATGAACAATTCATTGGACATCCACTTTATCGTATCCCTCCTCCTGATAAGGAGGGTAAGCCAATTATTGGTTCAGATACAAGTTATGCTGAACATTTCCTTGAACCATTTTTACATGCTCTTTCCGAATTAGGAGTAAAACTTAGGATTTCATGGAACCATGAAGAATATAATAATGGAAAATTCGAACATGCGACTCGTCTCTTCCTAGAAAATCGTGAAGAGGTGGCTAGAATCTTGACAGAAGTATCTGGTAGACCATTAGGCGAAGAATGGTGGCCTTATTCTCCTATTGGCCATGATGGAAGCTTCGATGGAATTACAATAACTGGATGGGAAGATCCATTCGTAACCTGGATTGATTCCGATGGTAAAAATGGTAAATCGAATATTGGAACCGACCAAGGAAAATTACCCTGGAGACTAGATTGGCCTGCGAAATGGAATTTCCACGGAGTATCTTGCGAACCTTTTGGAAAAGATCATGCCGCATCGGGAGGAAGTTATTCTACAGGTAGACAATTAGTTGAAATTCTAGGATCAAAAGCCCCTCATCCTGTACCATATGAATGGATACAACTCAGAGGGATGGGTCCAATGTCAAGTAGTGCAAATATTACAGTAGGACCCCTAGAAGCACTGGAAATTGTTCCTCCGGAAATATTACGATATCTAATTGCAAGAAACAAGCCTAATCGACATATTGAGTTTGATACTGGAGGAGGTTTGTTGGAGATGGCAGATCAATACGAACGATTACTAGCAACTTGGAAAGAAGATCAACCCCCTGATGAAAATGCTACTGATAGAGTAAAAACCGCTTGGAATGTAGATAGAGCAAAGATCTCGCTTAGTCAAATAAACTCCAAAATCGAAAAATTCGAACAACTTGAATCTAATATCTCGTTTCGTCATCTTTCAATGTTAGCACAGATAAGATCTCAAGATGAGGATGTATGGGAATCTCTAAAAAATTCAGGACTATTGCAGAGTCAACCAAG
>MDSV01134525.1_pt1 | contig 11290 bp, 9 predicted proteins | sample 810851 | NCBI WGS metagenome assembly MDSV01 (sample SAMN05326640, study PRJNA326480) | marine metagenome | isolation source: seawater | place: Atlantic Ocean: North East | collected 2012 | reverse complement strand
CTTCCCACCGCACCGCCCGCCTGTGCCAGCGAACGACAAAAATGCGCCGCGGAACGATCCCGAACCCGGAGAGCGCTCCGCGGCGCGTGCCGCGTCCTTCCCCGCGTACTCGCGGTACGCGGGTCGTACGGGCGTTCCGTCCGAGCGCGCGCGAGACGTTCTCCGGGACGTCGCGTCTCGGGATCCGGCTTTCGCGTCGGGTCCACGAACCGCCGACGTTTTCGCGTCGGTCGCGACGCCGCGGGACGAACGACCGATGCATCGACCGATGCGTCGACCGACGACCGTCGCGACGGCCGTCACGACGACGACCGTCACGCTTCTCCCCATCCCGACGTCGCTGGTGAGCGCGGTGGTCGGGCGCGGCGGCGCCACCATCCAGCGCGTGCGCACCGAGAGCGGCGCCAAAGTGAAACTGCACGATTGCGCGCCCGGCGCCGCCACGCGGTTCCTCGAGCTGGGAGGCGAGCGAGCCAAAGTCCAGGCGGCGCGCGCGCTCGTGGTGCAGTGCCTCGAGCGCATCTTCACGGAAAATCCCGAGCAGGACGAGCCGGAGTAGAGCCGGAACGGAGCTTCTCGTCGCTTCGAAAACAAAAAAACACTCAATCTTCGTCGCGTCGCGTCGTCACGATGGCTACGACTCCCGCGTCTGAGAGCCTCGGTCATCTCTCTCGCTTCGTCTCGTCCTATGCCTCATCGCGCTCGTGTCCCTCGCTCGCGCGAACGCCGCTCAGAAGGTGAAGTTGATGCCCTTGCCGACGGTGAACCCCATGATCTCGAGCAAGCCCTTGCCCGCCACGAGCTCGACGAGGAGCAGGCTCCACCACCCCACCATGGACGCGCGCGAGTTCCACCGCTCGGCGTTCTCCACGAAACCAATCTTACCCGGCTCCAGCACGGGCACGTAGGGGGGGGGAGGCACGCCGGGGGGAGTCGCGACGATGCCCTTCAGCTTCTCCTTCTCCTGGTACTCGTCGATCGCCTTTTTCACATCCTCCACCACGCCAGCCTTCGTGGTCAGGCGAGCGGCGCGGGGCGCGGAAACACGCGCGGGCGCGGCGGCGCGGAGGGAAGAGCCGGCGAGACTGTGGAGATGCATAGACGGAATACGGGCGGGGTATGGTCCGTCAGATACGCGTACGCGCGGGGGACTGCGCTCGGGCAGAGCACACCGTGTGCGGCCACAACCAGATGCCGTCGCTATCCACGCTATCGTGGCTTCGGCGCGGCGCGCGGTGGAGACGCGGAGGGGGGTACGCACCCGCGGCGGGCGGTGAGCGCCGTGGGGCGAATCGCGGAGGCGGAGATGGTCATGGCGGCCATTGTGCGTGCGTTCGTGGGAGGTGCGCGCGTAGTGGAGTCCCAAGACGCGCGCCGGCCGTCCACTCTCGGTCGATGTTTTGGCTGTGGCCAAAAAAACTTCCGAGTCGCTGATGACGTGTCGCGTCCCGGTGGCTCGCAAGCCTGGTATCGAGCAGCGTTGACTTCGATACCAGATCCACGGTGAAGTCGCTCGCTTTTTCCAATTTTCAAAGACGAGCGCGGAGCACTCCGAGGCTCGCGCCCCGCGCTCGCCACGATGTCCCCGTCCGGGCGGCGCGAGTCCCTGCTCTTCCTGAACTTCAACCAGGACCAGGGATGCTTCGCGTGCGGCACGGACGCCGGGTTCCGGATATACAACTGCGACCCGTTCAAGGAGACGTTCCGTCGCCGGTTCGACGCGACGTCCGCGGGGGGGGCCGGGGGCGGCATCGGCATCGTTGAGATGTTGTTCCGGTGCAACATCCTGGCGCTCGTGGGCGGGGGCCGGAACCCCAAGTACTCCCCGAACAAGGTCATGCTGTGGGACGACCACCAGAGCCGGTGCATCGGCGAGCTCAGCTTTCGCGTCGAGGTGCGCGCGGTCAAGCTGCGCCGGGACAAGATCGTGGTGGTGCTCGAGCACAAGATCTACGTGTACAACTTTTCCGATTTGAAAATCCTGCACCAGACGGACACGGTGGCCAACCCGAAGGGGCTGTGCGCGCTGTCCCCGACGCAGGGGAACACGGTGATGGCGTGCCCCGGCTTGAACAAAGGCCAGGTGCGCGTCGAGCTGTACGACGTCGGCGCCACGAAGTTCATCAGCGCGCACGACGGCGACCTCGCCGCGCTCGCGCTCTCGCTGGACGGCGCGCTTCTGGCCACCGCGTCGGAGAAGGGCACTTTGGTGCGCGTGTACGACGCGGCGGAGGCGACGCTCCTGCGCGAGTTCCGGCGGGGCGCGGACCGAGCCACGATCTACTCCATCACGTTCTCGGCCACGAACGAGTACCTGGCGTGCTCCAGCGACAAAGGCACCGTGCACGTGTGGGCGATGCCGACAGACGCGGACGTAGACGAGACGACGGCGGACGCGACGCGTGGCGCCGCCGAGGCGTCTACGAGAGACGAGACGAAGAACGTCGATTCTCGAAGCGGGGAAGACGAGACGGCGGCGAAGACGTCCACCGACGCCGTGCTCGGCGTCGCGCAGTCCGCTTTTTCCTTCGCCGCGGGGTTCCTGCCAGCCACGACCTCTCTGTTCGCGGGCGAGCGCTCGGTGGCGCAGTTCAAGTTGCCGGACTTCACAAAGTCGCTCGTGGCGTTTGGCCCGGAGCCGAAAACGCTCGTCGTGGTCACCGCGGAGGGCACGTACTACAAGGTGGCGTTCGAGCCGAAGGGGTCGGAGGGCGGGCAGTGCGTGCAACGCGAGTTCGCGCGGTTCATGAAGGGCGAGATGCAGGAGGAAGAGGGGGGCTGGGGCGCGGCGGAGGGAGCCGACAAGACGGACGCGAGTCCGTAGTGTGTAATAGCGCGATCGGTCGCGGAAAGCATCCGGCGTTCGCCGACGATACTCGAGTCTCCATGAAAACGCCTCGTCAGCACTCATTCTTCACGAAACGTTCGCGCGCGAGGCGAGGGAGGCCGGGGCCACGGAGCGCGCGTGTGTATTAGTAGTACGTACGAGTAAATCACAACGAACGCGCCGCGCGTCGGCAGGAAACGCGAAAACGCTTACGCCGCCGGGCGGCGCGAAACGCGAATGCGCTTACGCCTCGTCGAGCGCGTCAACGCCGGGGAGCACCTTGCCCTCGAGGAGCTCGAGGGACGCGCCGCCGCCGGTGGAGATGTGCGACATCTTGTCGGCAAGGCCCGCCATCTCGACGGCCGCGACGGAATCGCCGCCGCCGATGATGGTGATGGCGTCGAGGTTGGCGAGGGTGTCGCACACGCCGAAGGTGCCCTTGTTGAACGCCTCCATCTCGAACACGCCCATGGGGCCGTTCCAAATCACCGACTTGCACTCGGCGAGCTCAGCCTGGAAGGACTTGAGCGAGTCGGGGCCGATGTCGAGGCCCATCCAGCCCTCGGGGATCTCGTCCACGGAGACGGTCTGCGTGGCGGCGTCCTCGGCGAACTTGTCCGCGACGATCACGTCCGTGGGCAGCAGGAGCTTGACGCCCTTCGCCTCGGCGGACGCCATGAGCTCCTTGGCGAGCTCGATCTTGTCATCCTCCACGAGCGACGCGCCGACGTCCTTGCCGAGCGCCTTGTAGAAGGTGAAGATCATGCCACCGCCGAGGATCACCTTGTCCGCCTTGTTGAGTAGGGTCTCGATGACGCCAATCTTGGAGGACACCTTGGAGCCGCCCACGATCGCGCAGAAGGGGCGCTCGGGGTTGGACACGGCGCCGTCCAGGTAGTCAAGCTCCTTCTGCAGCAGGAAGCCCGCGACGGAGGGCGAGAGGAACTCGGTGACACCCGCGGTGGAGGCGTGCGCGCGGTGCGCGGTGCCGAAGGCGTCGTTCACGTACAGGTCGGCGTGCTCGGCGAGCTGCTTGGCGAAGTCCTTGCCGTTCTTCTCCTCGTCCTTGTAGAAGCGCACGTTCTCGAGCAGGCACACGGAGCCGTTCTCCATGCCCGCCACAGCCTCCTTCACCTCGTCGCCGACGCAGTCGTCGAGCTTCGTCACGGAGCACGAGAGGGACTCGGAGAGGCGCGCGCCCACGGGGGTGAGGCGGAACTTGTCCTCGGGGCCGTCCTTGGGGCGGCCCTGTGATGGTGACGCAGAGGGAAGGGAAGGTTTGGAGGTGGTGAGCGTCCAGCGTCCGGCGTCCGGCGTCGAGCAAAAAAAAAAGAACGGAAAGGTAACAATGCGGTTTTCGCGCTTCCCGAGACGCGTCGCCTCTTCGAGCTGGAGTTTCGCGACGGATGCCGGAAGCCAGGTCGGATCGGCCGCGCCGCGGGGTGTCCTCGCGCGGCGCGCGGGGAGTTGCGTCGCGTCGGCTTCGGTCCGGATGACCAGAACGAAGCGCGCGTACATCGGTGATCGGGTCGATTCGCGTTCGCGTCGTTCGCGTCGCTCGCGCCGCGCGCTTCGCCGACGCGCGGTCTATCCGCGATGGACGTGTTTCGAGGCATGCGGATAATCGCCGATGCGCGGTATGCGCCGGATTCGCGCGGGCGGTGCACTTACGAGGTGGGAGGTCACCAGGACCTTGGCGCCGTTCTCGACGAGGTACTCGAGGGTGGGGATGGCGGCGCGGATGCGCGTGTCATCGGTGATGACGCCGTCCTTGAGGGGGACGTTCAGGTCGCAGCGCACGAACACGGTCTTGCCCTCGAGATCGGCCTTCTTGAGGTCGCCGACGGACTTCTTCTTGGCCTCAACCTTGAAGGCGGCGCGGGGGGCCTTGGCCACGGCGCGAGCCTTGACGGAGGACTTGGCGAAGAACGCCTTGGAGGAGAGCGCGGGCGCGGCGGCGGTGAAGGCGGCCATCTTTGCTTGGATGTACGGGAAGGTGAGCGGTGCGGATTTGTGATCGGAACGGGGGGGCTCGAAACGTTTTTCGACGCCGGAAACTCAATCCCGAAAATGCCAGGTCACCAGCGGAGCCGTCTGGCGGGAACGTGGAATTTGCCAACTGTCCGGCAAAGTCATCTTTCGCAGATGACAAACTCCGGCACGCGCGAAAACGAAAACGTGTGACTAACTATCCTATCATGTACGACCATCAGCGAGCTATTGCTTCACCACCCTGCGCAGCAGCACGAGCCGGTCATCGTCAGTGAACCGCACGACGGTGTCGTGCTTGGGCAGGAGATTGACGGCGCCGCTCCCCCACACCACGCCGAGGCACATCGACCGCTCCCCGACCGCGCGTAGGACGATGGCGCGGACAACCCCGAATTTCATCTTCACCTGTAAAGGCACGTACTCGCGCGCGTCCACGTTGATGAGGGCGCTCGAGGTCTCGCGGTCGTCGAACAGCTCCGACCGCGCGGACTCGATGTGCGGGTACGCAAGCGTCTGCACGAGCGCGCGCGCGTTCACGGCCATGTTGTTCACGAAGTCCGGCTCGAACTCCAGACGCCGCTCGCCGGAAACAACCTTGGCGCCGCCCAAGCGGAGCGGCGCCAGCGCCAGCTTCGCCGTCAGATCCTCCGTGTTCTCGCCCACCACGTGCATGGGCGCCGCGTGCGGTTTATCTCTCCACAGCTTGCGCAGAAGCAGGATCACGTTTAAAACGCGCGTGTCTCGGTACTTCCCCGCCAGCCGGAAGTTCGCCTGCGTCCCGAGCACGATGCACCCGTCGATCTGGTTCTCGTCGAGCACCGGTTTGAGCACCGCCGTCTGCGCGGCGTCGCCCACGACGTGCTTGATCTCGACGCCGCCGGCGACGCCGTACGCGCCGGGGCCTTTTTTCGACGCGCCGGCGGCGGCCATGAGCTTCGCGAACGCCTCGTCGGGCAACTTGTTGACGAAGATGATCGCCGACCCGGGCAGACGCTGGCTCGTGATCTCCGCGATGCGGGCTTGAAGCCGCGCCGGGTAAAGCTGCCAGACGGGCCGCCAGCCGCACACCAACAGCGTCCGCTTGCGCTTGGAGTTGGTCAAGCCGTGCTTCGCGCGATTCGCATCGATGTCCGGGTGCTCTTTCATGATCTGCGCCGCCTCCGCCTGGTACCCGGCGAACGCGTGGGCCATCTGCGTCGAGCACAGCGGCGTGGGGCGCGGGCCCACGAAGATCAGCAGGTCCTCCTTCTGGATTTTTATGTTCATGTCCGGGCACAAACCGAACCCGCTCGCGAGCGCCTCCTCCTCCTCCATGCCCGGGCGCACGATGCCGATGAAAGCCGCCGCGCTGAACTGCTTGCGCATCTCGCCGAAGGTCTGACCGATGCACGCGCCCTTCGCGTAGAACGGCCCGCTGCGCACGTTCTTGGCCTTGCGCCGGCGGATGGCGACGCCCTCGAAGTCCAGCATGTCCAGCAGGATCGCGCTCAGCCCCGGCTGCGCCGCGCACTTGAACATGAGCGAGTTGGAGAACTTGGACAGGTCCACCGGGAAAATCACCTGGCGCCCGTCGGCGTGCGTGAAGCACGCCGCGTCCACGTAGTCGCTCGGGTGCGACATCTGCAGCACGATTCTTAAATCAGGGTGCGGCGTCGCGCGCCCGTTACGCGTGGCAAACGGGTTCGTGAAGATGACGTTCCGCAGCGCGAGCGTCGTGCGGAGCGTCGCGCCGTTCTGAATCGTGCCCTCGGACTCGTCCTCCTCGATTTGGTCCCTCTCGGACATCATCACCAGAATCGCGGCAGCGCGGTGCGCCCCGACGCGGAGCAGGTCCGAGACGTCCGTGGGCGACCCCACGCGGCATATGATGTCCCTCCCTATTTTTGTCCGCCGCGGGTTTATGCCCCGCTCCGCGAGCACAGTCGCGAGCATGTCGTGCATCTCCTGCTTGTCGTGCTGGTCCGTCATGATCACGATGTTACTCGCGGCGACGCTCGTGCTCGGCGGGTCGACGATCATGAGGACCCGGAACAGCGGGAGCAGTCGGGGAAAATAGTACAGCACACCGAACGTCCGCCATTCGTTCCCCCTCTGGTACTGCCTTCGTAAAAACGCAATCTGCACCACCGCTCGCAGCGTGGCTTCGTTCCAGCCCAGAATCAGGGTGTGCCCCGATTCGGCAACTTTCGTGCGCCCCGATCCGACGGCTTCGAGGCCGGCTTCGATGCCGGCGGTGATGAAACCGACGACGATGGCGAACACGATCAAGCCGAAGAGCACGAGGAACGCGTAGATGTACCGCAGGTAGGTGTCAGCTGGCGTGTCCGTGTCCGGGCCGCCGGTCATCACCACGTTAGCGGCGAGGTAAATCCCATCCCACCACGAGTCGAAGCCGAACACCTCGGCGTCGGACACCCTCGCGGCGAGCAAATGCCACCCGACGCCGGCGGCGCCGATAACCACCGCGGAGTTCACGATGAGCAAGATGAAGGGGTAGTTCGGGTTCGCCGCGATGCGGTTCTCGAGCCCGTACGTGATGTGCTCCAGCACCGTCACCGGCCCCAGCGTGTTCGCGGGCGAGCCCGCGTGGGCGCGCGCGGCCTCAGCCGCAGCCGCGTCCAGGCCTTGGAGCTTGGACGTGCGCTTCGGGCCGGAAGATTTGGCACCGCGCGTGCCATCGTCCTCGTTACTCGCCGCGATGCGCATCGCGGACACTCGTCCGCGCGCGGACGAGTGTCGAACCGGCCGTCGGAGAAACGTCTACGACGAATATTCATTAGTCTGCAGGTTCCCTTCGCTCGTTTTTACGAAACATGTGACTAGATACTGTACTACTCAGCAGGGTTTCGAACGCGCCTCCCTCCCGAAACACGCGACGCCGGCGAGCGCGACAAACCCCGCGCACGCCGCGGCGACGAACGCGTCCGCGCGCGTCGCGCCGCGCCTGACGATCCAGCCCGCGCTTTTCAGAGCCTCGCCCGCGCGCTCGGCCCTGCCACTCTCCGCGCGCGCGGCGTGTCTTCGAAACCGCACGCGCGCCGCCGCGCTCGAGGCCTTCTCGCGGCGCCACCAAGCCGCCGCCGCCGCCGCGTCCTCGGCTCGCGCGCGCGCCAAACGCTCGCGACGCCGCAAGTCGCTCTCGCCGTGACGAGCGCCGTTCGCGGAGGCCCTCCTGTGGAAGTCGTTCGCGTACGTCTCGAACCCGCCGAACTGTGAGCCCCGGTCCTGTGAGCCGGCCGCGGCGCCGGAGGCGGCTCTGGCGGCGTCGCGCTCCGCGCGCAACGCCGCGTCGTACGCCGCGCGCCGAGCGCCGTCGGAGAGCGTCTCGTGCGCCTCGGAGACGCGCGCGAAGAATCCGGGCTCGGCTCCGGGGTTCGCGTCGGGGTGGTGTGCTTTCGCCAAGGCGCGGTACGCGCGCTTGATCTCCGCGTCGCTCGCGTCCTCGGAAACGTCGAGGAGCGCGTACAGGGTCATGGCGCGCGTCCCGCGAACGCCGAGACGCTTCGTTCACCGCGTCGTGCCGCGGTGTTTCGCGAGACCGAACGCGGGGCGCGTGCCGACTCGACGATCCGGGGCGCGGGCGAGCGCGCTGAGTCGCGCGGCGCGCGCGCGCGACGCGAGGCTCTTCCTCCGTCGGCGTCGCGGGCCGCTCGTCACCGACCCGGCATGGGTCCTGATGAGACCCGGGGTGCGGGGGGGTGTCGCGCGTCGAAGAGTGATAAGTGGGGATGTTGTCGAAACTCCCACTCTCGACCGACGGGCTGGAGATTATCGCTGCGGTCGGCTGGACCTACTTGTAGACTGCGTCCGATTCTGATGAAAACGAACGCCTTCGTCGACGTCGTCCGGGGCATTGACTGACGCGCATCGACACGCGCGCCGCGCGTCGACACGCTCGCGCGTCACCTCTTTCGCCGCGAAGGCACCTCGAGACCCGCGTGTCCCAGGAAGCGCTCGGCCGGAACCATGGGGCGCAATCCCAAGAAGAAATCCAAGGGCGGCGGCGGCGGCGGCGCCTCGAAGAACGACTCGGACGACGAGTGGGAGGAGGGCATCACCACCATCACGGGAGAGTCCGAGGACGAGGAGATGATGGAGGACGAAGAGGATGACCCGAACAGGTAAGCGACGAGGCGTTCACCTCGAACCGCGCGCGCACGCGCGGCCGAACCTTCGTCTCAACCGCGCGGCTTCTCGATGCGCACGACGAGACGCCGCTGAAAAGTGTTTTGTTTCGGCGACGCGGCTGTTCGTCCCGTTACTCGAATCTCGAAGCGCCGCCTTTCCCGGACGTCCCCGCGCCGCCGCAGACGCGCGTTGATGAATCCATAAATAATCTGTCAATCCCCTGATCCACGGAGGTGAAGAGACACTCTTATGGTGCCCTTCCACTGAGCGGTCGGCGCGGCGCGGAGACGATCCGTCGTTTTGGTTTTTTCGTTTTGTCATTCGTTTAGGCGACGTCCGCGACGTCCGAGCGCGTCTCCTCCGCCGGTTTCTTCTCTCGCCGCTCACCTTCCGCGCCGTTTTCCACGCGAAACCACGCACGAAACGCGCGTAGGATGGACGACGGCGCGCCTCGCCGCCCCGAGGTGTGGCGTCCCGGCGTCGACGGCATGGACGAGGACGAGGAGCTGGAGTACGACCCCACGGTGTACGACTGCCTGCACGCGTGGTCGCTGGAGTGGCCGTGCCTGTCCTTCGACGTCGTGCGCGACGAGCTCGGGGAGGACCGCGCGCACTTCCCGCACAGCATGTTCATGGTCGCGGGGACGCAGGCGCTCTCCGCGGAGCAGAACGCCCTGGCTGTCATGCGCCTGACGCGCCTGAAGAAGACGCGGCGCAAGGAAAAAGACCCCGCCGGCGACCCCGACGACAGCGACGCCAGCGAGAGCGACAGCAGCGACGACGAGGGCGTCGGCGGACTCGCCGGCGACGGCCCGCTGCTGCGGGTGCGGAAGATCGCGCACCACGGCGCGGTGAACCGCGTGCGGTGCATGCCGCAGCGGTCCTCCATCGTCGCCACGTGGTCGGACGCCGGCGTCGTGCAGGTCTGGGACACCGCCAAGCAGCTGGGCGAGCTCATGTCCGCGGTGGACGACGCCGGCGGCGACCGCCGCGACGAGAAACGCGCCGCGGCTCGCGTGGCGCCTCGGTTCGCATTCACCGGGCACGCCGACGAGGGCTACGCGATCGACTGGTCGCCCGTCACCGAGGGCCGGCTCGTGACGGGCGACAACCAGGGCGTGATCCACGTCGCGGAGCCACGCGAGGGCGGTTGGTCCGCGGACGCGAGCGCGGGGAGGCGAGGCGGGCACGGCGGATCGTCGGTGGAGGACGCGCAGTGGTCGCCCGCCGAGCGCGACGTGTTCGCGTCCTGCGGCGGCGACGGGCGCGTCTGCGTGTGGGACGCGCGGGTCGGATCCGGGGCGCCCGCGCTCGGCGTGCGCGCGCACGACTGCGACGTCAACGTGATGTCCTGGAACCGGAGGGTGAACTACATGCTCGCCACCGGCGCCGACGACGGCGGGTTGCGCATCTGGGACCTGCGCGCGATCGCCGGGAACGACGAGAGCAAAAAAGAGAGCTTCGTGGCCAACTTTCAGTTCCATCGCGCGCCCGTGACGTCCGTGGAGTGGGCGCGGTTCGACGGCGCGATGCTGGCCTCCGCCGCGGCGGACCACACCGTGTGCGTGTGGGACCTGGCGGTCGAGCGCGACGCCGAGGAGGAAGCCGCGGCGATGGCGGCGGAGGGGAACAACGCCGTCGCGCCCGAGGATCTGCCGCCGCAGCTCATGTTTGTGCACCAAGGTTTGCGGGACCCGAAGGAGATCCACTGGCACCACCAGATCCCGGGGATGTGCCTGACCACCGCGGCGGACGGGTTCAACGCGTTCAAGGCGTACAACGTCGGGAACGAGGTGGCGTAGGGACGGGGCGTAGGGACGAGGGAAAGTCGTTTAGACTATTTTTCGAAAACGAAAAGCCAAGCCGCCGCGCGCGCCTTGCGAGACGTCGACGATCGAGCACCCTAGTTGTCATGGCTCACGCGACCGCGCGCGACCGCCAATGGTGGACACCGCGGCCAATATCAGCACTTTCTCGTCAAACGGACAGCCGTTCTCGCGCGCCCACTGCAGCACCTCGATGTGGCCGCCCTTCGCCGCGACCCCGCACGTCCGCTCATCCCACGGACAGCCGTTCACGCGCAACCACTGCAGAAACTCGAGGTGGCCGCCCTTCGCCGCGCCCGCGCACGTCCGCTCATCCCACGGACAGCCGTTCGCGCGCGCCCACTTCAGCACCTCGAGGTGGCCACCGTACGCCGCCCATGCGCACGTCCGCTCGTCCCACGGGCAGCCGTTCTCGCGCGCCCACTTCAGCACCTCGAGGTGGCCGCCCATCGCCGCGAACGCGCACGTATCCTCGTCCCACGGGCAGCCGTTCGCGCGCGCCCACTTCAGCACCTCG
>MDSV01090076.1_pt1 | contig 11290 bp, 9 predicted proteins | sample 810851 | NCBI WGS metagenome assembly MDSV01 (sample SAMN05326640, study PRJNA326480) | marine metagenome | isolation source: seawater | place: Atlantic Ocean: North East | collected 2012 | reverse complement strand
CGAGGCGCTCGATCGTGCGCGGGGCAACGCCGCCGCGGGTGACCCGGAACGCGCTGATGGCGTCGTGGCCGACCAGGAGGCCGGCGCCGTCGGCGCGGATCGTTCCCTCCCCGGGGGCGAATGCGGCATCCAGCGCGTCGAGGTCGTTCGCGAGGATCGCCCGCTCATAGGCGTCGAAAGCCGTGAACAGGTCGGCGGGGATGTCGTCGGGAAAGCCACCCGGCACGGTCACGTCAGTCACGGTCCAGCTTCGCGAAGTCGGCCTCACGAATCCGCGCATGCACACCGCACACGACGTCCACAACCTGCGAGATGTCGAAGTCTGTCGCGGCCGACAGGTATGCATACGCGAGGTGTTCGTCCAGGCCCCAACGAGCCTCGATGAGCTTCACGGCTGCGCGCACGGCGTTGCGCATCGCGACGTTGAGGTCGACATCCATGCCCGTGGGAACGAGGTATTCGTCGGTGCGCACGAGGGGACCGACGATCTCACCGAACTCGGCGAGCGCGACCTCACGCGGGACGACCTCGAACTGCAGCGTCGCGCGAAGGGATGCCTCGAGCGCCGTGAGCGCGACCTCACCGTCACCCTGCGCGAAGTGCGGGTCACCGACGTACGCGAGAGCGCCGGCAACCTGCACCGGCAGGTAGAGCACCGACCCTTCCGTCAGTAGCTTGATGTCGATGTTGCCGCCGTGCGGCCCAGGGGGAACCGAGTGCGGGCGCTCGTCGTCGGAGACCGCGACCCCCATGATCCCGAGGAAGGGTGCAAGCGGGAACTCGATTCGACCCTCGCCGCCCTCGGTCACCGGCAGCACGCCCACGAGGCCCTCGGGCCGCGCCTCGACGGGAGTGAAGACGCTGACGTTGTGCGCGCCGCGCGGCAGTTCGCCGATCAGGGCTCCCTTGCCGTGACGGTTCGAGATCACGCCGTACGGCACGCGGGGTGCGAGGCTGACCACGGTGATCTTGAGGAGGTCTCCGGGTTCGGCATCCGTCACCCGAATGGGTCCGGTCACGACATGCGGGCCATCGGTGTCGGGGTTTCGCGACAGCGCCGAGGCCACCTCGACGGCGTCGTCGAGCACCGCCTCGCGGGGAATGCCGTGACTGCCGAAGTACGCAACCGGGTCGGTGCCGTGATCGTCAAGGATGCCCTCGTGGCTGACCGTGTCGATCGTCACCGTCTCGCCGGATGCGACCTCGAGCACCGCTGTGTCGGTGACGCACGGCAGGCGCCCCCACATCACGGTTTCGGGTGTGGAGCGCAGGTAATGGTCACCGGCGATCTCGCCGATACCGGGCTGGAGGATCGGGAAGGGAAAGCTGGTCATCGGGCTCCTTCGTCCGAAGCGGGATCGGTGGCCAGGATCTCACGCCCGTGACGGCCCGTGATCCCCCGGTTCGCAGTGTACGCCGTCTCCCCGTTGACCCAGGTTGCGCGCACGGAGCCGCGCAGCAGCGCACCGTCCCAGGGCGAGAGCTTGTTGCGGTATTCGAGGTCGGCGGCGCGAACGACGGATGCCGCATCCGGCGCGAACGCAGCCAGGTGCGCGGGAGCACCCTTCCGAATCACGCCGCGGCTGCGGATGCCGGCGATCGCAGCAGGCCCGGTCGTGAACCACGGAATCACGGTCTCGAGCGGGATGCCGCGGCGGGATGCTTCGGTCCAGACCGCCCGGAGCCCGGTTTGCACTCCGGAGATCCCGCCCCACGCGAGGCCGAGGTCACCGTCCTCGCGCTCCTTCAGATCCCGAGTCGCGGGCGAGTGATCGCTGACGACGGCATCGATCGTTCCGTCGAGCAGGCCCTCCCAGAGGAGGTCCTGGTTGTGGCCGTCACGCACGGGCGGGCAGCACTTCACGGTGCCCGATCCGTCGGGAAGGTCCTCGGCACGCAGAGTCAGATAGTGCGGGCAGGTCTCGGCCGTGAGCCGGATGCCGGCAGCCTTGGCCTCACGGATGACATCGAGCGCATGCCCATCGGAGACGTGCACGATGTGGGCGCGCGCGCCGGTGCGGCCGGCGGCAGCGGCGACAGCGGCGATCGCCGACTCTTCGCTGATCGGCGGGCGGCTCGCGAGGAATCGTGCATAGCTGCTGCCGATAGCCGGGTCATCGTGCAGGTGGGCGGGGTCTTCGGCGTGAGCGATGAGCAACCCGTCGAAGGCGGCAAGCTCGGTCAGCGCGGACTCCAAGTCCGCGGCATCCAGGTGCCCGAACTCGTCGATCCCCGAGGGCGAGAGGAAGCACTTCACCCCGACCACCCCAGCCGCGAACAGGGGATGCAGCGACCCGAGGTTCTCGGGCACGGCGCCACCCCAGTACGCGACGTCGACGGCGAGCTTGCCGGCTGTCGCTGCGCGTTTAGCGGCGAGCGCCTCGACGGTCGTGGTGACGGGCAGCGAGTTCAGCGGCATGTCAACCACCGTCGTGATGCCGCCCGCCGCTGCTGCAGCCGTGCCGGTTTCGAACCCCTCCCAGTCGGTGCGTCCCGGTTCGTTCAGGTGCACATGCGAGTCGACGAGTCCCGGGAGAAGCACTTCGTCGTCAGAGAGGACGAGCGCGGCATCCGGGTCGAACGGAGCGATCCCCGCGATGAGGCCGTCACGAACGAGGACTGTCGCGGCCGAGAAGCCGCCGTCAAGGAACACCCGGCGTGACGCGAGGGCGAGGGCCGGGGACGACATGCCGTCACCGTATGATCCGCGCATTTCTCGCATGTTACCTGTACCAACATTTCGGATCACGTCTGCCGCCGTCGCGCGTCTAGCGCGTTACGGTGGCCGCATGGAGCTGACGCACTTCAATGACCTGCCCGAGGCCGAAGCGATCGAGGTCGTCTCGGTGTGGGCTCGCGTCCCGGCCTGGGCCGAGGCCGTGGCCGGCACACGCCCGTTCGCCTCCGTCGACGAGCTCGAGGCCACCGCCGACCGCCTCGCGCGCTCATGGGGCCGGCCCGAGCTGGATGCCGCACTCGCCCACCATCCCCGCATCGGCGAACGTCCGAGCGGCGAGGGCGCCGAGGCTAACGCGTCGCGGCACGAGCAGTCCGCGATGTCGGATGCCGCGGCATCCGTGGCCCAGCAGATCGCCGCGGGCAACGCCGAGTACGAGGCCCGATTCGGGCGGGTCTTCCTCATCCGTGCCGCCGGCCGCACGCCCGACGAGATCCTTGCCGAGCTGCAGCGGCGCCTGGAGAACACCGTTGACGCCGAGGTCGACGAGGCGCTCGACCAGCTGCGGCAGATCGCGATGCTGCGGCTGCGCGCCGCCATCGAACCCGACCCCTCGAGCGGAGAGTGAACCCGTGACAGCGCACCTGACCACCCATGTTCTCGACACGACCGGCGGAACGCCTGCCGCAGGCGTAGCGGTGACACTGCGGCACGCATCCGGTGAGGCGATCGCCGAGGCCGTGACCGATGCCGACGGTCGCGCCGGGCTCGGGCCTGAGCTGCTGCCCCCGGGAGCCTACGCGCTCACCTTCGACACCGGCGCGTACTTCGCAGCTCACGGCACCGACTGCTTCTATCCGAGCGTCACAGTGGACTTCACGATCACCGACGCCCGGCACTATCACGTGCCCCTGCTGCTCAGCCCGTTCGCATACTCGACCTATCGGGGCAGCTGAGACCCGCGTAACGCGGTCGTGACACACGCTCCCTAATGTTCACCACATGAAGATCATCATCATCGGCGCAGGAATCGGCGGCGCCAGTGCCGGGATCGCGCTGGCGCGGCTCGGCCACGAGGTCGTCATCTACGACCGGATGCGCGAGAACAAGCCGGTCGGTGCGGCACTGTCGCTGTGGTCGAACGGGGTGAAGGTCCTCAACTGGCTGGGGCTTGCCGACGAGGTGGCTGCGCTCGGTGGCCGGATGGATGACATGGCCTACATCGACGGCCTCACCGGAGAGACGATGTGCCAGTTCTCGCTTGAGCCGGTGACAGCGCAGACCGGTCAGCGCCCGTACCCCGTGGCGCGGGCCGAGCTGCAGGCACTGCTCATGGAGACGGTCGGGATGGACCGCATCCATCTGGGGCGCAAGGCGGTGTCGGTTGCCGAGCACGGGCAGAGCGTGACGGTGACTTTCGACGATGGCTCCACCGACAGCGGTGATCTGCTGATCGGCGCCGACGGGGCGCGATCGATGGTGCGTGACTACGTGACCGGCGGCGGCATCGAACGCACCTACTCGGGATACACGAACTTCAACGGCCTGGTGGCGCAGGATGCCGCGATCGGCCCCGCGAACCAGTGGACGACCTATGTCGGTGATGGAAAGCGCTGCGCCGTCATGCCGGTAGCCGGCGACCGCTTCTACTTCTTCGTCGACATTCCCCAGCCGGCGGGGCACGCCGCCGAGGCCGGTGAGCCCCTCGCCGCGCTGCGTGAGGCGTTCGGCGACTGGGCGCCCGGGGTTCAGACCCTGCTGGAGGCGATCGACCCGGCATCCTCGCTCAACCGCGTCGAGATCTGGGATATCGACCCGTTCCACACGTGGGTGAAGGGACGAGTGGCGATCCTCGGGGATGCCGCCCACAACACCGCGCCCGACATCGGTCAGGGCGCGTGCTCGGCGCTCGAAGACACCTTCGCCCTCGCGATCTCGCTGGCAACGAACACGAACTCCGTCGAGGATGCGCTGCTGCGCTACGAGCGCTCGCGCACCGAGCGCGCGGGAGACCTCGTCAACCGGGCCCGCAAGCGAGCGGCCGAGACGCATGGGTTCGTGCCCGGTGCGACCGAGGCCTGGTACGAGAGCCTGCGCGGCACCGACGGAACCGACATCATCCGCGGCATTGTCGGCAATATCGAGGGCAGCCCGATCAACCTCGGCGTCGGATCCCTCTGACCCTGCCGGGGCCGCCCCGCGGCATCCGTTCAGTCGCGCCATGCTGCTGTCCGGCGCCGCACAGACCCGCAACACGGCGCGACCGAGAATCCAGACTCATCTTTCAGTCGCGCCATACTGCCGGCGGGCGCCGAACAGACCCGCAACACGGCGCGACCGAACGTGGGGGTCGTACAGCTGATATGTGACTGATCCTTGTCAAGTGGCAGGGGAAAGAGCACCCGGAGTGATCGAGCTCCGGGTGCTCTTTCGTTGGGTCGGCGGTGTCACGTTCGAGGGTGACGAGCGTGTCGTTGGCGACGCGCGGTCAGACTGATATGCGCGGGTTGGTTACCGCAGGACGTGCTTTTCGGCTGGAGCGGGACCGCTTGTCTAGAGTCGAGCGTCGCCTGGTGGGCTGCTCATAGCTGTATCGCGGGTCGCTCCTCGCGGTGCCGTCATCGTCGTCGTGGCCGCCACCGACCGGTCGGGTCGGCTGTCAGTCGGGCATGACGGCCAAGGACCAGCACCAGCCTGCGAGTTCGCGGGCGACGGCGACGTTCGCGATCACGGGACGCTTCTTGCGGGTGGTGAACTGTTGCCACTTTCGATGCAGCCGATGGTTGCCGGCATCGCCGCGAGCGACGGCGATGCCGGGGGCTTGGGCCCATCGGGTCTGCATGACCGCGCCCGGACGATACGGTTTGCGGTGATGCCAGGCCGCTTCGACGAGCAGACGGCGGGCGTGGGTGTTTCCGGTCTTGGTGATCGAGCCCTGCACCCGAGACTGCCCGGAAGAGAACTCGGACGGCACCAGCCCGAGGAACGCGCCGATCGTTGACCCGGTGAATCTGTCCCAGTCGCCGATCTCGACCGCCAACGCGAACGCGGTCAGCGTGGAGATCCCGCGCAAGCAGCCCAGCCGCCGCACCGTGCCCGAATACTCGCTGCTGGCCGCCATCTGCTCGATCAGCTTGTCCAGGCGATCCTTGCGGGCTCCAACTTGCTGGACGGCTTCGTAGTCCGCGTCGAACGCAGCCTGCAGGCCAGGATGCTCGAATCGGTGTCGGCGCAACCATGCGTCGTGCGCACCCGTCCACGCTTTGCCGTCGTAGATGATCCCGTGTCGCAGCAACAGCTTCGAGAGCCGGTGCCGCGCAGCCATCAGCTCGCCGCGATTGTCCTCACGGGCGCGGACCAGATCTCGCGCGGTCTCTTGCTCGATCGATGGCACCCGGACCGCGACGATCTCGTCCAGCCGCAGCAGCCGCGCCAGATGCAACGCGTCCCGCGCGTCCGTCTTGACCCGGTCACCGGTCGGTCGTTGCAGCTTCGACGGCGCCGCGACCAGGCACATGACCCCTGCCGCCTCGAAGAGCCGCGCCAACGCGAACCCCGTCGGACCGGCCTCGTAGGTCACCGTCGTCGGCTGCGGCAAGGAGCGCACCCAGGCCACGACGCCGGCAGGGTCGTACCCGAATCGTCGCCGGATCACCTCACCGGTCCGCTCATCGATCGCGGCTGCGACCACGCTCCGCGCGTGCACATCCAGCCCGACGCTCGTACGCTGAGAACTCAACTGGGGCCTCCATTCGCCTGTCGGATAGGCCAGCCCCCACAGGCTGGCAACCCACGCTTACGCGAATCGAGGCCCCAGCCTCAAGAGGACCGAAGGCTCATATCGTCTAGACGACGAAGAGGGCGTGGACATCGCCCGCGACCGCACGGCCGTTCAATCCCTCGAGTTCCAGGAGCACCGTCGTGCCGATCACCTCGGTCCCGAGCGTCGTCATCAGTTCGCGCGCAGCGGCGATCGTGCCGCCGGTGGCCAGCACGTCGTCGACCAGCAGGATCCGAGTGCCCGGCGCGAGGTCGTCGTGAGCCTCGATGGCTGCTTCGCCGTACTCGAGGGCGTACGAGACGGATGCCGCGGGTCGGGGTAGCTTTCCGGCCTTCCGAATCGGCACGAGACCCACTCCCGCCTCGGCGGCGATGGCGCCCGCGAGCAGGAATCCACGGGCCTCGATCCCGCCGACGACATCGAACCCGTCAGCGAACGGCTCGATGAGCGCTCGGGTCACGGCGTGCAGGGCAGCCGCATCCGCCAGCAGCGGAGTGATGTCGCGAAACTGGATGCCGGGACTCGGGTAGTCGGGGATCGTCCGGATCAGGGACTCGGCGCGGTCAAGGGCGGCGGTGTCGGGCACGCGGCCAGACTACGGCGTGCGCGTGACGGCGGCATGTCGGACGAAGGCAGATCCCCCGGGCGGATTCGAGCGCACATCGTTATGCAAGCGCTTACATCGGTGCAGTATGGTGTGCTCCATGACTTCTGCAGAATCCGTCGCCACCCCCGCGCTCTCCCGCGAGGAAGCTCCCGGCGGCGAATGGTGGCGCACCGCCGTCATCTACCAGATCTACCCCCGCTCCTTCGCTGACCAGTCGGGCGATGGCATCGGCGACCTGCGCGGGGTGACGAGCCACCTCGGAGACCTCGCCGCCCTCGGCGTCGACGCCATCTGGCTGAGCCCCTTCCAGCGCTCGCCCCAGAAGGATGCTGGCTACGACGTCGCCGACTACTGCGACGTCGACCCGATCTTCGGCACCCTTGCCGACTTCGACGAGATGCTCGCGCAGGCGCACGCGCGCGGCATCAGGATCATCGTCGATCTCGTGCCCAACCACTCGTCCGACCAGCACGCGTGGTTCCAGGAGGCTGTCGCGTCTCCCGCCGGCAGCCCCGAGCGGGCGCGCTACATCTTCCGCGATGGCAAGGGCGAGAACGGCGAGCAGCCCCCGAACAACTGGGAGTCGGTGTTCGGTGGTGGCGCCTGGACGCGCCTGACCGAGCCCGACGGCACGCCCGGCCAGTGGTACCTGCACCTGTTCGACGCCTCGCAGCCGGACTTCGACTGGTCCAACCCCGAGGTGCGTGAGGAGTTCCGCCGCATCCTGCGCTTCTGGCTCGACCGCGGCGTCGACGGATTCCGCGTGGATGTCGCGCACGGGCTCGTGAAGAAGGAGGGTCTTCCCGACTACACCCCGCCGAAGGATGCCGGTTCGATGGGTGGCGGCGAGGCGGCTGTCCCGTACTGGGGTCAGGAGGGTGTGCATGAGATCTACCGCGACTGGCACGCACTGCTGGCCGAGTACGACGGCGATCGCGCCCTGTGTGCGGAGGCCTGGCTTCCCTCGATCGCACAGACCGCGCTCTGGGTTCGTCCCGATGAGATGCATCAGGCGTTCAACTTCGAGTACCTCGAAACGCCGTGGGATGCCGAGAAGCTGCGCCTCGTGATCGCCGACTCGCTCGCTGGCTACGGTGCCGTCGGGGCTCCGAGCACCTGGGTGCTCTCGAACCACGACGTGGTCCGCCACGCGTCGCGCCTTGCCCTGACCGCCGAGAACCCGCAGGGCGCGGGAATCGGGCCGAAGTCGCCGGGCAAGCCGGTTCCCGAGGTCGGACTGCGCCGCGCTCGCGCTGCGACGACCCTGATGCTCGCCCTCCCCGGATCGGCATACCTCTACCAGGGCGAGGAACTCGGTCTGCCCGAAGTCATCGACCTGCCCGACGAGGCACGGCAGGACCCGACGTGGTTCCGTACAAACGGTGAGCGCTACGGCCGGGACGGATGCCGCGTGCCGCTGCCCTGGACCTCGGAGGGACCCGCCTTCGGTTTCAACGAGACCGGGGAGGCCTGGCTGCCGCAGCCTGCCGAGTGGGCTGGCCTTGCCCGCGACGCCCAGCGCGACGATCCCGGCTCCACGCTCACCCTCTACAAGAACCTGCTCGCCGAGCGGCGGGCTCGGGGTCTTGGCGCGGGGACGCTCGAGTGGGTCGATGGTCTCGGCACGGATGTCGTGGCCTTCCGCAACGGCTCGATCACCGTGGTGGCAAACCTCGGCGACACACCCATCGAGCTTCCGTCAGGAACCGTCGTGGTCTCCAGCGGCCCGCTCACCGACAGGATGCTGCCGGTCGACCAGGCAGTGTGGCTCACCGGCGAGTAGGCCGCGAGCATCGTGATGGTCGGTATCGATGAGGTAGCCCGCGCGGCCGGGGTGTCCACGGCCACGGTGTCGCGGGCGCTCAGCGGCAAGCACAACGTGTCGGATTCGACACGGGAACGCGTGCAAGAGGCAGCGCAGCGCCTCGGATACGTCGTCTCCTCGTCGGCCTCGAGCCTGGCATCCGGTCGTACCCGCAACATCGGGGTCGTCATCCCGCACCTTGACCGCTGGTTCTTCAGCACGCTGCTCAGTGGCATCGCCGAACAGGTGACCCGGGCCGGATACGACATCACGCTGTACAACGTGACACCCGACCGGGAGCACCGCCGGCAGGTCTTCGAGACCTTCCTGCGCCGCCAACGCGTTGACGGCGTGATCGCCGTCGCGCTGGAACTCGGCGAGCACGAATCCAAGACGCTGCTTTCGCTCGGGATGCCGGTGATCGCGATCGGCGGACCCAACGAGTTGCTGCCAACGCTCTCCATCGATGACGTCGGGCTCGGGCGCCTCGCAACCGAGCATCTGCTCGCGATGGGCCACCTCGACATCGGCCACATCGGCGCCGACCCCGAGTTCGACATCGACTTCCACATCCCCTCCAGCCGACGGCACGGCTTCGAGCTGGCACTGCGAACGTCGGGTGTCGAGCCGAGGCCCGAACTGTTCGAGCCCGGCGACTTCACGATCGAAGGAGGCTTCCGCGCCGCGAAGCAACTCCTCGGCCGGCCCGGAGCCTCACCGACCGCGATCTTCGCGGCATCCGATGAGATGGCGATCGGGGCGATGCTGGCAGCCCGCGACCTGGGTTACCGCGTGCCGGAGGACCTGTCGATCGCAGGAATCGACGGCCACGAGCTGGGCCGATTCTTCGACCTGACCACGGTCGACCAGTTCCCCGCGGGGCAGGGCGCGCGCGCCGCCGCGACCATCCTCCACGAGCTCGAGCAGCCGGCGGGCAGTGTTCCCGACCGCGAAGAGCTGCCGTATGAGCTCGTCGTCCGCGGCAGCACCGCCCGCATCAGCGCGTAACCCCGGGACTTCCGAAGCTTGCGCGGCTGCCCGCGCAGGCGTAATCTCACCCGCCGTGACACCTGACGCGCCCGAATCGGGCGTACCCGAGACGCCGGTCGCCAAGCGCATCCTCCTGGGCCAGCCGCTGTCATCCGACGCGATGGACGAGCACCTCCTCCCGAAGAAGATGGCACTGCCGATCTTCGCCTCCGACGCGCTGTCGTCAGTGGCCTACGCGCCGCAGGAACTGCTGATGATCCTGCTGACCGGCGGCCTCGCGTTTCTCGCCTTCTCGCCGTGGATCGCCGCCGCCGTCGTGGTGCTGCTGAGCGTCGTCGTGCTCAGCTATCGGCAGCTCATCAAGGCTTACCCGTCGGGCGGCGGGGACTACGAGGTGGCCCGCACCAACCTGGGCGAGGTGCCCGGCGTCGTCGTAGCGGCAGCCCTTCTGGTCGACTACGTCCTCACGGTCGCCGTTTCGGTGGCCTCCGGGGTCGACAACATCATCTCGGCGCTGCCTGGACTCGACCCGGCGCGCGTCGAGCTGGCCATCGGCTTCGTCGTCGTGATCGTGCTGATCAACCTGCGCGGCGTGCGCGAGGCATCCCTCGTCTTCGCGATCCCCACCTATGTCTTCATCGGGTCAGTGGTGTTCATGATCGGCACCGGACTCGTGCGCACCGCGCTCGGGGATCCGCCGGTCGCGTCGTCGGCAGAGTTCGCGGTGCAGGCCGAGAGCCTGTCGCAGGCTGCCGTCATCCTGCTTGTGCTTCGCGCTTTCTCGAGCGGATGCTCCGCCCTGACCGGTGTCGAAGCCGTATCCAACGGCGTGCCGGCGTTCCGCCGCCCCAAGGTGCGTAACGCCCAGATGACTCTCACGATGATGGGCGGCGTCGCGATTCTGATGTTCGCGGGGCTTACGGTGATCGCGCTGGTCTCGGGCGTGCACTACGCGGAAGACCCGTGCACGCTCGTCGGGTTCGACTGCGAGAATCAGCCGCAGCCGAGCCTCATGGCTCAGGTAGCCGCAGCGACCTTCGGGATGGGGTCGATCCCCTTCTATCTGATCCAGGCAGCGACGGCGCTGGTGCTGCTACTGGCGGCCAACACCGCGTTCAACGGATTCCCGCTCCTCGGGGCGGTGCTCGCCCGCGACGGGTACGCTCCGAAGGCGCTGAACACGCGCGGCGACCGACTCGTGTTCTCCAACGGGATGCTGGTCCTCGGGCTCATCGCGATCGCCGTGCTCGTGATCTACCAGGCCAACCTCACGACCCTCATCCAGCTGTACATCATCGGGGTCTTCGTCTCGTTCTCGCTGGGCCAGCTCGGCATGGTGCGGCACTGGCGCCGCATCCTGCGTGCCACCACACGCGTCGAGGCGCGGCGAGACCCGGCATCCGCGATCGAGAGACGCGGCGCGCTCACCGG
>MDSV01219389.1_pt1 | contig 11291 bp, 1 predicted proteins | sample 810851 | NCBI WGS metagenome assembly MDSV01 (sample SAMN05326640, study PRJNA326480) | marine metagenome | isolation source: seawater | place: Atlantic Ocean: North East | collected 2012 | reverse complement strand
TTTGCAATGCATGTAGTTGCGCCGCTGATCTATAAAGAATTGATTAACTCGTGTATCGCTGCACAGAGGGCAATTAACCGAGGAGTTATCACCTGAAACGCTTTCCATAAAGCAAGATATTACCCTAGTGTTTATTTGCCTAAGCTAGCACAGCTATCAGGGTATAGATACTTAATATTCTTGCGCTATCTCGTCATTTCAGATTGACTGAATCTCGCATGGTCAGTATCATGCGCGCTCGCAAGAAGTGCCATTTGGTAAGAATGTCGGGGATTAGCGCAGTCTGGTAGCGCGCCTGCTTTGGGAGCAGGATGTCGGGGGTTCAAATCCCTCATCCCCGACCAGTTGCACGATCCAAGTACGCACAGCCGTTCTGGCCTCTTTTATACCCCTCTGCAGGTATGCCTAAAGCAAAGCTTTGGATTTTGCATATCAGTAACTAGAGCGCTCCTTTTAGTACTTTCATTTGAAACAACTTATTTAAATTACGTGGTTATAGGCCATTTATTTGAGGTCAAGCTTATTCTCTATACCTAATCTCCTAATCACGCATTCGTAGCTTTAGATTTGCTAAGATTTGTTCTTTTAAAGACCCTTGAGAAAATGTCTCCCCTTAAGGGTCTTTTTTATTGTATCGATAAAAAGCATCCGTATAATGCTCCCGACGTTAGTTTGATGTTCTGGTTAAGTCATAAAGACCACCAAAAGAGGGGGTTTAGCTCATCTGGATAGAGCATCGGTTTTCTAAACCGAGGGTAACAGGTTCGAGTCCTGTAACCCCTACCATCAATCAAACGTGAACTGTAATGAGAAATATGGACTAAAGAGAATAGAAAGTACGCACTACTTAAGGGTGACTTTTTTAGGTAGGTTCTCTCGGAATTTGATTGTGATTGACTTCACAACTCCTTGCAATCGGTGGGTTGCTTGTTTGGATCCTACCGGGCGCGCCATCTTTCCATGATACCCAGTTCTGTTTCAGTTTAATGGTGGACGTAGCTCAGTTGGTAGAGCCCCGGATTGTGATTCCGGTGGTCGCGGGTTCAATCCCCGTCGTCCACCCCATTAATTGCCTTTATAAATCAGCCACGTACTATTTTTTTAAAAAAATATCAGGTATTTGAAAATATTTTAACATTATTGTTTTAGACGCCACCCCGATATAGTGGCGGCCTACCCCAACGTAAGCATGCCTCGAAATTCTCAAAAACTTAATGTAAGTTTTGAGATCTAGAATACGTTTATTCATTTCAGCTTACTTCAATCATAGATTTTGTGGATCTCTTTACTTGATTTGTTAATCATAGTTCAACTAATCCACTCATCAAGACATGGCTTGATACTGATCTATTCAATTAGCCATATCAATACTGGGCTACTATTGCTTTGAAGTAGTGCGATCCTTGTGCCACTCTTTGTATATAAATCTAATAACAATATTGGAAAAAAGCTTATAAAGTAGTTCAAAGGACGCGATTACTCTTAAGTATAAAAAAATAAAAATGTAATGTTTGAGGATCTGTTATGGTTCCGATCTATTTTGATTCTTTTATTAAAAGGAAAAAATGAAACGCTTGATTTGTTGCTCAAGGATTACGCTTGTTTCTGTCTCGATTGTGCTTTTTAGTGTTTTTTCTCATGGTGAGGTGAGCGCGAAGTTTATTTGGGATGATTTTGAACCTTCCTCTTACTGGCAACCTGCGGCTGCTCCACCCAGCATTTTCCAGAAGCATTCAGAGGATTTAACTTCTCTAAATGGTATGGAAGTTTCATTGGATGTGCCAAAGATCCGGAAACTTCTTCTATCAGATATTCAAGCAGGCAAAAGTCAAACAATACTGTATTTTCCCAACGCACAGGGCGAAATGATTGCCTTTGTTGTTGAGGAGAAATCAAATTTCTCTCCTGTTCTGGCGGCTAAATTTCCAGAGATTACCGCCTACATTGGATTCGCTATTGGTGATCCGAGTCTAAAAGTACATTTTAGTACAGCGCCCTCTGGCTTAGAGGCGGTTATTAGCAATGATATGAGTGGCAGAAGAACGAATATAAAGAAACTCAGAGGTACTCAAAATTATAGAGTAACCAGTAATTATACAGATCTCCATAATCATGATGAATTTAGCTGCTCAACAGAAGTAAAAGCGTCACCCAATAGCTTCAAAGGTTTTTTGACTAGCGCAAAAGAAAGCAGCGCAAATGGCAAAAAATCAGCTTTTTCTAACACTAATACCCTTTCCAAGTATCGGCTAGCTGTCTCTGCTAATGGGCAATATACGCAGTACCATGGTGGGACAGTGCGGGGAGCACTCGCTGCCATAAACGCCACTATGACGAATGTTAATGCCATCTTTGAGCGTGATTTTGGTATTACATTGGAGATAATTGATAACAATGAATTGATCATTTATACCGATGCGGCAACAGATCCTTACTCAGATGATACCAATGCTTTAAACGGCGAACTGCAAAGCAATCTTAATAATGTTATCGGTTCGGAGAATTATGATCATGGACATATTTTTAGTGCCATCAATGGAGGTATGAGTGGAAACGCTGGCGCAATTGGAGGCTTTTGTAATGACGAGTCTAAGGGAAGTGCCTGGTCAGACTCACCACGCCCTGAAGGGTATGATTTTACATTCCTTGTTGCTCATGAAATTGGCCATCAACTAGGCGCAAACCATACCTTCTCAATGAGATCAGAGGGCACAGGGAAGAATGTTGAGCCGGGCAGCGGGACAACTGTAATGAGCTACGCTGGTATTACAGGCGCCAATAACGTAGCCATTGCATCGGATGACTACTTTCATCATGTGAGCATCGAGCAATCGCTAAATTATCTTCAAGGTCAAAGCTGTCATGCAGATATACCCAATGAGAACAGCCTGCCAGTTATTGACCAAATAAGCGATGTTAGCGTTCCTATTTTGACACCTTTTATACTTGAGGGAGCAGCAAGTGATGCCGATCAGGATGATGTGCTGAGCTATACGTGGGAGCAAATTGATGATGGGAATGTTACCTTTAGCAATTTTGGACCTTCACAACAGACCGGCGCAACTTTTAGGTCTCTGCCCCCAAGCGGAACGGCTGTCCGATATATGCCATCATTATCCAGCGTTCTTAGTGGAAATCTGACACTGGAAGATCCGAGTGTCAGTAGCACATGGGAAACGCTCTCAGCAACACCTAGAGACCTAAATTTTGGCTTTACCGTTCGAGATAATGCTGTGGGTGGCGGTGGTGTTACGCTTGCAAAAATGAAGGTCAGTGTTATCGATAATGGCGGTGCCTTTGCCATCACTTCTCCCATCAGCGGGCATACTTATCTGGCAGGAAGCTCACATACTGTCACATGGAATGTTGCAGGGACAAATAAGGAGCCTATCAAGGCGAACACTGTCACGATAACCCTATCTGTCGATGGTGGCAGAACCTATCCTTACACTCTAGCGGAAAATGTAGCAAATGCCGGTAGTTATGATGTCGTACTGCCCGATTTTGTCACCGAAGAGGCGCGTGTTCGAATTCAACCAGATAACAATATTTTTTATACAGTCAATGATCAGAATATTTCACTCACACGCAGAGATATGATCCTCTCCGCGGATGAGAGTGATTACATCGTGTGCAGTGATGACAGCATTAACGCTTCACTGGTTTACGGAACCTCATCTGTCTACAACGATATCGCAGTCTTATCGGCGAGTAATCTTCCCACGGATTTGAGTGTGACTTTTTCTCCATCCGTGGTGGCCAGTAATAATTCAATCATCGATGCCACAATTAGCGCGGCGAAAAGCATTGCGCCGGGTAGCTACCCTATCAGTCTCCATGCTACCTCCGAGGGTCGTTCGCAATCTGTTGATCTAAGAGTACAAGCTTACTCCACCTCTTTTACTCCGATAGACTTATTATCCCCTCTGGACCGTAATGCCATTGACATGTTCAGTACCACCCTATCTTGGAGGGCTGACGCAAACGCAGAGCAATATCAAGTTGAGGTCTCTGTTGATCGAGATTTCACTGAAATTCTACAAAGTGTTGAGACTTCCCTAACATCCCATCATCTGACGGCACTCAATTCAAGCACTACCTATTATTGGCGCGTAGTAGCCCAGAATCGGTGTAATAGTGGAGTGTCTGCCAATGTGTTCTCCTTTAGCACGCCTAACTATACCCAGGCGCAGGACCTACCGATCCTCATACCAGCGGGTAGCTACTATGATGTTTATACATCTGTTATCGAAATCCAGGAGAACCAACGCATTAATGATCTCAATGTGTTGGTCGATATCTCCATGGAACAACTTTTTCAACTCAATATCACACTAACATCACCCTCTGGAACAATGGTTGAACTCTTTGATCAATCCTGTGGAGATAATCAAGATATGCAGGTTATCTTCGATGATCAAGCTGATGCATTCAGTTGCGGTGGCAGTGGCACTTCTCCGAATTTGTCTGGTCGACAAAAACCACAAAATGATTTGCTCAGCCGCTTCAATGAACAGTCTACTCAAGGCTCCTGGACGTTAACTGTCGAAGACCTTTATAACCAAAACGTACAGGACAATAGCATAAATGGCTTTGCTCTTGAGATATCCACAGATGCTGGTGTGGAATATCAGAATTTTCCGCCAATAGCATTTGATCAGTTTCACCCGATTGTCGCTAATCAGGAGACAACTATATCACTAGATGGATTAGACCCCGAAGGCAGTCCCTTGAGTTATCGTTTGATCACGGAGGCTAATGGCAGTTTGAAAAATTTTTCCCCAAGGCAGCTAGGGAATTGGACTGACTCAGACGGCTCTCATTGTGGAGTATCCGATTTGCTGCTAATTGACGATGATGCGACTGGTATTTCTTCTGGCTATTGCAATTTAACAGTCCTCGATGTCCGTGATCCATCAAATATAACAGTTATTGCTGAGATCGAAGCTGATGATGATAGTTTCTCATCTGCTGTTGTATCCAGTGATGAGACCATGATATTTGCGGGTGTAGGTAATGCCGGTCTAAAAATATATGATATCTCTGAGAGAGGAAATATCGTATCCATAGGGACTTATGACACCCCTACTACAGCGAGAGGCGTTGTTCTCTCCCATGATGAAAAGACTGCATTCGTTCCCGATCGATCATATCAGTTGCAGATTATTGACGTGAATGATCCTAGCGATCCATCACTCCTTGGCACTTTTGATACTTATGGCGCTGCGGTGGATGTCGCCTTATCACCTGATGGCAACACTCTCCATATCGTCGATTGGTTTCTTTTAATTAATGTGGATGTAAGCGATCCAGCAAACCCTGAACTCCTCGGCTATGTAAATACTCAGTACGACAATTCAGAGACCTTCATCGGAGGATACTCAGATTCACTAGTCATCTCCTCTGACGGGCAAATAGCCTATGTGGAATCATCTGAATATGGCCTAGTCGTTGTCGATATTAGTGACTTGAACGCTCCTACAGTGATGAGTAGTCTCAATTTAGGTATACCTAATTCTTCTGGCAACTCCAGTAAGTTAACGCTATCCCCTGATGGTAAAAGTATCTTCCTAGCAGGCGATACGATTGGCCTAATGATCGTGGATGTCAGTAACCCCCTAAATCCGATATTGATGAATAAGACTCAAACCTTGGGGGATTCATTTGGTGTTACCTTGTCTAACGCAGGAGACAAGTTATACTTATCAAGTCGCGCTCGCACGGCCCTAGATGGATCGGTAGCAGGCGCTGGATTGACTATTTTTAATGTTGAGAAACAGTTGATCTCGGCAGATGAGTTAGTAAGTCCAGCTGTTTACTATCTAAACACCATGGACAGCTCTGATTCCGATAGCTTTAGCTTCAAAGTCAATGATGGATTACTGGACAGTGAAGTAGCAACCGTTAACTTGACAATTACAGAATCTGCTGAGGCCAACACGCCCTGGGCATTTGTCAAAAATAATGATGGAACTATTACCATAAGCGGTTGCAGTGGTGCGTGCGCATCTAATTTGACTATTCCAGAGACGATCAATGGAGCGATAGTTACAGGCATAGCAAATTATGCCTTTGCTAATAGCGGTATATCTTCAGTAGTACTTCCCGAATCTATCACCAATATTGGACACTATGCATTTTATAGTAACTTGATAACCTCTATCACATTTGGCTCAAATATTGATGAAATTGGTATAGGCGCTTTCTCCTACAATACTCTCCTGGTTGCCAGCTTCTTGGGTCATCGTCCAAGTATCGGCCTTGACGCCTTTAAGCTCAACCGAGAAATTATTAGTATCACCTACTGTGATGACACAAACGGCTGGCCAGGTAATGATATCTCAAATGGACTTACTAGCATCAGACCAACTAGTCGTTGCGACGCAGCCGCCGCCCATAGTTCGGCGCTTACCAAGATTGAGACTGCGTTATCAAACAGCGATGCTAGTGGATTAACACTTGATGATTTCGAAGCTCTGATTGGCGTCACTGGCGCAAATCAAGTCTATTTAAACCAATACCTAACATTTATCGGTAATACTTCTTCTCAGAAATCGAGCCTGGCGGATATTCAATACATCATCGCCTCTGTTAATGAGACGATGTCATCGTGTCCAAGTTCCGCCTACTTTTCATCTGTCACTGGAAGCAATCCATGGCCATGGGAAATTAGCTGGGATTTGATACAAAATGATAATCCTGATGTGCCAAAGCTCAGTGGTGACGCGAAACATATTTCACTAAGCTGTCTAGAGGCCGGTCGTTACACCCTTAATATGTATGACAGTTGGGGCGATGGTTGGGTTGATAATTATGGAACAATTGATACCTTCTTCACTATTTGGAAGTCCGATGGAGGCGATAATATAGTGCGCGAGGGACTTACCTCTGGCTTTTATGGCAAAGCAAATGTAAATCTAGGAGACTATTCGAATGTGGCGCCAAGGGCTGATAATCAGACCATCGAAGTAATAAGAGGCGTGCCAAAACGACTTTCTCTCCTCGCGAATGATGAGGACCTTGATCGGCTAGACCTGCGTTTGGCGAGTGAACCAGTCTCAGGATCACTCTATAGCGGCCTCTCCATTGAGTCCTTGGGGGCCTTCTCAAATCCTTCTAAAGTTTATGATCTTGCTCTTTCCAGTAGCCATAGCGAGATCTATTTAGCGAGCGGAAACACGGGGTTGTCCGTCATCGATATTACTAATTTAAGCTCGCCAGAGCTCATCTCCGCCTTCGATACAGATGGTCTTACAAGGGCTATAGCACTTTCATCCGATGGCAATGCTGTGTTTCTAGCTGACGGCACGCGCGGTTTAAAAATTGTTAATGTATCTGATGCCGCAAGCCCTGAACTGATTGGGCAACTCGAGATCGGCGAGTCAGTTTATGATATCGAGTTATCAAATGGCGGGAACCTGCTCTACGCTGTACATTTGTCCGGCACGAGTGTTGTGGATATTAGTGATCCTTCAAATCCTCTTATCGTCTCCACTCTGCCTTCTCCTGGAGATGCACAAGCTATAGCTCTATCCAAAGACGGCACTCTTGCTTATGTGGGCGATGGCTATGAAGGCTTCCATATCATTGATATAAGTGAAGCGACAGAACTGACACTGATCAAGAGTGTGGATACTCCCGGGGAAATCTATTCGTTGTCACTCTCCTCCGATGACTCTCTACTCTATCTAGCCGATGGATCTTATGGTTTTAAGGTATTTAACGTGAAGGATCCGGCTGATCCAAAATTAATAGCTTCGCTAGACAATATAGGTTTTGTCAGAAGCGTAGAGGTATCATCTGATGGCTTCAGCGTTTACTTGGCTACATCTCGAAGCGTAGGACCACTAATTGTTGATGTAACAGATAGCCAACATCCTACCCTTTTGTCGACTTCGGGTTATTCTGATCGCATTGAGTATGTCATTCCATCATTAGATGAAAAGAGAGCTTTCGCCCTGACATCGCAAAGCATTGAGCTACTAAATTTAAATTACACCAATCCCTTCACTAATGGTGCGAAGATAGGAGCGTCAGTTGTTTATCTCACCACCAGTGATACTAGCAACACCGATATGTTTAAATTTATTGCTAATGATGGTCGTCTAGATAGCGATGCTGCTCGTGTTGAGATTATTGTCCTAGACGATGCTGACGGTGATCGGGTGCCGGATAGGGATGATGCGTTCCCTAATGATGTCACAGAGAGTATTGATACCGACGGAGATGGCGTTGGGAATAATGCTGATAACGATGATGACGGTGATGGTGTAATTGACATCTTCGATCACTATCCATTGATAAGTCTAGATGGCCTTGTTGACACTGACGGTGATGGTAAGCCGAATAATTGTGACGATAGCTGCCTATCGCTTGGAATGACGGCGGACAATGACGATGATGCTGATGGCGTATCTGATGAAAATGATGTATTTCCCTTAGATACGACTGAGACTCTGGATACTGATTTTGACGGGATAGGTAATAACGCTGATACCGATGACGATGGGGATGGTGTCGCTGATACCGATGATGCCTTCCCCTTAGATGCAAATGAATCGGCAGACTCGGACAATGATGGAGTTGGAGACAACGCAGATATTTTCCCAAATGACTCGACTGAAACATTGGATTCTGATGAAGATGGTCTGGGTGATAATGCTGACTCGTTCCCAAATGATGGACGATATCAACTGGACAGTGATGGGGACGGTATGCCTGATGCATGGGAAACTAAATATGGACTTGATCCAAACGATCCAGCGGATGCAACAAGTGATGTAGACAATGATGGCGTCTCGGCTTTGGATGAATTCCTCGCTGATACACACCCCTTTAACTCAATTGATATTGATGGAAATCAGCAGTATGACGCCCTTACAGACGGATTGCTGTTACTAAGAGGAATGTTCGGACTAGATGGAAGTGCGCTTGTGACGGGCACTGTCGCGCCCGATGCAGCCTATACCGAGTCTATAGATATCGAGTCTCGAATAGATGCCCTTGATGATTTAGCTGATATTGATGGAAACGGTCAGATTGATGCGCTTACGGATGGTCTTCTTATGCTGCGTTACCTATTCGGTTTAGAGGGCGATACACTAATTAATGGAGTAATAGCACAGGACGCTACAAGAACTAGTTCAGCGGATATAGAGGCGCACTTAAGGACATTGATGCCTTAACTATAGATATCTCTGAGGTATCTACAGAGCCACATAATTCATTGCTAAAGTGTTTATATTATATTCGTAAACGCATCAATGCATTATGTATAGTTATGCGAATTGTCCTAGAGATTTTTCTTATGAACCTGTCAGATAAGCTTCGCTCCTCTGGGGTATGCGCAGTAATTCTTTTTTTTATATCTTTTTTTTCGCCAACTAGCCAAGCACTCGATGATGGCTCGTGGGCATATACACTTGATGGGAACGCCGCCACAATTACTGGTAGGGTGAATAGTTGTCCAGCCGATGTAAATATACCCAATGAGGTCGATGGTTATTCGGTAACAAAGATTGGAGCATCCGCCTTTTATAACTCTGGAGTAGTGACGGTAAAAATTCCCAATACAGTTTTGTCTATAGGAGGTGCTGCATTCGCAAGCAATTCAATTGCTTCAATCGATCTGCCAAATGGCCTAACAGATATTGGTTCAGGCGCATTTAGTAGTAATGTACTTACAAATATAATTATTCCAAATACTGTTGTCAGTATTGGGGGGGATGCGTTCTCGTACAACAAATTAACGAGTGTTTTTTTACCTAACGGGTTGACGGAGCTTCCGGACTCTATATTTGCCCATAATGCTTTAACTAGCGTAGCCATTCCCGATAGTGTGATAACAATTAAAAGAGCAGCTTTTTATTCAAATGCATTCACAAGTATTATCATTCCAAAAAATGTGACAAGTATTGGTCAACTGGCATTCACATATAACGAGGCCGCCTACTATCATTTCGAGGGCAGTCGCCCTGAAATTCACGAGGAGGCCTTCGGAACCGGATTAAAGCTCAAGAGAATTACTTATTGCGACACTGAGGGATGGCCAGGTGATGAGACCTGGCTCTTTCGGGCGAGGGGACGTGATAAGACGCTGATTTATCCAACTAACGATTGCTACGGTTACCTCCCGATACCAGAGCACACGTTTAACGCAGATATTGCCTTTGTTTTGAAGGGATATGGTGGTGGAACCGCTATTCCTAATATCAATAGCTTTAACGAAGAAGCACAAAGGGTGGTCGCCGCTATTGGAGCTCTCAGCCTAGACACTCACTCATATGAAATATTTGACGGCGGGATTGAATCAAGAGGCATGGATGATTATCTTCTTTCAGCTGAGCCAGAACCTGCAGGCCTTGCAAACGCGATGATGAAGGATGTGCGATTGCCAGCCAATCATGAAAAGTATAAAAAAATAATTTATTTGTGGAGCACCGGCGTCCAATATGACAACTGGGCTGGCGCATTTGCTGGAGGATGCCGCGGATTTGGACTTGTCGATTCAGAGGGTCAGGAATTAGAAAATATTCACATATCTCAGGATTATGGCGACCAATGCGCATTTGTCGATTTGCAGACCTACACATCGAGTCGCACAAAAGTGATGGTTCACGAACTAACTCATTTATATGGCCATGGAGGCCATGACAGTGACTCAATTGAGTCTTGGTTTGAATACTCGATGATGCACGGAAGCGCTTATGGGCCAATTGACACCTACCCCATATGGAATAGGATTTATATTACAAAGTGGCTTACGGAGGAGAATATTACAGAAGATAGAAACCAGTTAACTGACTACAGTGGGAGCTCAGATAAGGCGGGAAAGTATCTACTCAGACTTTCGGAAAAAAATGATTTTAACTGCCAAGATGAGAACCGTAATCCGACTCGATGCCACCGTTATCAGGAATTACACAAAGGAACGTTAATACAAAATCGTGGTACTTTCATAAGAAACGGAGAGTCTTATTTTCAAGGTGGAGTAGTCTTCGAACCCGTCATGGATGTTGACGATATCACAACGCCGTCAATTGAATCCATCACTGTCACCAATAACGTCTCAACGTCAGAAGGTATTAAAGATCAAATTACTTTGGTGTTTTCAGAGAACATAACTCTAGGTAAGGGAAAAATAACAGTATATGAAAGTGACTACAGTAAAGAACAAGGTTTTTCAATATCAGTAAACCGCCTCCCACAGAATAGCGATGGTTGGGATGGTCGGGGTGGCACAGCTTTAGCGGATATCTCAGGTAAGAACTTAATTATTACAAGCGTCATGA
>MDSV01105537.1_pt1 | contig 11291 bp, 9 predicted proteins | sample 810851 | NCBI WGS metagenome assembly MDSV01 (sample SAMN05326640, study PRJNA326480) | marine metagenome | isolation source: seawater | place: Atlantic Ocean: North East | collected 2012 | reverse complement strand
TGTAATTTTATTGCTTGGTTCAACATATCTTGACATACTAATTAGTTTAAACCCTGAATTTTTTATTAAAAGACTAAGTGATGTCGCGCTAAATACATGAATATGATCAATAAAAAACTCCTCACAAAATTTTCCTTTTTGGGAAATTGATGCTAACTCACCGTCGGGAAGCTCAATATATACTAAAGAATTTTTTTGGAGAAATCCTTTAGTGTGATTTAATAATGAAGATGGATTTTGAACATGCTCTAAAACTTTATTAAAAGTCACTACATTATATTTTTTTTTATTTCTAATTTTTAAAAAATCTCCACAAATAGCTTTTATTTTTAATTTATTGTTTAAATGATCCACAGATTTTTGATCTGGATCTATACAGTCTATTTTTAATCCTTTTTTTTTGATTGCATAAGGAAAGACTCCTAAACCAGATCCAACATCAAGTATTGAAATATTCTTATAATCTTTAAAAAATTTTTTACAGAAATTATCAATTTTTTTTACTCTATAAAAATTATCAGAATTTTTTTTAGGAAGTTTTATTATTCTTTGAAATGTTTTATTAAAATTTTCCATATAAATGCTGTTATTAAAATCTCCTTTATATAATGTTTCTGGATTCAAATTTTTTACTGTGGAATAAAAATGACCACAAATCTTACATTTTAAATATTCACGATAATATTTTTTTAAAGGAATGCCAAAATCAACTTCATTTTTAGGGGGTTTTTTGTAAGTAAATTTAGATTTTAATTTTTTTTGTTCACAAATTGGGCAACTAATATTATTTACTTTTCTCTTTTTTGGTATCATTCCCAATCTAGAGTTCTTTCATCCCAATCTTCAGGTATCCAAGAAACTCCCTTTTTCTTAATTCCATGGTTACAATTTCTACAACCAGGATTTATCTCAATTCTTTTTTTATTTTTATGCAAATCTCTTATTTCATTCATTTTTTTACAATTCCATGCTTCCTCTAGTGTCATTTGTCCAATCGAACTAGAGTTAATATTCGAGCCAAGACCTTTAACGTTATTGCTATCATCTTTTTTTATCTTACCTAAAACTAAACCTGCCTCTTGGTGAACGGCTCCATTACAAGGCAATACAACTCCACTTGCTGAAATGACCAACCTTTGGAAAGGATATTGACAACCCCAATCTAAATCTATTGCTTCCATTGGAAGATCATCTCCATCATATCTTGACCATTCCATCAATTCATTCACTGTAATAAGATCTACACCTGAATTTTTCATATATTGGTAGTAATCTTCAACATATTTGTGGATTGCAGGGTAAATTGTATTAGTCCTAATCATCGTTCTTGAATTTGGGTTATTTTTTTTTGCTTGTACTAAATTTTTAATTGATTTAACAACTTCGCTAAATGCGTCATAGGATTTGTCAGCTTTTTTATTTTTTGGTGTTCTAATCAAATTATAATCTTTTTCCATACCATCAATAGAAAAACTTATCCAGCTAGGATCTGCTTTTATAATTTGATCTGCTACTTCTGGTGTTATTAATTGTCCGTGTGTTAAACTTGTCACTTCAAGTATTCCTTTGTCTCTTGCATATTTAAGAGCATCTGCAAACGTATAGACTTTACCTTCATGCTTTACTCTATAAAGGGTAGACTCTCCTCTCCAGCTAAATAGAATTGAAGGAATTTTCATTTTTACTGCTTGATCAATAATCGATGTAACGTCACTCCAAGGAAGCATTCTTTGAGCTCCTATTACTGAAGATTGAAATTTCTCAGTAATTGTATAACACATATTACATGCTAGATTACACGTACTGACAAGCTCACAAATCAGAGATAACGGTTGGGGCCCAGGATCAAATTCTTTTGGTCGCCTATACCACTCTGATCGATACCATGAATATATTTCTTTTTCCTTATCATTTTTACAAAGAGAGTCTGTGAAAATTTTTTTTCTTTCATCAGAATCTAAGTGATAGAAAGTAGCACCAACAGACATATATTCGCTTGTTTTATTCCATTTAGCATCAAGACTTTCATCACTTTTTGTAAATTTTGGCATTTATATTTAATTAATTTTATTTTTTAGTTTCCACTTATTATTTTTTTTAGTCCAAATTTTTTTATTTCTAAATTTTTCAACTATTTTATCAAAAATTTTTACTTCTATACCTAAGTATTTGCAAAATAGATTAATATCTTTATTTGGTTTATCTTCACCGTATTTATTTAAAATACTAATAGCTTTTGTGCGTGTCAATCTTTTATTTCTTACTTCAATACTTAAGTTATCTTGTGTCCTGGTAAAACCAAATTTAAAGTACTTCATATAGTGATGAATAGAAATAAAGTTATCATCTAGATCGGAGTACGAATAAAAACCAGTTTTTCTGTATTTTTTTCCAGATAAAAAACCATAACTTTTTGCTAATTTAAAATTTTTGTTTGGGTCATATTTAAAATAGTGTCCCAAGAAAATTCCTTTAACTCCACTTTTTTTCATTACTTTATCGCTTGTCCCTTTGTAAAGATTTAATTTATTTTTCAATTGAGGAAATTCTTTTTCCCAATATTTTGCAAAAGTACCAAAAGTATTTCCATGAACCTTGAACCATTTTTGACTAAGTGAAAAACCTTTTAAATCATTTTTGTTTGTTCCGTACTCAAATGCTGCGTTTTCACCCCAAACTATCAATGGTATTTTTAGAAGACTAGCAAATAAAAATGATTGCTGAAACATGCCCATATGAACTGGTACAGCAGGTGAGCCAAATTTTTTAAATGACTCTAATATAAATTTTTTTTCAATTTTTGGATTTGGTGTTAATTTAATGTGATCAACCCCAATTTTAATCAAATTTTGTAAATTACTTTCTCCAATAGAGTTTTTTGAAGAAGGTGCAAATGTAATGCATAATGGTTTAAGTCCATATTTTAAACATGTAATAACTTGCCAATGACTGTCTTTACCTCCTGAAACTGGTATTAAACAATCATATCGTATTTTATTATTTTTTTTAATTTTGTTTATAATATCAAGAAAAGTTTTTTTTCTCAAAGACCAATTAATCTTTTTTTTTTTTAAATGATTGTTACACGCATCGCAGATTTTATTTTTTAAAGAAATAGATATTCTTGGTCTAGTATTTGGTAGCAGACATTTTGAACAATAGATCATTTATTTAAATTATTTAATAATTTTAAATTTAAAAGAGAAAATATAAATTTATGTAAACCTGAATAATTTTTAAAATTTATTAATTTTATTAATTTTTTTGAAAATATAAAATTTTTAATAATTGTGTCTTTTTTAAATAAAATTGAAGTAATTTTTTTATAATTATAAAAATTTGAAAATGAATAATTAAAACCTCTTTTATTTATGTCAAAAACTAAATTTTCAGGTAATAAATCTTTAAAAGTATCTCTTAAAATATATTTTAAATATCCATTTTTAATTAAATATTTATTATCAACTTGGCTTACAAGTTCTACTATTTTATGATTAAGAAACGGACAGCGACTTTCTACAGAATGACTCATTGAAGTAATATCCTCATGATACAACAATACTGGTAAAGTTTCGTAAAACTGTTCAAAATTTAATTTTGATCTTAAAGTATTTTTTTTGTTAAAATCATTAAATTCATAATTCTTATTATCAACTTTAAAACTAAGGCAATTTTGGATATCTTTATCATTATCCGATCTAAAAACACTTATTTTATCTAGATTTTTTACATTTTTTACCAAAGGGTTTTTTAAAAATTTTTTGGTTGTTTTTTCCCATATTTTATAATTTTTATTTGATTTCAAATTCTTTAACATAGAAAAATAATATAAATAATGATGATAATATCCTGTAAATATTTCATCTGCACCTAAACCTGTTATACACACTTTATGGCCGTCTTTTGAAATTCTTTGGTAAAAGTAATTTTGAACACACGCTGTTATTGTGTAAAATGAATTTAAATTAAAACTAATCATTTTTTTAAAATAGTTTAAATTCAATTTTTTAGGATAAATATATTTATGATCTATTAAAGGATTTTCTTTTATATTATCTTCAACATTTCTGCTCTCATCATACATTGGATTTTCATCATATATCGTATAACATTTTATTTTTCGCTTTAAAATCTTTGTTGCAATATTTACAAGTATAGATGAATCAATACCACCACTAAGTGAAAATACACAATCTACATCGGACCTCATAGTCTTTTCTAAAGTGGAAATAACTATTTTTCTTAGTTTTTTTTTAAATTGTTCATAAGAAATTTTTTTATTCAATTTATATTTAACATCCCAATATTTTTTTTTCACGACATTTAAATCTTTATTTATATAAAGATTATTTGATGAGTTTAAAAATTTTATATCTTTAAATTGAGTTAAATTTGAATTTAAAAAAGGAGCTTTATATCCATAATAGAAATTCCTTTTAAAAAATTCGTTATCTATTTCACCTTTTTTATTTCGCAGAATATTAATATAGTTAATTTCTGAACTAAAAAATAATTCATCGTTTATTTTAGAATAAAATAAAGGTTTTTCACCAAATCTATCTCTAGACAAAATTAATTGTTTTGTTTTGTCATCCCATATTGCAAAAGACCACATACCTTGTAAAAATTTGAACATATCATTTTTATAGTGAGCAAACATTTTAATCAAAACTTCAGTGTCTGAATTTGTCTTAAATTTATAACCTAAATTCATTAATTTTTTTCGAAGTTCCAGGTAATTATAAATTTCTCCATTATAAATTAACGTATAATTTTTAAATTTATAAGGTTGGTTTGCTTTGGAATTTAAATCAATTATAGATAATCTCGAATGAAAAAAATATAAATTTAGATCTTTTTTAATTTTAATATAAGAATATGAAAAATTATCAGGACCTCTGTTATGCATGGCTTTTGATAAATAGCTAATACTTTGAGATGTAATTTTTTTTTTACCAATATATCCTGCAATTCCACACATTTTAATTATATTTAAGTTTTATTTGATACCTGAATACATTAACAATAGAGAAAATTACAAATTAAAATTAAATAATTTTTAAATTTATTAAAAAATTTCAATTTTTTGATTAACATTAATATTTTTTTTAACTTTTTTCCCCAAAATTCTATTAAGATTAGTAAAATCTAGAGTTGATGATGGTCTTAAAAAATTAGAGTTTTTGTGAGTGATTATTTCTCCCTTTAGAATATTTTTTTTTGCATAAACTCCTCTTCTTACCAATTTTATCAATTTTTTTTCTGGTCCTTGAATTTCTTTACTAAATTTTCCAAGTTGTTTTTCTACTTTTCTAATTGAAGATATCATTCTTTTTAAATCTTTATAGTCTGCTGAAATAGCGTGATCTCTAAATTTTGAAAATTTTTTATCTATAGTAATATGTTTTTCAATAATTCTTGCACCCATTGCTACTGCTGCAATACATGCTTCATTTCCAATTGTGTGATCTGAATATCCGATAGTAAATTTTAAATTTTTCTTTAGGTACCCAATAGATCTTAGGTTGGCAAATTTATCTTGAACAGGATAACTAGTTACACAATGAAGGAATGCTATTTTTTTTTCTGCATTTTTTTTTCCATAAAATTTATAAATAAAATTTATTAATCTTTTAATTTGCTTTATGTTTGTTATCCCTGTTGAAATTATCATTTTTTTTTTTGATCTTAAAATTCTTTCTAATAAAGGAAAAAAATTATTATCTCCTGAAGCAATCTTTATTGCGTCAGCTTGGCTAATCAAAAAATCTCCACTTTCAATATCAAGAGGAGTAGATATAAATTTTAATTTCTTCTTATTTGCTATTTTTTTTAAAGATTTAAATTGTTCATAAGTCAATTCGAAATTTTTTAATTGATTAAATCTTTTTAAATTTTTTTTTAATATAAAGTTTTTTGTTTGATATGTTTGAAATTTTACAGCATCAGCCCCAGCTTTTGCAGCTAGATTAATAAGTTTTTTAGCATTATTAAAATTTCCTTCGTGATTATTGCCAATTTCAGCAACTATAAAAACTTTTTTATCTAAATCAAAATTTTTTAACTTCATTAAATTTTAATTAAGCTCATTTTAAATTATCCCAAAAATTCCTGTACCACGATATGTATTTCAAGTAACCTGTCTCAATAGGGTTTTTTGGATTATATCCAAGCAAATTTTTTGCCTTGGAAATATCTAAAGTTCCTCTTTCTGGCATAAATTTTTCTTTTTCTTTGTAAAAAATTTTTGAGTTAGGAAATTCTTTTCTTAAAACATCAATTAATTGATTTATTTTTTTCGAGTCTCCATAAGTTAAATTAAATATTTCATTTTTTGCACTTTCTTTTTCACAACATAAACTAATACCTTCAATTAAATCCTCTATATATGTAAAATCTAATTTTTCCTCACCATCTCCGTTAACAGTAATATCTAATCCTTGAATGGCATTCTCAATAAATATTTGACCGACTCTTCTACTAACACATCTTTCGCCATAAAGAGCAGATGGTCGTATTATTGTATATGGCAAATCAAATACCTGGTTATATGCTTTTATTAAAAGCTCTCCTGAATATTTAAGTGTTCCATATATTCCAATTGGATTACATTTTGTTTCTTCATTTACTTTCCTTGAATCAAAATTTCCATATACCATACTTGATGATAAATAGATTACATGTGTTTTTTTTGACTTTGCAAAATCAAGTGTATTTTCAAGAGTTCTAAAACTATGATCAAATGTATTATGAGGATCCTTATTTGACTTATTCGCATGAGAAACTGCTGCAAGATGTATTATGATGTCAGGATTAATTTTATCATAAAGTTTACTTACAGCATGATAATCTCTAGCATCCTGTATAACTAAACTGATCTCACCCTCATTTAGTAAATCAATCCTATCATTTAAAATTGACGTATATAACTTTTTATTTTTAATATCAGTATCAGTAAATGAAAGCATGTTATTTACAGATAAACTATCAACTATGTATATAGAAAAACCTTTTTTCTTTAGATGTAATGCCAGATTATGTCCTATAAAACCACAACCTCCAACTAAAAGTATTTTTTTTTTCATTAAAAATTAAAAAGATTATTTATAGTTTTACAAATTATATCAACTTCTGAAATTTTAAGTTTAGGATATATTGGTAATGAAATATTTCTGTTACCATAATCAATAGCATTTTTATATTTACCTAAATCCAAATTATACTTATTTTTATAATATGTCATTCTTGGTAAGGCTCTTGCATAGTGTACACTTACACCTATATTTTTATTTTTCAATTCTTTTAATATTTTATCTCTATTTTTACAAAAAATCTGAAATATAAAATATGAACAGTTTTTTAAATAAGGCATACATATGATATTTTGATTTTTAGAAAAATTTTTTATGTATCTTTTTGCTAAGAGATGTCTTTGTTTTAAATTTTTACCATACTTTGATAATTGGCAGAATCCTAGCGCAGCTTGAAAATCTGTCATTCTATAATTGTAACCAAGTAATTTTACGTCATATTCACCTTGCTTTTTTCTATCCTTAATATCCTTATCAATACCAAAAGCTTTTAATTTTTTTATTAGATTATAAAATTTTTTATTATTTGTGATTACCATACCTCCTTCACCAGTCGTAATCTGTTTTGTAGGATAAAAAGAAAAGCTTCCTGATATACCAAAATTACCAACATGTTTTTTTTTAAATTTAGTACCAATTGCATGAGCACAATCTTCTAAAAGTATTAGATTGTTTTCTTTACAAAAACTTAAAATTTTGTCAACTTCACATGGATATCCTGCCATATGGACTAGTATTATACCTCTGGTTTTTCGTGTTAGGGCTTTTTTAATATTTTCCAATAAAATATTTCCTGTCAAAATGTCAACATCAACAAATACTGCTTTAGCACCCGTGTATTCTACGGCATGAGCAGTGGCAGTGTGAGTTTGTGCTGGAACAATAACCTCATCTCCTTTTTTAAAACCAGACGCTAAACAAGATAAATGTAATCCAGCTGTACAGCTTGATACGGAAATCGCATAAGAAGAATTAGTATACTTTTTAAATTTATTTTCAAAATTAGTCGTAAATTTTCCATGTGTAAGCCATCCACTTTTTATTATTTTTCCAACAAGATTTATATCCTGTTTAGAAATATTAGTTTTACTAAATTTTATTTTTTTCATAAATATTTAACTTTTATTTTCTTTTTTAATTTCAAAGATTTTTCTGATGCAAAACAAACACTCATTACATCCATTTGTTCTTTTAAAGTAATAATTTGTTTATTTTTTTTTTCACGTAAAGAGTCAACAAAATTATGTATTAAATTTTTTCTATTTTTTTTGGCAGGATAATTTGAACTAATTTTATTAAAAATTGTCTTTTTTTTTTTCATTTCAAAATTAAATGTATTGGAATAAGTATGTGAAAAAGTTTTATTTTTTTCAAAAACTTTAATTTCATGAAAATGCTTATATACTCCAGCTGCATTTGCAGAAATTTTTACAAGTATCTTGTTTGGAAACTCAAGTAAAATTAACACAAAACTATTTTTTTTAAAGACTGTATTTTTGGTCACAATATCATTTGCAAATGCAGAAACATATTTTGGTCTGCTATTTAATATCCACATGACTAGATCTATCATATGAATTCCTGCACCTAATATTATTGAAAAATCTTTAATCTTAGATCTCCACTGAAACAATTTATGCCTTCTACCCCATATATAATCCGCCTCTATATAAAAAACATCCTTCAAATTAATATTATTTTTAATTTTTTTGAACAAACTATCTGTTCTTAAAACCAAATTAGAAATAATTTTGATATGAGGTTTTTTTTTCAATTGAAAAAAAATTTTTTTTAATTGAAAAACGTTAAGACACATCGGTTTTTCAACAATAATATTTTTGTTAAATTTTATACATTTTAATATTTGTAAAAAATGATCATCGTCATAACTTGCAATAGACACTAAGTTTATATTTTTATTTAAAAAAATTTTATCTTCCTCATCTGTAATTTCAATATTAGGGTATGTTTTTTTTAATTTTGGAAGTTTTTTTTTATTTTTTTCACAAATAACTGTTACTTTGCTTTTTTTATAATTATTTAAAGCTTCTAGGTGTTTAATTCCTATTCCTGTTCCAATAATTGCAGCATTAATTTTCACTTTTGGTAAGTTATAATAAAGAGAATGAACTTTAACAATATCTACTTTTTTAGAAGAAATGTATAATGATGATTATTGGTAGTTCTATCAGTTAATTGCATATAATATTCTCCAATATTTATCAGTTTAAATTCATTTAAGTATTTTTTGTAGAATTTTTTAGGATCTTTTATGAAAAACACATAAGAAAGCGACTTTTGTTTTTTGTATTCATATTTAGATCCTCTAAGCCAACTATCTTTTGTTTTAATACTATTTTTGTATAAAGAATGTTTTACTGAAATTACGGAAAAATAAAGAATTCCATTTTTTTCCAAACAATTATAAAAATTTTTTAAAATTTTTTTAAAATCACCTTCATTAAAATAATATATTGATTGCTGACACAAGATTATCGAAAATTTTTTATTTTTATTATATTTTGTAAAATCACAATTAAATGATTCAGGTGGTACTGTATAAAGTTTTTTCGTTTTAAAATATTTTTTTCCTATTTCGATATTTTTTTTAGACATATCTACACCGACTGCTGAATATCCTTTTTTAATTAAGTATTTTACAGATGCACCTTGTCCACATCCAAAATCAAGGAAAGATGATTTTTCTTTTATATGAAAAAATTTTTCTAATAGACCAACAAATCTAAAAATAACACTTTCTACATTTAAACTAGAGTAATCAAAATTCCAATACTGAAAATTTTTTTTAAGGTAATTCATCTTTAATAAATAATGTCTATTTAATAAACTTCATTATATTGTCAATATCTTTTTTTTCATCAACTGCAAAATTGATTTTTAATTTTTTTTTGGACTTAAAGTTTTTAATGGAAAAATTTGAAGAATTTTTATAAAAATATTGAGTTACATGTTCTTTCTGACTTTTGTTCATTTTATTTAAGTTATTACTAATTGTATTTACATTAATAATCTCTACAGATTGCCCTTTTGGAAACGTTCTTGGAAAAACATTTGTTATAATGTCAAAATTATTATTTTTATCAAAAATTTTAACAGCTTTATCGATAATTTTGCAATCTATTAATGGGCTATCTCCACTAATTCTTAGAAAATAATTATACTTGAAATTTTTTGCAGCATTGACAAGTCTTTTAGCAACATTATTTAAATCTCCCCTGAAATATTTAATTTTACTCTTTTTTAGGTGAGCAACTAATTTGTCATCACTTTTATTTTTTGAAGTAGCTACCACAAGTTGTGAAATACTTTTTGATTTTTTTACACTAAGGATTACACGATCTATCATCAGTTTACCCTTAATAGGAAACAGTACTTTTTTGTTAAATCTTTTTGAATTTGATCTTGCCTGAATAATAGCTAACAATTTACCCTCTAACAACCTTTGAGTCTACATCGTAACGTCCTCTACAATCTATAATCTTTTTAGAATTGTTATATATTAGCTTATAATCAAACTTTTCATGGTCTGTCATCAAAATAACAATGTCATATTTTTTTAAATTTTTTGAATTCAAATTTATACTTTTTTTCTTAAAATTAAGATTGTCTAAAAAAAAAGTATTTTTTATATATGGATCAGAATAATCAATATTTTTATAATCATTTTTTAATAATCTTTTTAATAGATTAATCGATGAAGACTCACGTGTATCATCTACATCTTTTTTATAAGCTAGCCCAAGTATTAATAATTTAGATCTTTTTTTATTAACACCTATCTTATTTAAAGTTTGATTTATTTTTTTTATAATAAAATCCGAAACATAAAAATTTGTTTCAGCTGATAATTTAATAAAATTTGCTTTTATGCCTATTTGGTTTGCTTTCCAATAGAGATAATGTGGATCAATAGGAATACAATGACCTCCTATGCCAGGACCAGGCCTAAACTGCCTAAAACCAAAAGGTTTTGTATTAGCAAGCTTTAATACTTCATAAATATCAAGATTCATTTTATCAGCAACAAATTTCATTTCATTTATAAAGCCAATGTTGACAGCTCTGTAAATGTTTTCTAATAGTTTTGAAAATTCGGCTATTTCTAAACTTTTTGATTTAACTATTTTTTTAAACCCTGTCTGATAAAATTTTGATATAATTTCTAAGCAATCATTACTA
>MDSV01084492.1_pt1 | contig 11291 bp, 12 predicted proteins | sample 810851 | NCBI WGS metagenome assembly MDSV01 (sample SAMN05326640, study PRJNA326480) | marine metagenome | isolation source: seawater | place: Atlantic Ocean: North East | collected 2012 | reverse complement strand
CCAGAACATTTTGTAAAATTAGGAAGAAAAAAAATTGAAAAATTAATAAAGAGTTTAGGTTTTTTTAGAAATAAAGCTAAAAGTGTTTATTTACTCTCAAAACAATTGATAAAAAAACATGGTGGAAAAGTACCCAAAAATTTTGAGGACCTGGAAAATTTACAAGGTGTAGGACACAAAACAGCAAGTGTAGTGATGTCCCAAGGATTTGGACATCCAGCCTTTCCCGTAGACACTCACATTCATCGTTTAGCACAAAGATGGGGCTTAACTAATGGTAAAAATGTTGTTCAAACTGAAAAGGATTTAAAAAAATTATTTCCTAAAAAATCTTGGAATAAACTTCATCTTCAAATAATTTATTATGGAAGAGAATATTGTAAGGCAAGAGAATGTTATGGTCTAACTTGTAAAATCTGTACCACTTGTTATCCTGATCGAAAAAAACCAGTTAAAACAAAGAAAGCTTAATATGAAAATTTTAGGGGTTGGAAATGCAATAGTAGATGTCATCTGCAAAGTGGATGATAATTTCTTGACTAAAAATAATCTTACTAAAAGTACAATGAAATTAGTTGATGAAAAAGAATTTAAAAGTCTATTATCCAATTTGAAAATTGAAGAAACGGTCGCAGGTGGATCTGTTGCGAATTCTATTGTAGGTCTTGCGCAACTAGGAAACGATGTAGGTTTTATTGGTAAAGTTAATGATGATGAACTCGGCAACAAATATGAAGAGGGTTTGAGAAAAGAAAAAGTAAAATACTTTTATTCAAAGAAAAAAGAAAAATTACCCACCGGAACTTGTTTAATTTTAATAACTCCTGACTCAGAAAGAACTATGTGTGTTTTTTTAGGGATTGCAGGGGAAATTAGTGAAAATGATATTGATGTCAATATTATTAAAAAAAGTGAAATAATTTTTTTAGAAGGCTATCTTTGGGACAAAGGTAATCCAAAAAAAGCATTCGAAAAAGCTATCAAAAACTCAAACAAAGTTGCAATGTCATTATCTGATAAATTTTGTGTCGATAGGCACAAATCTCATTTTCTAGATTTGGTAAAAAATAAATTGGATATTACGTTTGCAAATGAGCAGGAAATTTTATCTCTAATAAATGCTAAAAATTTTGATGAAGTAATTTCTTTTGGAAAAAATCTTGGAAAGTTAATTATTATAACTCGAGGAGAAAAGGGTAGTATAGGAATACATAAAGATAATTTGGTTGAATGTGATATTCAAAAAAATTTAAAAATTGTTGACTTAACAGGTGCTGGTGATCTTTTTGCTGCTGGATTTTTAAACGGCTATATAAATAATTTTTCATTAAAAGAGAGTCTTGAAAAGGGCACCGAAATGTCTTCAAGAATTATCCAAAAAATTGGAGCTAGGCTTTCTTAAACTTCTTCCTACTGTAGCTACCTTTTCCCTTTTTAGGTTTTACAATACGTTTTTGATATTTTTTTGAAAATAAATCTTTAGCAAAAATATTTCTTTTTTTCACAAAGAATATCCTTCTTTGGAATTCTTTATAAAATCGTTATCGTTAAAGTGACTTTTTATTTTTTGCCTTAATCTATAAATATGAGTCTCAATAGTGTGGGTTTCCGTTTCTGATGAATATTTCCAGATATTTTTCAATATATAGTCTCGACTTAAGGGCTTGTTAGAAAAATATAACATTTCAAGAAAAATAACCTCTTTTTCTGTAACTTTAAGGATTGTATCATTTTTTTTTAAAACTCTTGAATTTTTATCAAGAATATAATTTTTGATTTTTATTAAAGAATTTTTCTTAAATTCATGCTTCTTGCATATGTCTATAATATCTTGATTAAATTGAACCACATTAAGTGGTAGTTTTACAATCAGCGAAAAATCATCTTTAAATTTATTTATTTTATTATTTTTTTGAATAAGTATTTTAGGAATCATTATATCTTGTAACAAAATTTTTTTTTCATTTTCTAGTTCTACAATTATGGCATTAAATTTTCCATCTATTAAATCTTTGTTATTAATGTTTTTTGATATCAGGTTAAATCCAAAAAACGATTTTATTTCTTCTAAAGACTTAGTAAAATTTTCATTGCAAAAGCATGCAACGTTAATATTGTAGGTCTCGTTATGCATATATATTTAAAAAAAAAAATTCTTTATTTTAAGGATTATAGGATAAAATGCTCAATAGGTAAAAGGGGTTTAACTTCAAGAAAAAGAGAGGGTGATCTCAAAACTCCTAAGGGAAAATTCAAATTTAACCTCTTATTTTATAGAGCAGATAGAATCAAAAATATTCGCACAAAAATCAAAAGAAAAAAAATTAGAAGAAATTTTGGGTGGTGTGATGATCCATATTCAAAATGGTATAATAAATTAATTCGTTTCCCATTTAAAAAAAGCGCTGAAAAATTATACTTAAGAAACAACATGTATGATTTAATATTGGTTTTAAATTTTAATACAAAACCAGTGATTAAAAATAAAGGTAGTGCAATATTTCTACATATTGCAAATAAAAAATTTAACCCCACAAAAGGATGTATTGCTATACAAAAAAAAGATTTAATTAAAATTTTGCCTTATATTACAAAAAAAACAAAAATCTATATTACTTAATATTTCTTGGTCCTAAAATTCCAGATCCAATTCTTAAAAAAGTTGCCTTAAATTTTATAGCCAATTCATAGTCAGAAGACATGCCCATACTTAAATTTTTTAGTCCAAGCTCAGAATTTAAATTTGAAATGTCTTGAAAATATCTAGCTGTATTTTCATCATTTGGCGGAATAACCATCAATCCTATAATATTTAGTTTTGCTTCTTTAACACAATACTTTAAAAAATCTTTTGCATCTTTGGCATAAATTCCAGATTTTTGATTTTCATTTCCAATATTAATTTGAATAAAATAAGATATTTTTTTGTTAAATTCAGATTCGCTTTTTTTTAAAGCATCAGCCAACTTAATATTGTCTAAAGAATGAATAAAATCAAATAAACGTACCGCCTTTTTAACTTTATTAGTTTGCAATTTCCCAACCATATGAATTTTTAAATCTTTGTGCTCTTCTTTAATTTGACTCCACTTTCCAACAGCTTCTTGAACTTTATTTTCACCAAAATGACAATGGCCAAAATCAATGAGAGGTTTTAATTTTTGTATTGAAAATGTTTTAGAAACACAAATTATATTTGGTTTAACTACATTATAATTTAAACTTTCTATATTATGTTGTATCAATTTTAGCTTATTTATAGTTTCATCACTCATGATAAAAAAATTTCACCTATATTTCATAACAGAAAAACTAGAAGAACTTAACCTAGATTATGTAAAAAAAATAGGTGCTATTTTAATTTTAAGAAATCCAAATAAATTTAAAAAAAGTGATTTAAAAACATTTAATAACAAATGTAGCAAAAGAAATATCAGCTTATTCATTCCTAATGATATAAAAACTTTATTTTTTCTTGGATCAAAAAAATTCTATATATCTGCTTATAACAAAAAACAGTTTAAGCATTTAAAAAAAATAAATCCCAACATAGAAATCATTGGAAGTGCTCACAATGTGCCTGAAATCAATGAGAAAATACGTCAAGGTTGTGATTATATCGTCTTATCGAGAATATTTGAAACATCCAATAAATATAAAAAAGGTCACCTCGGAACAATGAAATTTAACCTATTAACAAGAAATTTTTCAAAAAAATTTATAGCCTTAGGGGGATTAAACGAAAAAAATTTTAGAAAAATAAATATTTTAAATATTCACGGATGTGCCTTATCTGGGGACAAAAAAAAAGCCGGCAAATACATGCCGGCTTTTTTAAAAAATAATTTTTAGTTACTTAAAACGCAACTGTCATTTGGAATGCAGTTTCTTCTGAAGTTCTTCCAGAAGTATAAGTAGCGTTGTCAACTTCTTGTTGAACGATACCTAAAGTCATTCCACCAGCAGTGTAAGAAAGAGAGATTGAATCCCATTCTTGAGTAACGTCAGCCGCTGTGTCAGCAGTTTTTCTAGATTCTGCTTCGTTGTAAGAAACAGAAAGGCTGTCAGAAATTTTATATGAAACTCCAATGTACTCATTCACATAAATATTTTCAGCAGTTCCTTCTACAGATACCGCTCCTTTTTGGTAACCTAAAGATAATGGACCAGATGAGTACTTGATGTAAGCAGTACCTTCTTCTTGGTCTCTATCACCAGTAGTAAGAGCTTTAGTGTTTAGCATTGCATAACCAACACCAACATCTAAACCTTCCATCATAGGAACAGCACCTTTAACTACAACTGAGTAACCGTCTTCTGAACCGTCAGCATCAACACCTGAAGAACCTTTTTCAGTAGCTGCATCACCTGCACCATGTTCCCATGTGTAAGCTGCATCAACTGTAAAACCACTTCCCATAATGTCTGCTTGAGTAACTCGTAGCGAGTAAGTACCATCGATACCATTTACGTCTTTGATTGATCCAGTTATCGCGTTTGCTTCTTCAAAAGCAGTAGGCGTAACGTCATCAATTGCAGACATAGGATCGCCAGCAGATGTCATCGCTAATGTCGCAGTAGTTCCCAATACGTTTCCGAATACGATTTCAGAATCGTTGAAAGCCATTGCGTCAGTTATTGTTTGTTTGTAACTAACAGTAGTACCGTTATCTAATTCACCAGAACCAGTAACAGATAATTCCTTATCCATTCCTAATGGGTTTCCAGTTGTGTGATAACCACTACCTTTAGAGTAAGATGCTACCATGCTACCAGACATTGATACGTCACCTGCGTTTGCAGAAGTAACAGCCAATGCACCAGCTAGAGCAGATAGTCCTACTTTAGTTAATGTTTTCATGTTTATCTCCTTTTTTGGTTTATTTAAATAAACGCCAAAAATTAGCTTAAAATGCCCTATATGGCATTGTTTTTAGCTTTTTTATCTCATTTTTTGTTCGTATGTTGTATAAATACCACACAAAAAGTAGGCTTTTTTACTGCTTATTTGTAAAGTATGGGATAATAAAAAATATATGAGTAATCTTTTTAAGATTTTAGTCAAAATAACTCTAATTCTTTTGTTTTGCATAACTTTATCATCATGCGGTGATCCTTTGGCAAAATTACCTGGAGGTAAACGCGATACGCCTGAAGGTGGCTTGGAGAGAGCCAGAAAAAATATTGAAGAAGGAAAAGGTGTAAGTCTTGGTGGGATGATAAATAAAAAAACTACTTATGAATTTAGTACTTCAAATCCTTTGTGGAGAGCCACTTTTGATGTGATAGATTTTATGCCACTAGTTAATGTGGATTATTCAGGTGGAATGATAATAACAGATTGGTATACCGATGCTAACACGACAGATGAAGCATTAAAATTTACAATAAGATTTTTATCTAATGAAGTAAGAGCTGATAGTTTAAAAATTATAATTCACAAAAAAATATGTAAGCAGGGAACAAACTGTATCACACAAAAAATCTCATCACCTAAACTTGAACAAACTATTAGATCAGATATTATTAAAAAAGCTGCGCAGTTAAAACTGCAAGATGGTAAAAAAAAGAAAAAGAAATAAAATAAATTCCGTTATTTAATGAACAAGCTTGACGTAAAAGAAATTGATAAAAAATGGCAAAATTTTTGGTTAGAGAAAAAAATTTCTTTTAAAAAGCTAAAAAAAAATAAGAAATTTTATTGTCTCGAAATGTTTCCATATCCTTCAGGAAAAATACATATGGGGCACGTAAGAAATTATGCAATTGGAGACGTGCTTGCAAGATATAAATCTATGAATGGTTTTGATGTTTTGCACCCAATGGGGTGGGATTCTTTTGGTATGCCTGCTGAAAATGCTGCAAGAGAAAACAAATTGAACCCAAAAGACTGGACAGAAAAAAATATAGCGACAATGAAAAGACAACTCCAATCACTTGGTTTGTCAATTGATTGGGATTTAGAAATTTCAACTTGTGATGAAGAATATTATAAACACCAGCAGGAATTATTTATTGATTTTTTTAATAAGGGCCTGGTTATTAGAAAAGAAACTTATGTTAATTGGGATCCTGTTGATGAAACAGTTTTAGCTAACGAACAAGTGATTAACGGTAGAGGATGGAGATCAAATGCAGTTGTGGAAAGAAAAAAATTATCGCAATGGTTTTTTAATATTTCAAAATTTTCAAATGAATTGTTGGAAGATTTAAACACACTTACTGAATGGCCTGAAAAAGTAAAATTGATGCAAAAAAATTGGATAGGAAAGTCAGTAGGGTGTGAAATAGATTTTGAAATTCATGGAAAGGAAAAAAAAGTAAAAGTTTTTACTACCAGACCAGATACTATATTTGGAGCCACTTTTTTAGCAGTTTCCGTTGATCATCCTTTGTGCAAAAATTTAGAAAAACAAAAAGATTTTATAGAATTTAAGAAAAAATCCTCTCAAGTAGGTACTACTGAGGAAGCAATAGCAAATGCAGAAAAAATAGGATTTAATTCTGGACTAACAGCCAAACACCCTTTTATTAAAAATAAAACAATACCTGTTTTTGTTGCAAATTTCATATTAATGGATTACGGAACAGGTGCAATTTTTGGATGTCCTGCTCATGATCAAAGAGACTTTGATTTTGCAACAAAATATAATCTTGAAATAATACCTGTAGTAAAATCCAATGATGTTAAAGAAAATAAGAGGTTAAAAGAAGCTTATACAGGTGATGGTAAAATAATTAATTCAGAATTTTTAAATAATTTAAGTGTTGAAAAAGCAAAAGAAAAAATAATAGCAGAAATTACAAAAAAAAAGATTGGAAACAAAAAAGTATCCTTTAGATTAAAGGATTGGGGAATATCTAGGCAAAGATATTGGGGTTGTCCTATCCCTATGATTTACCTAAAAGACGGAAAAGTTGTTCCTGTAGATAAAAGTGAACTACCTATTAAATTGCCAGAAAATGTAGATTTGAATTCAAAGGGTAATCCACTAGCAAATCATCCAACTTGGAAAAAAACTAAATATAAAAAAACTGGCGAAAGTGCTACTAGAGAAACGGATACTCTTGACACTTTTGTTGATTCTTCATGGTATTTTATAAGATTTTGCTCACCAAAATTAAAAGACAAACCTTTTGATGAAAAAGCATTCAATTATTGGATGCCCGTTGATCAATATATAGGGGGAGTGGAGCATGCAATATTACATTTGCTTTATTCAAGATTCTTTATGAGGGCAATTAAATTAAATGATAAAAAAATTAAAATTAAAGAGCCCTTTAAAGGACTTTTCACTCAAGGAATGGTCTGCCATGAAACTTATAAAAATGAAAAGGGCGATTGGGTAAGTCCAGAAGAAATGCAAAAAATTGATAAAACAAAAGTAACCATTGGTCCACCAGAAGCCATGTCAAAATCTAAAAAAAATGTCGTAGATCCTGAAAGTATGATTCAAATTTACGGAGCCGATGCTATAAGATGGTTTATGCTGTCAGATAGTCCGCCTGACAGAGATATTCAATGGTCAAATGAGGGGGTGGCAGCAGCTCATAAATTTATTCAAAGAGTTTGGTCACTAAATGAGAAAGTTATAGATAGAAAAAACAAGAAATATCCTGCTGATGGGGAAAGGGATTTTCTTATAAAGATTAACAAATATTTGTTTAAAATAACGAGTTTAATCGGAAAATTTCATTTAAATGTAGCTATAGCCAGTATTTATGAGGTTGTTCGTTTATTAGAAGAAAGCCTTTCAAAAAACATAAGTGGTGGATGTTTTATAAAGTCTCAGGCCAGTATTATGAAAGCAATGATGCCATTTACGCCCCATTTGTCATGTGAATGTTTGTCTAAACTTGAAGGAAAAAATTTTTATCAAGAAATTGAATGGCCACAAATAAATAAATCTTTTTTAGTTGATGATAAAGTTATAATAGTAATTCAAATCAACGGAAAAAAAAGAGGTTTAATTTCAGCAAAAAAAGATGTTGGGGAGAAAGAGGTTATTAAAGAAGCGAGGAAAATTGAAAATATAGAAAGATATCTTAAAGATAAAAAGATAATAAAAAATATATTTATCAAAAATAAAATAATTAACTTTATAGTTACATGAAAAAGTCCAAATTAAATACAATTTTATTTTTACTTTTAACATTTTATTTTTTAATAAGTTGCGGTTATCAACCACTATTAAACATTGAAAATCAAAAATTTAGTATCAAGGAATTTTCACTTGAGGGAAACAAAAGACTTGGTGGAATATTAAGAAATAATTTGCTTACTTCAAATACAGAAGAAAACAATTTAATTTTAACTATAAAAGCAAATAAGAAAAATGAAATATCAAACAAAAGTGATACCGGAAAGGTGCTGCAGTACGCAGTAAGTGTGAATTTTGAAGTTACAGCAGTAGGAGAAAAAAGTAAGGAAATTATTCTATCTCAAGTTTATTCAAGAAAGCAAAATTATAACGCTTCCGACGTACACTTAGATACTCTTAATAACGAAAAAAAAGTTCTGGAAAGCATGATTGAAACTATTGCAAATGAAATATTAATTGGTTTAAGTTCAATTTACCAAGAAAAATGATTTTAAAAAGCTTTATAATTGAAAAGAACATATCTCTTCTTGAGAAGTATTCCGTATCGCTAATATATGGGGAAAATATTGGAATGAAAGATGATATCAAAAACAAAATAAAAAAACATTTTAAGGAATATGAACAAATTAGTTTTAACCAAAATGATATTATAAAAAATGAAAATCTTTTAGATGAACATATATATAATGTCTCTTTGTTTAGTAAAAAAAAAATTATTTTTATAAGTGAAATTTCAGAAAAAATTAAAAGTAAAGTTTTAAAAATTTTAGACAACCCTAATTCAGACTTAAAAATATTTCTGTTTGCACAAAACTTAGAAAAAAAATCTTCAGTTAGAGAAATATTTGAAAAAGAAAAAAAGACAGGAATTATTCCTTGTTATCAAGATAATCAGAGAACTTTGGCTGAATATTTAAGAAAAAAACTTTATGGGTACACAGGTTTAAGTCAGGAGGTTATAAATCTTCTCATTAATAACTCAGGGCTTGATAGAAAGACTTTGTCCTATGAAATAGATAAAATTAAAACACTATTTTTGGATAAAAAGATCAAATTTGATAAACTTCTAGAAGTGTTGAATAGTGCGAATAATTTGGACTTTGATAGTGTAAGAGATGCTTGCTTGGGTGGTGAAAAAGAGAATTTAAACAAAAGTTTAGGAAATGTAATACTTCAAAATGAAGACGCTTATTTTTATTTAAATAATTTAAGCAGAAGAATACAAAAACTACATGATTTGAATGAGGAATATGAAAAAGAGAAGAATCTTGAAAAAGCCATTGATGGTATTAGACCACCAATATTTTGGAAAGATAAAGCAATTTTTTATAAACAAATTAAAAAATGGAATATGAAAAAATTATTGGAAGCAAAGAAAAGTTTGTTTGATACAGAGATATTAATAAAAACTAAAATGAATACAAATAATAATACCTTAATTAAAAATTTAGTAATAAATCTTTGTAATAAAGCAGTTTCTACTTCCTAAGTTTTTTTGAAATTAACTCAAATTGATCTAGTGATTTATATTTAATTACAATTTTCCCTGAATTATTTTTTTTATTAACAATTTCAACATTTAATCCAAGTTTACTTTCAATCTCATTTCTGACAAAAGAAATATTAGGATCTACAATTTTTTTTAAATTTTTTCCACCCTTTTTTCTTTTTGCCAATAACTCAACTTCTCTAGCAGCAACCTTCTTTTTAACTATATTTTCCGCAACTTCGGAGGCATTTGGCATACCAATCAAAGGTCTTGCTTGTCCAGCCGTCAGTTTACCTTCCTCAATAAGTCCAATAATATCTTCAGGTAAACTAAGCAGTCTTAATGTGTTACTCACATGACTTCTGCTCTTTGACATAAATTTTGAAATTTTTACGTGATCATAACCAAATTCTTTGATCAATCTTTGATAACCTTTGGCTTCCTCAATAACATTCAAATCTTGCCTCTGAATGTTTTCTACTATAGCAATCTCTAAACTTTTCTGATCATCTACATCGAGCACAACAACTGGCACTTCGTTTAAACCAGCTTTTTGAGCAGCCAACCATCTTCTTTCTCCGGCAATTATTTCGAATTTTCCAGGCTCATATTTATTTGAACGCACTGCTATTGGCTGAATAACCCCATTTTCTTTTATAGAAGAAGATAACTCGTCAAGTTTTTCTTCGTCAAATATAGTTCTTGGTTGGTATTTGTTGCGCTGCAAATCAGCTATTGGAACTTTATTAATATGAGTTTGATTTGATTCTGTTTTCTTTTCAATATCACCAAATAGGGCTGATAAGCCTCTTCCAAGACCTTTTTTTGCTGGATTCATGCTGCACTACCCATGGATTGATTTCTCTGATTAATGAACTCTTCTGCCAAATTAATATAAGACTTGCTGCCTGAACAATTCTTATCATAAATTAAACAAGGCATCCCGTGGGATGGAGCTTCTGACAATCTGACATTTCTCGGTACAACAGTTTTGTAGACTTTCTCTTTAAAGTGTTTCCTAGCCTCAACATCCACCTGCGATGATAGCTTGTTTCTTTTGTCGAACATAGTAAGTAGCACTCCTCTGATCCCAAGCCTTGGGTTCAAGTTTACCTTTATCCTATCAATAGTTTTAACTAGTTGAGTAATCCCTTCTAGTGCAAAAAATTCTGTTTGAAGGGGTATCAACAGTTCATCTGCTGAAACCAAAGACATAACTGTTAGCAAGCTTAAAGAGGGTGGGCAGTCGATAAAGATATTTTCATACTTTTTAAGGCACGACTCTTTTTCTTTGATTAAAATCTCTTTTAACAAAAATGCTCTATTAGCATCATTTGCTGTCTCGACCTCTAATCCTGATAAATTTACATTCGAACCTATAAGATCCAAACCAGGCACGCTGCTTTCCTGAATTGCGCTTTGTGCCGATGATCTTCCTATAAGAACATTATAAATGCTTCTCTCTTCATCATTGTTTGACTTACCCAAACCAGTCGTAGCATTACCTTGGGGGTCCAAATCTATTACTAAGATTTTTTTTCCTTTTTTTGCCAAAGCCGTTGCTAAGTTTATAACAGTCGTAGTTTTCCCGACTCCACCCTTTTGATTTATTACTGATATTATAGATCCAGCCACAATTTATTTTGTAGCATCAACTAAAAGTATTTTTGAATCACTTTCGGTGATGCTGGGTACTAGCT
>MDSV01044626.1_pt1 | contig 11291 bp, 10 predicted proteins | sample 810851 | NCBI WGS metagenome assembly MDSV01 (sample SAMN05326640, study PRJNA326480) | marine metagenome | isolation source: seawater | place: Atlantic Ocean: North East | collected 2012 | reverse complement strand
TAGTTGTAATAATAATTTTTGCCCTTTTTTTTCTTCATCATCATTAAAACTAATAGAGGGACTTGTTTTTTCTAAAAGATTATTTTTATCTTTTGTCATAGTCATATTTGACTTTACGATTTGATGTTTTTCATTATCTGAAATAAAAATATTAATAAAATCATTAGTTTTTTTTAATGGAAAAATTAGCCATCTAGGTAATATGTTTAATTTTCTTTTCCACATTTTTGCAAGTTGATGATTAGAAATATATTTATTAAAAAAAAACAGATTAAGATATTTTTGATTTGGAGTATTTATAAGCTCTTTATTTTCCAAATAAATAAGCTCAGTTTCTTTAGCAAAATGTCCAATTCTGCTTGAGTTTAATTCACATAAACGAATTAGATATATCCCACTTAAAATTCTTAAGACAATGACTATTGGTATTGATAAAACGTATATTGGAATTTGAAAGATAAAAACAATACCAGATAATAATTTCTTTAAAATAACTTCAAATCCACCTTTTTTAATTTGGTAAAAATGTTTTTTTAGAAATAGAGAAAAAGAATTTAATAACATCAAATCAATAATGTAATTGTATTTAATTAACTTTTTACTTCAAGCTAATTAAAATTTTTCTAATAATTCTTTTAATTTTGATTTTAAACCAATTAATTAATGCCTTAATAATTTGAGTTAACGAAGCCTGCTCTATTTTTAAAGTAGCTGACTGAATATGTGCATAAGCTAAGGGCTCTTTAGTATATAGCCTATTAAAACCTGCAATATTGTAAACCTCATTCATTAAAGTATATTCGTAAGGAATTTTAAAATCACTATCTTCAGTTTTTTGCATCACTGCATAAATACCTATATTTTGAGATTTTTCTATTTCACCAAGTTTCGAAAAATCTAAAACATTTAATAATTTTTGATTTCGAGGTATATGAAATTGATTGTTGCTTCCGTTTGAGGTTTTGTCACCTGTAGTAATTACATAGGAATTATAAAGTATTTTATACTTATTTGCTGCAGCTACACCATCAAAAAAAGTTTCATCAAATTTAAAAAAACCATTTCCTTTAAGATACGCTTGATCAATTATTATATATCCACCAGGTTTAACTAATTTATGCATTGTTTTATAACATTCTCCAACATTAAAAACATGTTCACATGAACCAAAATCAGTAACAATGTCATACATGTTGTATTTTGATTTATCCTCGAAAGGATAATTCAAATCATGCACTATAGCACCTAACTCTCCACTTAAATCTATACTTTGGTAATCGCTTATATCTAAGAGATTATATAAAAATTTAGAAGAAGCTCTTGGACTAAAAGGCCAATTTTTTAGGTTTGGAATATCCTCTAATTTATTTTTATCAAGTCCTGCACTTTCAAAAAGTTCTAATAAATCGTCTTTTTTTAAATGTAATTCTTGAGATCCAATTTCAATGACTTTTTTTTTATCCTTAAAAAAACCTAAATTGTGTAACTCAAGTAAATTTTGAACAGATGCTATTCCAATACCCATCGTAATTGATATAAATTAATAAAGAGTTTATAAAGCAAATATTCTTTTAAGCAACATCTTTTTAGTATAATAATTTAAACTAAAGATCGTGGTTATGAAAAAAAAAAGGTGTTTAATTTTTGGTTCAAACGGATTCATTGCAAAGAATTTCTCAGAGAAAAAAAATATAAATAATAAATTTCAAATAATACGATTACCAAAAAAAAAAATAAATTTATTAAATGAAAAAAGTATTTTTAAGTTAAAAAAAATTATTAAAGATGGAGATTATATTTTTTTTGCTGCAGGTGAAGTTCCTGCAAAAAATCATTTCGAACTTCAAAATAATGTAAAAATTATAAATAATTTTCTTACTTCAATACAGGGGAAAAAATTATCTTATATTCTTTATTTGAGTTCTGACGCAGTTTATAAAGATACAAAAAAAAAAATTACCGAAAATTCAGAGGCAGTACCAGATAGCTTTCATGGTACAATGCATCTGATTAGAGAAGAATTGCTTAAAAGATCCTATTTTGGTAAAATTGGCATTTTTAGACCAACCTTAATTTTTGGTTCGAAGGATCCTCATAATGGATATGGTCCTAATAAGTTCATCAGGCATTTTATTAATAACAAAAAGGTAGAATTATTTGGTAAAGGAGAGGAGCTAAGAGATCACATCAAGGTTGATTCTGTGACAGATATTTTGGCAGAGGCATTGATATATAAAAAAGTTGGTACTTTTAACATTGCGACAGGTAAAGTTTTTTCTTTTTACAATATAGCAAAAAAAATACAAAAAAAATTAACTAAGAAAAATTTAATAATATTTAAAAAAAGAAATGGTCCACTTCATCATCTTGGGTTAAGACAATTTGATATAAATAAAATAAAAAGAAATTTTAAAGAGTGTAAATTTACTAATATAATGAATTATCTTGATAATGAAGATTTAAATGAGTATAAAAATAAAACTAAATTCTAATGAAAGCTTCAGACTTTATCGCAAAAAAAATAAGTGAATATACTAATCATGTGTTCTCAGGGCAAGGTGGTTCGGTAGTCCATATTTTAGACAGTTTAAGTAAAATTAAAGAAATGAAAATAGTACCCTCCCAAAACGAACAGGGCGCATCTCTTGCTGCTGATGCATACTATAGATCATGCGGTAAAATGGGTGTGGTAATAGCAACAAGCGGACCTGGGATTTTAAACACATTGCAAGGTATGGCGTGTTCTTATTATGACTCAATACCTGCATTATATTTTTCAGGTGCACCAGTAACAAAATCAATAAAAAAAAGCAGAAAACTAAGGCAGTTAGGATTTCAAGAAATGGAGGTTGCAGATCTTGTAAGATCAATAACAAAGTATTCTACAAGAATAACAAATACTAAGGATATTAACTATGAAATTGAAAAATGTATTCATATTGCAAAAGAAGGAAGACCAGGTCCAGTTCTGATAGATCTACCAGATGATGTTCAAAGAATGGAATTAAACGAAAAAAAACAGAAATTCTATAAACCGCCAAAAGAAAAAAAGAAAATAATTAACTTAAATAAGATACAGACGCTTATCAAAAATTCAAAAAGACCAATTATAATAGTTGGTGGAGGTGTAAAGATTTCGAATACTGAAAATAAATTATTCAAATTGATCAACAAATTCAAAATACCTTATGCTCTTACTTGGGCTACTGCAGATATTTTCAATAATAGCAGTGACTTAGATATTGGCACATTTGGTAACTATGCAACTAGACATGGTAATTTTGCAATACAGAATTCTGACTTATTAATAATTTTGGGATCAAGATTAAATGGGACTCAAATTGGAAGTAATCCGAAAATTTTTGCCCCTAAAGCAAAAAAAATATTAGTTGATATTGATTCAGCTGAATTAAAGGAAGAAAATGGTCTTAAAATTGATTTAAAGATTAATTGTGATTTAAAACAATTTGTAGACTCTTTTTCAAAATATGTAAAATATTTTAAAATAAATAAAGATTGGTACGAAGCTATAAAAGATTGGAAAAAGAGATATCCAATAGTTAATGATAAAATGTATAATGCTAAAAACTCTGTAAATCCATATATTTTTTTTGAAAAATTATCTGAGTTATGTAAGGAAAATGATATTATTATACCGGATGCAAGTGCAAACTTAGTTTGGTGTTTTCAAACTTTTAAAGCCAAAAAAAATCAAAAAATTTTTACTGCTTTGAATCATTCTCCTATGGGATATTCTATTGCAGCTTCAATTGGTGCATCTTTAGGTTCACCTTCAAAAAAAGTATTAGCTATTATTGGTGATGGATCTGTTCAAATGAATATTCAAGAAATTGAAAATATAAAACATTTAAACTTACCAATAAAAATATTTATAATTAACAACAGTGGTTATGGAATGGTTAAACAAACAATTGATACATGGTTAAATAAAAACTATGTTGGTTGTGACGAAAAAAGTGGTCTTAGTATGCCTAATTTTCAAAAAGTTTTTTCTAGTTATGGAATACAAACATGCGAAATCTCTAACCACAATGATTTAGGAGAAAAAGTAAACTATGTTTTAAACTGTAATGAGCCTATTATGTGTGATGTAAAAGTTGACCCTGATGCTAGAATAGTTCCGAAATTGAAACCTGGATATCCTCTTCATGACATGCTGCCAAGTTTACCAGAAGATGAGATAAAAAAACAAATTAAATTTTAATACCTTTTTTATAATATTTAAGCATATCTTTTAAAGCATTCTCAAATTTATATTTAGTTTCAAATCCATATTTTTTTTTTGCATATTTCGTATTGCAAACCCATTTATCTGAATCATAAGATCTAAATTTTTTGTTAACAATATTAAATTTTCCACTTTGACCAAAAATTTTTTTTATCATCTTAAGCACAGTAAAATTAGACAATTGTTTACCTGATCCAAGATTTATAATTTCACCATTTGTCCATTTTTTTTTCTTATTTATTATAATTGATATTCCCCTTATAAAATCTTTTACATAAATAAAATCATGAACGCCTTTAAATATTTTCATTTCCTTGTTTTGTTTGATTGAATTTATAATTCTAGGTATTAATAGATTTTGTTTACTAAAGTACCCAAAAACACAGTAAGGTCTTACTACAATAGCCTTAAGGTTATAAGCTTTTGCATACCCAGTAACCAGCATCGAAGCTGCGGCTTTTGTAGCTTCATATTTGGTTGTAGGTTTTAAAAAAGTTGTTTCGGAAGTTGGATAATTGTGCCTACCGTATTCGCCAGACGACCCCAAATGAATAAAATAACATTTATTTTTTATACAATATTTTAATATTTCATTTACCATCAAAAGGTTGGTATAAAACATTTTTTTTTCATCGTAAGGCACACCAGAAGAATTAAAGATAATTTTAGGTTTATATTTATTTAAAAGATTTATTGTGTTGTGTTTTCTTAAACATTTAATAATTTTATACTTATTTTTATACTTTTCGATAAACGCTTTACCTATAAGTCCATTTGCACCTATTAAGACTATTTTTTCTTTTTTTATCATTAAGAATTTTATTTAATCTTTTTTATCCAATTATCAGAGTAATTAATCGATTTGTCATCAATAACATAATCAAAAGAAGGTTTACCAAGTTTTAACTTGTTGAAATTTACTTTCCATAATTTAAGCTGATTATATGTTAGCTTATAACCTCTATTATGAGCTTTTTTAACATTCTCCTTAGAACGCCCCATGAATCTTGATGTAAATACTAAAATATAATTTCCTTTTTTATACAATTTATTAATCTTAACAATTGCTTTTTTAATAGGTTTTGAATTTTTATAATCATTGCCATTAGTTTTACAAATTACACCATCAAGGTCAAAACAGTATCTTTTTTTATATTTTTTCAAAATGAATTATTCTAAAATCTTATAAGCTTTGCGTCATCAAAAAAATTTTTCGAAGTTTCTTGTGAATATCTATTCAAATTTTTGTTTTTTAAATTAATTTTATTTATTAAGTCATCAGTTAAAGTTATAATGTCACAATTACATTTATCAGCTTCGTACAAATTATAAATTTCTCTTGCACTAGCCCATAAAATTTTAATTTTTTTTGTTTTTCTTTTTTTTATTGCAAATTTTATAGTTGGATTTGGATCTTTTCCTGTATCAGCTATTCTTCCTGAAAAAATTGATATAATCATTTTAACATTTTGTGTTTTTAATGATCTTAATAATTGACTTATCTGTTTTTTGGTAAACACAGCCGTAACGTTAAGTTTAACTTTTTCTAGATATAGTTTTCTTATAATACTTATATTAGATTTACCTTTGCTATCAACTATTGGTATTTTAACATATACATTATTTCCCCAGCTAGAAATTTCTTTAGCCTGATAATAAATTTTACTTGGTTCATCAGCTGTAACTTCAAATGAAATTGGTTTTTTTTTAATTATTTTAAGTAATTCCTGTGCAAATTTTTTATAACTTTTAACGTTTGCTTTTTTTAGTATTGATGGATTAGTTGTAAATCCACTAATTAAATTTCCATTATTATATTTTTTAATTGAGTCTTTGTTGCAACCATCAGCATAAATATTTATTTTCATATGATAATTTTAGTTTAATATTTTCTGAATTTCATTAATTTTATTTTCTATATCAATGATTTTAATCGGAATATTGCCTTCCTTTTCACACTTACAAGAAGCGGCTAACAATCCTATTATAGAGGATATAATTAGGGACCTAGTTTTATATAAAGTTGCCGATGAATAAGCTAGCAATGCATCTCCAGCGCCATTGCTATCAATCAAGTTATTAACAAATGGATCTAAAACTATATAATCATTTCTCTTTTGATTTAAGGATATAAGGCCTCTTGAACCTAATTTTAAAATTAAGTTTTTTGCTAAAGACTTTTTTAAAAGTTCATTGGAAAGAGTTCTAATAGGTAAATCTTGTTCGAATAGAGCATATCTTGCCTCTCTTTCTGTTGGCGTAATTAAATCAAATTTTTTATAATCCACTATATTTCCCCATCTACTTGCGACCTGACTATCAGCTACTTTAAAACAGTTTTTGTTAATTATTTTTAAAAATAAAGATACTGTTTGTTTATTAAATATTCCATGTCGGAAGTCGGAACAAACAATTATTTTATTTTTTTCTTTTTTTAATAATTTAGAAATTTTTTGAATACTAGAATTGATAATTGGCGAATTATTCACCTCATCTACTTTTAATAATTTATGCTTATCAACAAAATAACTATTTTTGTTAGTTGTATTTCTTCCATTTTCTACTATTTGATTTAATTTTATTTTTAACTTTTTTATTTCATTTTTTGCAAATTTCCCCTTCTGATCATTATTAATTACTGTAGATAAAACAACATTTTTTGTAAAACTTCTAAAATGAGACGCTACAATTGCAGCTCCCCCAAGGTAATCTTGTGAAAATGATCTAGTTACACTAAGAGTTGGTGTTTTATGTAAACCTCCTATTACATCACACTTATGATTGGTATCTATAATTGTATCACCTACTACATGTACTTCTATGCTGCTTAATGACTTTAAAATTTTTTTTAAATCTTCAAAGTTTATTTTTTCTACTTCCATAAGTACTCTTAATTTTTCATATTTTAGATCAATTTTTGACTCTGAAATTAATTTAGTTGACGACATAACATAATCGCCTGGAGAGAAAATCATTTTTCCATCATTTTTTTCAACTATTAATTTTTCTTTTTCAGTAAGAGGATTAGAATTTATAAAATATTCCATACCTTTCGCAAAATAATTAGGTTTAATTAAATTTAATAGTTGGTGTGGATATTTATTTTTATCAACTATCACATAATCAACCATCTCTAAAGCTGCAAGATTGCTAGCTCTCATTTTTTCAGGAATCAAAGGTCTATAGGTTCCTTTTTTTATGAAAATATCTGGAGTAACAGACACAACTAATATTTCAGCTTTAGTCTTGCAGTGTGCAAAATGCCTGATATGGCCTGGGTGAACTAAATCAAAAACGCCATGACAATGAATTATTTTTTTTTTCTTTTTTATTTTTGAAAAAAAAATTTTAGCTTTTGAAAATTCAACTATTTTATGTTTACCAAAATTATATTTCATTTTCTACTTTTTTAATTAATTTTAAAGTATCGTAACCTTCGATATTTAAAAGTTTATAATTTATTCTTTTTTCACGAATTTTTTTAATAACTAATAATAATTCATTTTTCCAGCTATTATCTACTTTAAAAATCCACTCTTTTATTTTTGGTATTCCACTTGGATAAGTCCTTTTTCCAAAGATAATTTTTTGATCTCCCCACTTTGATAAGGAAATTATTTTTATAAAACCTTTAGATCCACTTATTTCAAATTCAAAATTATTCTTCCAGGTACAAAATCCATGATGAATTAAACAGATAGCTTTATCAACTTGCATAGTAATAAAACCATTATCAACATATTTTTTTTTCATAAATTCATTTTTTTGATTTTTAACATTAATTATTTTAATTTTTTTAAAAAAATATTGTACTAAATTTAAAGAGTGTGATCCCATATCTAATAAACTTCCTACTTTATTTGTATTCGTTCTTGCGGCCCCATTAGCATAGATATTTTTGATATAATAAACTTTTCCTATTAATTTTTTATCAAATAATTTTTTTGCTAATAAAATTCCATCATCATATCTAAGATTATATCCAGTTTTTAAGAGCTTTTTGTTTTTAGTAGAATATTCAGTAATTTTTTTTACAAAATTTAAATCTCTAGATATTGGCTTTTCAACAAGTAAATTGTATTTACCAATAAATTTCGTTATCAAATTTTTTGATTCATTTGTGGGAGTTGAAATAATGATCAAATCAATATTCTTCAAATCAGAATTATTTATATTATTAAAATAAGTTGTTTTACCAATTTTTTTTATTTTTTTGAATTTTTTATCAAATATGGAAGAGACTATAATATTTTTATCATCCATAGTTTTTAAAGATTTGTGCCTTTTTTTTCCTATATTTCCATATCCTATAATTGCAATTTTAAATTGTCTCATCTTAATAAATATATTTAAAAAAAATTTATAACACTCGGACCTGTAAAAATATTCTTTTTATCTAATGATATATTAAACAAATAATTACTTCTTTTTTTTTTAAAATAATTGATAACTTTTTTTTTATTTTTAGGTTTTGAGTAATTAAATATAACTACATCAAAAATTCCTAAGTTATTTAATTTATCGACAATAATTAAATTTTTTTCTCTTAATTTAAAATAGTCATCAAATACATATGTTTTGTATTTAATCTTATTCAACAGAAATTTAAATGGTGAATTAACTGTGGAGTAAGAATTTTCTTTGTACGAATTACCAATTATTAATATTTTTTTTACCTTTTTTTTTATCTTTCTTACTATTTCTCTATTAATAATTTTTTTACGATGATCATTAAACTTCATCATTGAGGATATAATATTTTTTGAAATATTATTTTTATTAATTTGGTCAAAATAATGTATGTCTCTCTCTAAATGACCTCCAGAAATACCAATTGACGGATTAATGTAAGAATATTTTCCTATTCTGTTATCATTTCTTAAATTTTGAATTACTTTTGGAAAAAGTATTTTATTATCGATACCTAATTGATCAATAATATTAGCAAAAGATACAGAAAAAAATAAGTATATATTTAATGAAATTTTAATTAACTCAGCTTCTTTGTAAGTATAAATATATTTTTTACAATTAAATTTTTTAAATAATAATTCAATTATTTTATTATCGTTATTTCTAGAACCAAAAACTAATTGCTCTGGATTTAAAAAATTGTTTATAGCCGTACCCATTCTCAAGGTATCAACCATATAAAATAAATTGACATTTTTGTTGTATTCATAATTGTTGATAATTCTGTCCATAAATCCTGGGTAAACTTGGGACAATACAAAAATAGATGTTTTCTTGCTAAATTTTATTGATAATAATTTTTTAAGATTTTTTTCTACTAAAGATAAGTTTGGAATACCATTTTTTTTATTTATGGGAGTATCATAAGTAAAAAAAATCAAATTATTTTTTTTAATTTCTTTAACATGATTTAAATATTCTATATTTTTTGGTTTAATTAATTTTAAAGATGGTTCTTCAATTGTAAATTTTCCTTTTTTAAAATTATCTAATTGTTGATTATCAAAATCATATACTATACATTTTCCAATTTTTTTTGCCCATGAAACAGAAAATACTTGTCCCAAATGACTTAAACCTAAAAATAATGGCTTATATGGTTTATTTTTTACCATTTAGTTTTATTAGATTGTAATCTTTTATCAGAGACTAAAAGATGCCATACAACTACCTGCATGCTTTCTGAAATTGGTGTTAGTAATTTTTTATCATTAACATTAATTAAAATAGATATATCACTATTTTTATATGAATATCCATCCTTACGTCCCACGATGCTAAATATCTTGGCATTCTTTTTCTTGGCTATCAATATTGCTTCTATTAGGTTAGTGCTAACGTTATATTTTTTATTTCCTCCTCCTACTGAAAAAATAAATATTGCGTCTTTTTTTGATAGTTTAGAATTTTTAAGATAACCAGAAAAAATAGTATCAAAGCCTTCATCATTAGTTCTTGCTGTGAGTTCACTTACATTATCTGTTGGTGCATAACACTCAATATTACACAACTTTCTAAAATCATTCACTGCATGGCTTGCATTTCCGGCACTTCCACCGACTCCTATAAAAAAAATCCTGCCATTATTTTTTTTTATTAGTTTTATGCTATTTATTAATTTGTCAATTTTTTTTTTATCTAATTTTGAAATAGAGTATCTCAAATTATCAAAATATTTTTCAATCATTTATCTCCTATTTAACATTCAGTTTTTTAAGTTTTTGAACATTAAAAAAATTTAGATTCGTAAAACTATTTTTAATCTTCTTTTTTTCAAAACCATCACATATTTCCAGGATAGCATCTTTAATGTTTTTTTTCGGCCTAAATTTTAAAATATTATAAATCTTATCCGAATTTATATGATATGATCGATTATCATTAGATTTAGTTCTAAAAATATTTATTTTAGTTTTATATTTTTTTTCAATTGTGTTTTTTACCAGTTTGGCAATATTGTTTATCGACATATTTTGATTACCGACGTTAAAAATTTGGTTTCTTATTTTTTTTGATGGAGCTTTAATAAGTCTTAACACTACTTCACAATAATCATGAATATGAAGGTTGGGTCGAAGTTGATTTCCTCCAAACACCTTAATCATTTTTTTATTATAAGCAAAATTTGTTAAAATGTTAACTGAAAGATCAAACCGCATTTTAGGTGAATATCCACATACAGTTGCAGGTCTAAAAATTACTCCCTCAAAATTATCATTCGTATGTTTAATTAATAAAGGTTCACACAAACCCTTAAATTTATTATAAAGAGTCAGCGGAAGAAGTTTGTGATTTTCTCTTACATTTTTCTTTTTTGATATACCGTAAACTGAACTAGTTGAAGCATAAATAAATCTTTTAATTTTTGATTGTTTTGCTGCAATTACCATTGGTTCAAATGCATCAAAATTAATTGTTTTTGAAAGTTTTTCATTTAATTGATAGCTCGTGTCATTTGAGATACATGCTAAATGTAAAAATACGTCATGATTCTTACAATATCTTTTTAATTTTTTTGTATTTCTTATGTCACCTTTAATTACTTTTAAATTTTTATTTTTAACTAAAG
>MDSV01210300.1_pt1 | contig 11293 bp, 9 predicted proteins | sample 810851 | NCBI WGS metagenome assembly MDSV01 (sample SAMN05326640, study PRJNA326480) | marine metagenome | isolation source: seawater | place: Atlantic Ocean: North East | collected 2012 | reverse complement strand
ATAATAATATGATGAAATGGCCTAAATCTATATCCCCTTATGACGTTGCTATTATTCCAAGTTTGCAAAAAAATGATAATACCAACCTTTTAAAAGCCGAAAAAATTTATAATTTATTAAAAAATAATAATATTGATGTTTTGTTGGATGATACAACTGATCATTTGTCAGCCAAGTTTAAAAAGTTTGATTTAATAGGGGTACCTTATTTAATAATATTAGGTTCAAAATCCTCAGAAGATAAATTTGAGTTTAAAGAAATAGATGGCAAAACAGAAAATTTATCTTCTTCAGAAATAGTAAGTAAATTATTAAAAAAAAGTAAAATAAATTGATTTCACAAATTGAAAGAGTAATAGCTTTTAGATATTTAAAACCTAAGAAAAAAGATGGTTTTTTAAGAGTAATCTCTATCTTTTCTTTCACAGGTATAGCGCTTGGTGTAGCCATTTTAATTATAGTTATGTCAGTAATGAATGGATTCAGAACTGAATTAATAAATAAAATTTTGGGCTTTAATCCCCACCTAATAGTTAAATCATTTGACAAGAAAATTGACGAAAAAGACTTAACAAAACTTAGTAATAATAAAAAAGAAATAAAAAGATTAGCTTTTACCTATAGTGGACAATCTATTTTAATTAATAAAGAAAATACAATTGGTATATTAACAAGATCGTATTTGAAAGATAACCTTATTGAAATTCCATTGATTAGAGATGGGGTAGTTGAGGGGTCTATAAAAGAATTTAAAAAAAATACAATTTCTATAGGTCATGAATTGGCCGTGTCTTTAAATCTAGCTATCGAAGATGAATTAACGTTAATGTCAACCTCAAATATTCAAACTCCTTTTGGAAGTTTGCCCTTACAGGAAAAATTTAAAATAACTTCGATTTTTAGTACAGGTTTAGCTGAGTTTGATCAAAATGTAGTTTTTATCCCATTTGAAAATGCAACTTCTTTGTATGAGTTTCCTGATAAGGATATAAATTTAGAAATATTCTTACACCATCCTGATAAAGCCGACAGTTTAAAAGATAATTTTCAAAATATTTTTAGTGATTACTATGTTTATTCATGGGCAGATTTAAATAAATCTTTTTTTGGAGCTTTAAAAGTTGAAAGGAATGTAATGTTTATAATTCTTACATTAATTATTATTGTTGCTGCATTTAATATTATCTCAGGTTTAACTATATTAGTAAAAAATAAGACGAAAGAGATTGCAATACTTAGGACTGTAGGTATTGGAAAATATTCAATTGCTAAAATATTTTTTATAATAGGTTTTTCAATAGGTTTTCTAGCAACATTGACTGGTATAATTATAGGTATACTTTTTTCTTATAATATAGAAGAAATAAGAGTTTTTATATCTACTGTTTTTAATCTAAGACTTTTTCCCGAAGAGATATATTTTTTAAATCAGATGCCTTCTGAAATAAATATAAGTTATATATTTTTAATTTCACTTTTTTCATTATTAATTACTTTTTTAGCCACTATTTTTCCTTCAATATCTGCAGCAAAATTGGATCCTGTTAAAGCTTTAAATTATGAATGAAGAAGTAATTAAATTAATAAAAATAAATAAAAAATACTTTGGTGGAACAAAGAATATAAATGTATTAAAAAATGTAAATTTAAAGATAAATAAAGGAGAGTTAATTTCATTAAATGGACCCTCTGGATCAGGAAAATCTACTCTTTTACATATAATAGCATTACTAGACAAACCAACATCAGGGGAAGTTTTTTTTAAAAAAAAGAACTTCTCCAAATCTTTAGATTATGAAAAAGATAAAGTGAGAAAAAATGGAATATCAATTATATACCAACAAAATAATTTATTGAGTGATTTTACAGCATTAGAAAATGTTGCTATCCCTTTAGCAAATAATGGTTTGAGATGGAATGTAGCAATTAAAAAAGCATCAAAGATGTTATCGTTGGTAAATCTTTCTAACAGAATGAATCATTTTTCAAGTGAATTATCTGGCGGGGAACAGCAAAGAGTAGCTGTGGCCAGAGCATTAGTTACAGAACCAGATTTAATATTAGCTGACGAACCTACTGGAAGTTTAGATAGAAAAACAGCAAATGAAATATTTACATTATTTACGAAATTAAAATCCAAGAATAGAGCGATACTTTATGCAACTCATAATAGAGAATTGTCTGACAGAGCAGACTATAAGTTAAATATTTTAGATGGTAATATAATTAGGAAAAAATGAATGAAGTTTTTACTAAAAGTTTTAACCATTTAAAAATACATACACAGTACTCGATTTGTGAAGGAGCTTTACGTACAGCAGATTTAGCAAAGTACTGCAAATCACAAAAAATAAAAGCTGTGGGATTGTGTGATTCAAATAATTTATGTGGAGCACTAGAATTTTCTGAATCTATTGCAAAAGCGAATACACAACCAATAATTGGAACTCAAATAAATATTTTGCATAAGAATATTACGGGAAAAATACCTTTATTTGCCAAAAATTTAGTAGGTTATAAAAATTTAATTAAGCTTTCGTCAAAATCATTTTTAGAAATCAATGATAATGAGGATCCTCATTGTAAAATTGATGATTTGATCGAAAGCCTTGATGGATTAATTCTACTTACAGGCTCGGCTGATGGTTTTTTTGGCAAACTATTTTTAGGAAATTTAACTGATGATATTAATTTATTATTAAAAAAAATAAAATCAAATTTTCAGGATAATTTTTATATAGAAATTCAAAGACATGGAGATAACGGTGAAAAGTTGTTTGAAAATTTTTTATTAGATAGAGCTGAAAAATTGGATATACCAATTATTGCTACACACGAAGTTTTTTATCTTGATAAAGATATGCATGAAGCACATGATGCTTATCTTTGTGTTGGTGAAAAAACATATGTTAATTCTACTGATAGAAGAAAATATTCTGAAGAACATTATTTAAAAAGCTCTGAAGAAATGTATAAGATTTTTCACGATTTACCTGATGCTTTAGAGAATAATGAAAAATTTCCTATACGAGTTTCTTATAGACCTATAAATTCTTTACCAGTTTTACCAGACATACAAAGAAATAAAATTAAAAACGTAAATGAACTTTTAGAAAAAGAATCTGCAAAAGGTTTAAAAGAAAAGTTATCTGAATACGTTTTTCCGCATACCAAAAATGAAAATTTAGAAAAAATTGCTAAAATTTATAACGAAAGATTATCTCATGAAATTAATATTATTTCCAAAATGAAATATGCAAGTTACTTCCTTATTGTGTCTGATTATATTAAATGGGCTAAAAATAATGACATACCAGTCGGACCTGGTAGAGGCTCTGGTGCTGGATCATTAGTTGCCTGGGTTCTTTCTATTACTGATATTGATCCAATTAAATTTGATTTAATTTTTGAAAGATTTTTAAATCCCGATAGAATATCAATGCCAGATTTTGATATAGATTTCTGCGAAGAAAAAAGAGATAAAGTTTTAGAGTATTTAAAACAAAAATACGGTAATGGAGTTGCTCATATTATCACATTTGGAAAATTAAAAGCTAGAATGGCATTCAGAGATATTGGTAGAGTTTTAGGGTTACCTTATGGTTATGTTGATATGTTGTGCAAGATGATACCTTTTGATCCTTCCAGACCTCTTTCTTTAGAAAAAGCTATTGCTCAAGAACCTCGGATAAGAAAAGAAGAAAGTAAAGACCCCAGAGTAAAAAAACTTGTTGAAATTTCAAAAAAACTTGAGGGATTAAATAGAAATATGGCTACACATGCTGCTGGTGTAGTTATACCAGAAGAAAAATTAGCTGAGTTTGTTCCACTTTATAAGGATCCTTCTTCACATTCACTTTTACCAACAACTCAATTTGATATGTATGCTGCTGAAAATGCAGGCTTGGTAAAATTTGATTTATTAGGATTAAAAACTTTAACAGTAATTAACAAAACTATATCAATACTAAAAAACAAAAAAATAGATTGTGATATAAGAAAAATAAGACTTGATGATCCAAAAATTTTTGAATTATTGAGCGATGGTCATACAGTTGGTTTATTTCAATTAGAAAGCGCTGGAATGCGTGATGCGCTGGTTAATATGAAACCAAACAAGTTTGATGATATTATAGCCTTGGTGGCCTTATATAGACCAGGACCCATGGCTAATATACCAACATATAATCAATGTAAACATGGTGAGAAAGAACCAGATTATCTGCATTCAAAACTTAAAAAAATTTTAGAACCAACTTATGGCGTTATTATTTACCAAGAACAAGTGATGCAAATTTCACAAGCTTTATCTGGATTTACAGCTGGTGAAGCTGACATATTACGAAAAGCAATGGGAAAAAAGAAGAGGGCAGAATTAGAGAAACAAAAAGAAAGATTTGTAAATGGAGCTATTAAAAAAGGTATTACAAAAGAAACAGCAAGTTTTATATTTAAAAAAATTGAACCATTTGCAGAATATGGTTTTAATAAAAGCCATGCAGCAGCCTATGCTATGATTGCTTATCAAACTGCTTACTTAAAAACTTATTACCCAAATGAATTTATTGCAGCCTCAATGTCAAATGAGCTATCTAATACAGATAAACTAAGTGAATTTTATGAAGAATTAAAGAGACTTGGAATTAAAGTTAAAAGACCTTGTATAAATGAATGTGAAGCTGAATTTATACCTGAAAATAAAACTTTATTTTACGCTTTAGGAGCAATTAAAAATGTAGGCTTTGAAGCTGTTTCACAAATTGTTCGTGAAAGGAAGAAAAATGGAGAATTTAAATCAATTAGTGATTTTATTAATAGGGTAAATCCAAAGAATATTAATAAACTCCAACTAGAGGGCTTAGTGAAAGCGGGAGCTTTTGATTCAATATTTGAAAATAGAAAAGTTTTATACGACAATATCCCCAATATCATATTAAATTCAAAAACTCTATATGAAAGCAAACTCCAAAATCAAAAAAGTTTATTTTCTGACGAGAATCAAAAAGTTTCTTACTTAATTAATAATAAAAGTTTTTCAAAATGGTCATATGAAGAAATTCTTGCGAAAGAGTTTGAATCTGTTGGGTTTTATTTATCAAATCATCCTTTATCTTCATATGAAGATATATTGAAACAATATAATGCTCAGTCTTTTAAAGAATTTGAAAATTCAGATACCAATGAATCTTTTGTTGCTGGAACAGTTATGTCAATTAAAGAAAAAAAAACACAAAAGGGTACACCTTTTGCAATTATAAAGTTTAGTGATTTGAGCAAGGTTTTTGAATTATTCCTATTTTCTGAAACTTTAGAATTAAACAGAGAAAAACTTATAGCAGGTAAATCATTTTTACTTACAATAATTAAAGACAATGTTAATAAGGAGAATAGATTTAGAAGAATAAATGTAAGAAAAATTATTAGTTTAGAAGAAATTACTAAATCTAATTACCCAGATGTTTGCATTGAAATTGATAAATCCGATAGCTTAGATAAGCTATATGCTATTATTAAAGAAAAAGGAGATAGTAAAATAAAAATTTCAATTCATGAAAAAGAGAAAAAATATTTATTTGAGTTGAAAGATCGAAGAAAATTCAATTATGAGATGCTAAAAAACTTAAATAAGGAGCAATATATAAAGAAAATAACTGTTTAATTTATATATTGAATTATTCTCATTTAAATTGTAGAACATCGAAATTAAATACGCACACAATTGTTGGTTGTGAAACCACCGGTCCTTAAATGGAAAAAATTGTGGAGGAATAACCGGAAAATATGAAGTTACCTACTGTTACGATAAAACAACTGTTAGAAGCTGGCGTCCACTTAGGACACAAAACTTTTCGTTGGAATCCTAAAATGCAGAAGTTTATTTTTGGATCCAAAGGATCAATACATATAATTGATTTAGTTCAAACATTGGAATTAACTAACGCTGCATTACAACAAATTCATAACTGTATCTCGTCTGGTGGAAAAATTCTATTTGTTTCAACAAAGAAACAAGCTACAGAAACAATTGCTACATTAGCAAAAGATACATCTCAATTCTATGTTAATCATAGATGGCTTGGTGGAATGTTGACAAATTGGAAGACAATATCCAACTCAATTAAATATTATAAGAAATTAACTGAAGATTTAGAAAAAGAGAATAAAGGTTTTACAAAAAAAGAGATTTTAAAAATGGGAACTGAGAGAGATAAGTTAGAAAGATCCCTTGGTGGAATTGCTTATATGAAAAAACCACCAGAAATGATTTTTATTATTGATACCAACATTGAAGCTCTAGCTGTTAAAGAAGCTATAAAACTAAATATTCCTATTGTTGCCATTATTGATACTAATTCTGATCCTACTGGAATAAACTTTCCTATACCTGGTAATGATGACGCTAGAAGAGCAATTAATCTGTATTGTGATTTGGTAAAAGCAACAGTATTAGATGCTCAAAAAAATATATCCTCAACAATAATTAATGAAGAAGTTAAAAAAGATGAGATAAAAACCTCTGTAGATAAAGAAAAAAAACCAATTAAAAAAGAAGAAAAGAAAACAAAATCAATATTTTCTAAAATTAAAAAAATAGCAGCAAAAAAATTGAACTAATTTTTTATGTCTCAAGATAAATTATTAGAAAAAGTAAAGAAATTAAGAGAGATTACTGGAGTAGGCTTCAAAGATTGTAAAAATGCAATTGATGAAAATAGTGGAGATATAGAAAAATCTGTAGAATATTTAAGAAAAAAGGGCATAGCTAAAGCTAATAAGAAAATGGAAAGAGTGGCGGCTGATGGCTTGGTTTGTATTCATGAAGATAAAAATTCATACTCAATAGTAGAAATTAATACCGAGACTGACTTTGTGGCAAAAAATGATAATTTTATTACATTTGCAGAAGAAATATCTCAGTTAGCATTTTCTAATGCCGGGAAAGTTGATAATATATTATCAGCTAAAATGAAAAATAGTAAACAAGTAAAAGAAAACTTAGTTGATCTTATTTCAAAAATTGGTGAAAAAATTACTATAAGACGAAGTGCATTTTTTGAATCAAGTAACTCATTTAATTTTTCATATATACACACAGCCGTAAAAAAAAATTTAGGGAAGTTAGGTGTCTTAGTAAGTATTGAAGCAAAAAATAAGTCTAGGGATGATGTATCAAATTTAGGTAAACAACTTGCTATGCACATAGCCGCTTCATCACCATTAGCTTTAGATAGAGATGATTTAAATAAAGAAGTTTTAAATAAGGAAAAAGAAATAATTGTAGAAGAGCTAAAATCTAGCGGTAAAGATGATAAAATTATTGAAAAAATATCACTAGGTAAATTAAATAAATTTATTTCAGACAATACTTTATTAAATCAAGAATGGATTATGGAACCAAAGAAAAAAGTTAAAGATATACTTAAAGAAATTGGTGGCAAAGATGAAATAAAAATAAAAAGCTTTTTAAGATATAAGGTGGGAGAGGGAGTTTAAAATTTTATGACAACTGAGGTCATTTTATCAAATTGTAATTTAAAAATGAAAAAAGCATTTGATGTATTTAACCAAGAACTTTCTTCTTTAAGAACAGGGAGAGCTAATGCTTCTATGCTTGATATAATAAAAGTTGATGTCTACGGACAGAACATGGGAATTAATCAACTTGCTACTGTATCTACTCCAGAACCTAGACTTATAAATGTGCAAGTTTGGGATCAAAATAATGTTATTAAAGTTGATGCAGCAATAAAGAAATCAAATTTAGGAATAAATCCACAAATAGATGGACAGTTGTTGAGAATCCCAATTCCAAGTCTTAACGAAGAAAGAAGATTAGAGTTAAAAAAGTTTATGGGAACTTTAGCTGAAAAATCTAAAGTTGCAATACGTAATATTAGAAGAGAAGCTAATGATAATTTAAAAAAAGATCTTAAAGAAAAAAAAATTGGTGAAGATGAATTCAAAAATTTAGAAAAAAAAATTCAAAATGTTACTGACAAACAAATTTCTGAATTAGATAAAAAATTAGAAGAAAAAGAAAAAGAAATAATGTCAGTATGAATCAATTAAATCATGTCGCTATAATTATGGATGGTAATGGGCGATGGGGTTTGAAAAAAAAAAAATCAAGAAATTATGGGCATTTAAAAGGACTTAAATCAGTGGAAACTGTGATCAAGGAGTCTGTAAAAAAAAAGATTCCTTTTTTAACTCTCTACACATTTTCAACAGAAAACTGGAAAAGACCCGAGGGTGAAATTAATTTCTTATTTGATTTAATAAGAAATTCATTAAAAAAGAATTTAAAAAGAATCATTAAACAAGGTATTAAAGTCAATATAATAGGCAAAAGAAGAGGTTTACCAGCTGATATAAATAAAATTGTTAAATTAATAAAAATAAAAACTGCCAAAAATAAAAAAATTACTTTAAATCTCGCTCTTAACTATGGCTCGAAAGAAGAAATTATAAATGCTTGTAGGCTTACGAGAAAAGAAAAAAATATTAATATAAAAACATTTGAAAATAAACTTTATACTAAAAATATGCCAAATCCAGATATTTTAATTAGAACTGGAGGAACTAAAAGACTTAGCAATTTTTTGCTTTGGCAATTAGCTTATACTGAAATATTTTTTATTGATAAATTATGGCCAGAATTTAATGCTAATATTTTTAATAATATTATTTCAAAGTTTGAAAAAACAAAGAGAAATTATGGAAGGATTTGATGAATAATGAACTTATTAAAAGAATACTAAGCTCAATAATATTAATACCAATAGCTTTATTTTTCATAATCAAAGGAACATATTATTTTAATTTCTTTATTTTAATTTGTTTTGTAATTACAGCTTATGAGTGGCACATGATGAGTAAAAAAAAATCTTATCATATATTTGGATTTATTTTTTTAATTTTCTCATTTTATACTGTCTTATATTTAAGAAACTATGATGAGGATGGCAACAAAATTGTTTTATTAATTATTATAATTTGTATAGCAACCGATATAGGTGGTTATATATTTGGTAAGATTTTCAAAGGCCCAAAACTTACAAAAATAAGTCCAAACAAAACATATGCAGGAATGTTTGGTGGTTTTATTTTAGCAATTATTTCTACAAATCAATTTTTGGTTAATCTTAATTTTTTAGGACTTGGAAATTATTGGGAAATGTCATCCCGACTTTTTATAGTTGTTATACTCATCTCTTTAGTAAGCCAAGTGGGCGATATATTTATTTCATTTTTTAAAAGGAGATCTAAGATAAAAAATACAGGAAAAATTATTCCTGGACACGGTGGACTGTTAGATAGAATCGATGGTATGATTTTTGCATTTCCATTTGTTTTTATAATCTTAAAAATTTTATAATGAAAAAAAAAATTGCAATTCTTGGCTCCACAGGTTCTATTGGAAAGTCAACTTTAGAAGTAATTAAAAAAGATAAAAAAAACTTTGAAGTAATATTATTAACTGCAAATAATAACTATAAGAAGCTTGTTAACCAAGCCAAGTTTTTTAAGGCAAAAAATGTATTGATAAATAATAAAAAGTATTACGAGAAGACCAAACATTTATTGAAAAAAGAAAAGACAAAAGTTTTTTATGGAAGCGTACCTTTAGAAAAAATTATTTTTAAGAAAATAGATTACACGATGTCTTCTATAGTTGGATTAGCAGGATTACAACCAACGATTGATGCTATAAAAATTAGCAAATGTGTAGCTATAGCAAATAAGGAAACTATTATATGTGGGTGGAATGTTCTATCTAGATATGTAAAAAAATTTAAAACCAAAATATTTCCAGTGGATTCTGAACATTTCTCTATAATGGAATTAACAAAAAATTTTACTGATAAAGATATTGAAGAAATAATAATTACTGCTTCAGGAGGACCTTTTTTAAATACACCAATAAAAAAATTAAATAATATTAAGCCTTACCAAGCTACCAAACATCCTAATTGGAAGATGGGAAAAAAAATCTCAGTAGACTCAGCAAATTTAATGAACAAAGTTTTTGAAGTTGTTGAAGCTTTTAAATTATTTAACTTTAACAAAAAAAAATATAAAATAATTATACACCCTCAATCTGTAGTACATTCTGTTGTTCGTTTTAAAAACGGTATAACAAAAATGATTTTATACAAAGCTGATATGAAGATACCTATATCAAATATTCTTTATGATAAGAGCAATACTTACATGAATGAAAAAAAAGATAATAATATAAATTTAAATAATATTGAGTTTAAGAATGTGGATACTGAAAAATTTCCTTCAGTTAATTTTATAAACAAATGTCTCAATTTGGGTCAATCAACACCAATTATAGTAAATGCTGCAAATGAAGTTCTTGTTAACTTATTTTTAGAAGAAAAGGTTAAGTTTTTAGACATAGTTAGGACAATAAATAAGATATTTAAAGACAAAGAATTCAATAAATATGCTAAAAGAAAACCGAATTCAGTAAGAGATATAATAAAAATTGATAATTGGGCTAGATTGAAAACCGAAGCTATAAGTGTAATATAAATAAGATTGAAATTTATGAACAATATTAAAAAAATTTGGTTTTTTATATTCTTTATTTTTTTTATAAGTAAATCTTATGCGGAAATAATCACCAAAATTGAAGTTGAGGGCAACCAAAGAATTTCATCAGAAACTATAGCTATTTTTGGTGATATCGTAATTGGAAATAATTATGAAGCACAGGAAATAAACTCTTTAATTAAGAAACTTTATGAAACAACTTTTTTTTCTAATATTAAAGTCAAGTTACAAAGTGGAGTGCTACTCATTTCTGTAAAAGAAAATCCAATAATAAATACAGTCACTTTTAATGGAGAAAAAGCAAAAAAGTATATAGAAGTTCTTACCGAATATCTTACACTAAGAGAAAAAACTTCCTTTATAGAAAATTATATTAAATCAGATATTGACATAATAAAAAACTTTTATAGACAACAGGGATTTTATTTTGCAAAAATAGAAGCTGATATACAAACCTTGGATAAGAATAGAGTCAATTTAATTTATACTATTGATAAGGGAGAAAAAGCTAAAATTTCTAAAATTTATTTTTTAGGTGATAAAAAAATTAGAGATAAAAAGTTAAGAGATATTATAACTTCTCAAGAAAATAAATTTTGGAAATTTATTTCTAAGAGCGTTTATTTAAATAAACAAAGAATAGATTTAGATAAAAGATTACTAGTTAATTATTATAAAAATAAAGGATATTATGAAGTTGATGTTTCTTCAAGTAATGTTGAATATT
>MDSV01092202.1_pt1 | contig 11293 bp, 10 predicted proteins | sample 810851 | NCBI WGS metagenome assembly MDSV01 (sample SAMN05326640, study PRJNA326480) | marine metagenome | isolation source: seawater | place: Atlantic Ocean: North East | collected 2012 | reverse complement strand
TTGTGATTTTAAGTCATGGAAGCTTATAACAAGTGTTTACGGTAAATTTTTATTAGTTGCAGTAGATGTAAGAAAAAACTCAAAAAATTTTTTAAAACATAAAAAATGGATTCTTGATCATAAAAAACCAAAGATGATACTTATACCTCCATATTATGCAAACGCACACTTATGTTTAACAGATATATGTATATTCCATTATAAATGGAGCTATAAAGGGAAGTATATTGATGCAAGTAATCAAAAAAGTTTTCTATGGAATGATCCAAAAATAAATGTTAAGTGGCCTTTAAAAAAACCAATTTTAAGCAAAAGAGATAAAAATGCTAAAAAAATTTAAACTATGAGCAATGTTCTTATAACAGGTGGAGCAGGATATATAGGCACGATGCTTAGCACAAAACTTTTAAGCTTAGGCCATAAAGTAACTGTGGTGGATCTTCTAAAATATGATAAGGGCTCGTTGAACCACTTATATTTTAATAAAAATTTTAAATTAATTTGCGATGATGTTAGAAAAAAAAATTTAATGAAAAAGCTTGTTAAAAAGCATGATTTTATAATTCCCTTAGCTGCTCTAGTTGGTGCGCCTTTATGCGAAAAATTTAAAAAGGATGCTGTAAGTACTAATTTAGGAACAATAAAAACTCTTTGTGAAATTGTAACCAAAAGAAATAAAGTAATTTATTTAACAACTAACTCAGGTTATGGGATAGGTGAAAAAGATAAATTCTGTGATGAAAATAGCCCTTTAAACCCTATATCTCTTTATGGAAGAACCAAATGTGACGGAGAAGATCTTGTAAGAGATAAAATTAAAAACCATGTTTGTTTTAGATTAGCCACAGTATTTGGACACAGTTATAGAATGAGGAGTGATCTACTAGTAAATAACTTTGTTAATACCGCAATTAAGAAAAAGAAACTAACACTATTCGAGCCACATTTTAGAAGAAATTTTATTCACGTAAGAGATGTTGTAAATGCAATAATTTTTACAATGAAAAATTTTAATAAATTAAAAAATGATGTTTACAATTTAGGCTTATCATCTGCAAATATAAGCAAAATTATGCTAGCAAAAAAAATTAAAAAACAATATCAAAAATTAAAAATAAAAATTGTGACCAATAGAAAAGATCCTGATAAGAGAGATTATTTTGTAAGCAACAAAAAAATTGAAAAAAAAGGATTTAAAGCTAGCATTTCTTTAGATGATGGAATTTCTGAGTTAATTCAGATTTTTACGAATGATAAGAATAAAGTTATTAATAATTATTAAATTATTTTTTTAATCAAGTTTTTAAAATTTTTTTCATTATAATAAAATTTAATATTACTTTTATTAGCACACTTTTTATCTGATATCTTATCGCCAATCATAAAACTCTTTTTTTTATCAATAATAAATTTGTTAAAAATATTTTTAATCATTTGATTTCCAGGTTTTCTTAAATTAGTTTTTTTTCTGAATTTTAAGATATTTCCTTTAGGGTGGTACGGACAATATTGAACGTCATTAATCAAAACATTATGCTTAAATAATTTTTTACTTACATAGAATTGTAACTTTAAAAAGTCTTCCTCTTTGAATATCCCTTTTGCTATTCCTGCTTGATTAGTTATTATAAAAATTAAATAATTTTTTTTACTAAGATATTTCAAACCTTCAATTACTCCTTTTTTAAACTTAAAATCTTTTTCCTTATGCACATAACCAAAATCATGATTGATTACCCCATCCCTGTCTAAAAATGCTGCTGGTTTTTTGAAATAATTTTTTATTTTTTTTTCTGAGATTTTTAAGTACTTAGGAGTGCCTATATCTAAAAAAAAATCTTTATAAACTTTTCCAATTAAGAGTTTTTTATTTATTAAATTAGGTAGAAAATCATTTTCTAAAGAAAATTTTTTTTTCGGGATCATATTTAATATTTTTTTTTTAAAGAAATAAACCCCACCATTCATTAGTTTGCCTTTTTTTTGGTATACAAGGTTATTATTTTTTACACTCAAACTATTTAATTTATAATTATTTGTATTTTTTTTATTTGAGGCTAAAGCGACACTACCTATTTTTTTTTCCCGCAAGATTTTATCAAATTATTTATATTAACATCAAAAATGGTATCACCATTTACTAAAATAAAATCATTTACTTTTTCTTTTTTTAAATTTAATAAAGCTCCCCCTGTGCCCATAAGTTTTTTTTCTTTTAAACATTTAATTTTTGTTAGATTAAACATTTTATTATGAAATTGATTAAAAATAACTTTATGCTTGAAACCAGTTAAAATATAAATTTTATGGAATGAAAATTTACTTAGAGAATTAACCAAATACTGTAAAAAGTGAATATTATTAAATTTAATCATTGGTTTTGGTTTATTTCCCAAAAATTCTTTAATTCTTGTACCTTTACCTCCTGCCAGAATAACCAAATCTATATTTTTCATAATTCACAAATTTTTAACATTTTAATGTAAGTTTAAATAGTTTAATAATTGCTCTATGAAATTAATTTCTTTTGTTTTTTCTTTCAAAAATGAAGAAAAAAATTTAGAAGAACTCGTCAAAAGAGTCGATAATTCTGTAAAAAAACTATCTAACTATGATTATGAGTTAATCTTTGTCAATGACGACTCAGATGACAATTCAGAAAAATTATTATTAGATTTACAAAAAAATTTCCCAATTACTTTAATAAATATGTCACGGACATTTGGTGTGGGTCCTTGCGTTTTAGCGGGTTTTAAACATGCAAAGGGCGACTGCATAGTATATATGGACTCCGATTTACAAGATCCCCCAGAAATTTTAGAAAAACTAATTAAAGAGTATGAAAAAGGTGCAGAGATAGTGCACACAGTTAGAAGTAAAAGGTTAGGTGAGTCTAAATTCAAATTACTTATTACAAAAATTGCATATAAAATTATAAATTTTTTATCAGATATAAATTTGCCTACTGAGGCTGGAGATTTTAAACTTATTTCAAAAAAAGCATTAATTAAAATATTAGAGCAGAAAGAATTTAGGCCTTATATACGCGGGCTATCAGTTTGGGTTGGTTTTAAGCAAGCTTATGTAGAATATGTTAGAGAAGCAAGAAATGAAGGCAACACAAAGTTTCCTTTATTATCAGCAGGGCCAGTTACACAATTCATCAGCGGTGTCACAGCTTACTCTCTTAAACCTTTATACTTTGGAATAATATTAGGTATGTTTTCAATTATATTTTCAATGATTATAATTTGTTATGCTTTGTATATGAAATTTACCGATATTGCAGTTCCGGGAACTGCTGGCATCATTATAACAGTATCTTTTTTCTCTGGCATAATTCTCCTGACATTAGGAATAACAGGAATTTATATTGCAAGAATTTTTGAGGAAGTTAGAGGTAGAGAGAGCTACATTATAAAAGATATTAAGCACAAATCATAATTGGTATAATTTATAATTTTTATCTTCTTTACTTTTATCTAATTTCAAGTTCCATGTATCAGGAACTAAAATGAATTCGACATTAAACTCTTTTTTGATAAGTAACCATTCCTCTTTTGAGCGTTTTTCGAAAATTCCTTTAATGTACTTGTCGTTTAAATAAGGGTTATTCTTTTCTGGGGGTAAATTATCTTTAATATCGTAAACTATTTCTAGTATGCGAAAAAATTTATCAATTAAATAAGGATGATAGGGAATAAAATCTAGGGACTCTGTATGTAGCAAGATAGGTTTTTTTGTTTTTTTAAAAACATACGAGACTAAACTAGATGGGACAATTAAATTAGTTTTAATATTTTCAGTTTTTAAAAAATTTAAAACATTTGACTCTTCTTTAATTTTTAAATCATTTTTAATATTATCTTTTATTAAAAAAATTCTATTATAGTTTTGAACTAAAATTAAAACTAATATTGCAGATATTAAAATTATAATTTTACCTCGGAAAAGATTTTTTGTTAAAAATATAACAATACATATTATTACCGGCCAACCTAAGAATGTATGCAACATTATAAATCGTGATGGCATAATTATCTTAAAAAACTCAGGAAAAATAAAAGGATAAAATTTATATAATAAATAAAGAATTGTTGAAAATACCGAGCTTAATAAGATTATTAACAAATGTGGAGAATAACTCGAAGAATTAAAATTTTTTTTTAAGCCGAGAATACAAAAAAAAGAAAGCAAAAGAGTTTTTGCTAAATATTCATAATGAATTGTTTTAGAAATAATACGATGACCATCCCAATTGTTTAAATAATTTAAAAATAAATTATTATCATATGCTAGCTTTTCGATGGTATTAAAGTAGTAGAATAAAAAGCTAGTAATAATTAAAAAAAAACCAATCAACACCCCTCTGTAAATATCTTTACCGTAGATGATATAAATTTTTGAATAATAAAAACTTATAGCTATGAGTATTAAAGTCCAAACACCAATTACTGGATGGATAGAAATTAAAATCATAGTAACAACAGAGGCAATAAAAACATTCTTATTTGCAATAAGACCTAAGATTAGTGTGAAAGTAGCCAAACTCAGCATTCCATATGTATGCTCAGAAAAAATCAAAGATGGATAATCTGTGTCACCAAAATTTTTACCTAATATTATTGATGTAACAGCGATAAATAGTGATAAATTTCTTTTTTGAGTGAGTGAAAAAGAAATCAAGAAAACTCCAAAAGAGAAAAAAACTGAAACAACTATCATCAGAAATTTAGATAAAATTTCTACACTTAAACCAATTTGTAATAATATAGAGGAAATTTGATGTATGGAGGTCCAAGAATTTAAATAATAATAAATCATTGGAGAATTAAGGTCAGGATATTTAATCAATCCAGATAAAACCAATCCACCGTCAACTCCGTATTGTAAATAAGGATAAGAAAATCCAATTAAAAACGCGAAAGAAGCTAAAATTAAAATTCGAAAATAATCTTGCTTTAAATTAATGATGTCTTTTTTCATTCAATAGAAATTTATAAAAGACTTTTAAGATATCTTGAATATTCACAATTACCATAAAAGGAAATAGCTTTTTTAATTTTGTTTTTATCTATCCATTTGTTCATTAGAGAAATTTCTTCTAAGCAAGCTATTTTAAATCCTTGCCTTTTCTCTATGGAAGATACGAAAATTGATGTTTGATTAAAATCATCAATTGTACCAGCATCTAACCAAGCTGCACCTCTACCCAAATACTCAACTTTAAGGGAATTAGTTTTTTTATAGTTTTTTAATAAGTCTATTATCTCTAGTTCATTTCTTTTTGATTTTTTTATATTAAATGTTTTTTTTACTACAGAGTTATCAAAAAAGTATAATCCTGTTATAGCTAAATTAGACTTTGTATTTTTAGGTTTTTCAACAAGATTAATTATCTTATTTTTTTTTAAAGTTACTACACCAAATCTGTTAGGATTTTTTACGGGATGAACAAGTATTGAGGCGCCTTTTTTTAATTGAACAATTTTTTTTAGTTTATCCGATAGACTTTGGCCGTAAAAAAAGTTGTCACCTAATATTAAAGCAACATTTTCATCCCCTATAAAGTTTTTTCCTATTTTGAATGCGTCTGGTATTCCTCGGGGTTTATCTTGTTCAGCATACCTTATCTTAATTCCTAAGTTTTCCCCGTTAAGTAAAATTTTTTTAAATTGATTTACAGATCCTTTATTAACTATAATTAATATATCTTTAATTCCTGCTAACATAAGAATTGATAGTGGATAATAAATGAGAGGTTTGTCGTAAATTGGCAAAAGTTGTTTATTTACAGACTTAGTGATTGGACTCATTCTTGTGCCTAACCCACCTGATAAAATTATTCCTTTTCTTATCATTTACGTAATCCTAAACGATTTTTAAATTTTTTATTTTTAATCATCTTATAAAAATTTTTATTATTTTCGTACCAATTTATAGTTTTAATTAATCCTTCTTTAATATTTACACTATTAGACCATTTAAGTTTAGATCTGATTTTTTTACTATTTAGTGCATATCTTAAATCATGTCCTGGTCTATCTTTAACAAACTTAACTTTTGATTTTTTATCAAAAATATTTTTCTGTTTACTTATAAAAATTATTTTTTTTACTAAATCAATATTTCTCAAATTTAAATTAGATCCAATATTATAATTCTCTCCAATTTTACCTTTTAAATATACTTTGTGTAGAGCTTTACAGTGATCTTCAACATAAATCCACTCCCTTGAGTTTATACCTTTTCCGTAAACAGGAATTTTTTTTTTATTTAAGATGCAAGAAATTATTTTTGGAATAAACTTTTCTGGATTTTGTTTTGGTCCATAATTATTGCAACAATTTGTAATAATAGCTTTTAAATTATAAGTATTTACATAGGAGTTAATTAAATGATCAGATGCCGCCTTGGTTGCTGCATATGGATTTAGAGGTCTATAAGCAGAATTTTCATCTGTTCTTAAATTTTTTTTAACATTACCAAAGACTTCATCTGTAGAGACGTGAATAAGTTTAATTTTTTTGTTTTTTATTAATATTTCCAACAAAGTATGCACCCCCTTAATGTTGGTTTGTATAAAATTTTCTGACTGATCAATTGATCTATCTACATGTGTTTCAGCTGCTAAGTTAAAAATACATTTTGGTTTGTATTTTTTTATAATTTGACCCATTTTTTTTTTATTGGAAATATCTACTTTAATAAATTTGTAAAACTTATTATTTTTAAATTCTTTAGTATTATAAAAATTTGAAGCGTATGAAACCCTATCAATATTGATTACGTAATAACCTTTTTTCAGTAAGTGTTCTACTAAATTACTACCTATAAAACCCAAACCACCAGTAACGATAAATTTTTTCATTTAAACAATCTTATTAATAAGATCAGCTATATATTTTGCTTTTTGAGTTGAAACTTTGTGATGAACAGGAATAGCTAAATATTTATTCTCTGCATAATCCATATTTGGATATTTTTTACCTTTTGTAAAATTTTTAAAAATGGAATATTTATCATTTCTAAAGTGTACTTGGTTACTTTCTATTCTTTTTTCTCTTAATTTCTTTTGTATTAAATCTTTTTTTCTAGAAATAATTGTGAACAACCACGCAGCATGAGTTCTTTTGCCATCATCTTTGTGCACACATTTTATATTTTTATTTTTACTTAATTTTTCTAGATAAATATTAAAAATATTTTTTCTATGCTTAAGCACTTTATTAAAATCTTTTAAACCCTCTAATCCTACGGAAGCTCCTAAATCAGTCATTTGATATTTATATCCAATCTCAAAAATATCATTTTCCCAAGTTGCTTTTTGTTTTTTTTCTCTATCTATTCCAAACCATCTAATTCTTGAAGCTTTTTTCATGAGATTTTTATTTTTAATACAAAGCATACCTCCATCAGCAGTAGTTATATGCTTGATTGCTTGAAAACTAAACATTGTAAAATCACTAATGCTTCCTATTGGTTGATTTTTAAAAGTTGCACCAAGTGCGTGAGCTGCGTCTTCTATTAATGGAATTCTGTATTTAGTTGCTAATTTTTGTAATTCATCAAGATCACAAGGCAGACCTCCATAATGCATACATATAATCGCTTTAGTTTTTTTTGAAATTAGTTTTTTAACACTATTAACACAAATGTTCATTGTATCTGGATCGATATCTGCAAATTTAATCTTAACACCCATATATAAAAAAGGTATATTTGTTGCAGTACAGGTAAATAAAGGAGCAATCACTTCATCTCCTTTTTTTAATCCAGCTAAAATATAAGAAAGGTGAAGGGAGTCAGTACCCGATCCAGTGGCAAGACAATGATTTTTTTTTCCAAACATTGACTTAAATTTAATTTCAAACTTATCAACTAACGGGCCTTGACCAATCCATCTACCTGATAAGACTTTTTTAACATTTTTAAAAGAGTTTTTAGAAACGTAGGGGTGAAAGAGTACAGTACCCTCACTTAATTTCATTAATGGAATTTCTTTAAAAGACATAAATTTTATCTATCATAGCGATATTTTAAACACAAATGTATACTAAATATTTAGTTTATAGATTATTTAAGTTAAAATATTCATCAAATGAGTCTAAATAAAGATTTAACAATCGTTTTTGTTTCTTTTTTTTCAAAAAATATTATTGAAAAACCAATTAGTCAAATTCCAAGGGAAATACCAATTATTGTAGTTGAAAATTCAAAAGATTTTGAGCTTAAAAAAGTTTTAGAAAAAAAGTATAAAAATGTAACTGTTATTATTCCAGAGACAAATACTGGAAACGGTGGTGGAGCCAACGTGGGTCTCAAACAAGCTAATTCCAAATATGTTTTATATCTTGATGTAGATGTTGAATTAAATAAAGCAACATTAGAAACATTATATTTTTATGCAAATAAACTAGATGATTTTTCAATTCTAGGTCCGAGTATACAGGGTTTAAACTATAAAAAAGAAGATTATGCGAAACAAAACATACATGAAAAAGTTCATAGTATGAATTTTATAACTGGTTGTGCTTTATTTTTTAATATGAAAGCAATTAAAGAAATTGGATTTTTTGATGAAAAAATTTTTTTGTATTTTGAAGAGAATGATCTTTACATAAGAAGCTTAAAAAAAAATTATAGAATATACTTAATTGAAGAAGCAAAATTAAAGCACGAAGGTAATCGTTCTACAGATTTAATAGAAAAAAATTCAATTGAAATAAATCGAAATTGGCATCTAATGTGGTCAACATTTTATTTTCACAAAAAACATTATGGAATATTAGAGGCTTATAGAAAAACTATATTTAAGTTTTTTTCAGCATTATTTAAATATTTGATCTTTTTAATTTTACAAAAAAAAGTTAGAAAAAATATTTATTTAGCTCGAATGAGCGGGATCTTTAATGCAGTAATTGGAAAAAAATCTTGGTTTAGAACTAATTTGAATCATTCTATTGAAAATAAATAATAAAGAATATAACTAACCTTATGTCACAAAAAAAAATTATTGTAACTGGAGGGGCTGGCTTCGTAGGAGCTAATTTAATTAAACTACTAATCAAAAAAACAAAATATAATATCATAAGTTTAGATGACTATTCATCTGGGTTAAAAAAAAATCATATAAAAAATAGAAGAATAAAATATATTAAAGGCAAAACTCTTGACATTAAAAAATTAATTAAAAAACCTAATGAAATAAATTCTGTTTTTCATTTTGGAGAGTTTGCAAGAATTTATCAGAGTTTTCTAAAAATGAATGAATGTTTAGACTCTAACACGTTAGGTTCAAATGCAGTTTTTAATTTTTGTCTTAAAAACAGAATTAAATTAATATATTCTGCAACTTCTGCTACATTAGGCAACAAGGGGAATGATAAAAATCTTTCACCATATGCATTTTCAAAAGCTAAAAATTTAGAATTATTAGAAAATTTAAAAAAATGGTTCGGCTTTAAATATGAAGTAATTTATTTTTACAATGTTTATGGACCACATCAAATTTGCAAAGGTACAATGTCTACAGTAATTGGTATTTTTGAAGAAAACTATAAAAAGAAAAAAGCTTTGCCAGTAGTTAAACCAGGAACACAAACAAGAAGATTCACACATATAGATGATACTGTAAATGTTTGTTATTTGGCTTGGAAAAAAAATCTTTGTCGACATTATAGCATATCAAGTAAAAAATCATATTCGATACTAGAAGTAGCAAAAATGTTTAATACTAAAATAAAATATTTACCAAAAAGATTAGGTGAAAGATATGCTTCAGCTCTAACAAATAAAAATTTATCAAATAATATTTTTAGATATTATGGAAAAATAAAATTAGCTGATTACATAAAAAACTTTATTAAAAAATAATTAGTGACCCGGAAACTCAATAAGACTGTGAGTTTTATAGCCTTTGTCTTTTAAAAGTTTATCTCCAGGTAAATCAAATAAATTAATTACAAATATAAATCCCGCAACAGTTCCTTGAGAAATCTCTACGAGTTTTGCAGCAGCTTCTGCTGTCCCACCAGTGGCGATTAAATCATCTATGATAAGAATTTTTTCACCTTTGGAAATAGAGTCTTTATGAACTTCTATTGTTGCTTTTCCATATTCTAACTCGAATTCAATCGAATGTGTTTCTGCAGGTAATTTATTTTTCTTTCTTAAAAGAATGAATGGTTTTTGAAGTTTATATGAGAGTGTAGCAGCAAAGACAAAGCCTCTTGACTCAATAGCAGCTACTTTATCAAATTTAAAATTTTTGGAAATTTCAATTATTTTGTCATTAGTAAACTTAAAAGCTTCAGCATTTTTAATAAGAGTAGTAATGTCTCTAAATAGAATTCCTTTCTTAGGATAGTCTGCAATAGATCTTATATGTTTTTTTAAGTTCATATTTAGCTTCAAGTTTTAACAAAAAAGCTTTAATAATAAAATGATGAAAAAAAGAAAGCTTGGGATAATTGGTGGCAGTGGTCTTTACAAAATGGAAGGTTTTGAAAAGACTAAGTGGAAAAAAATCAAAACTCCATGGGGATCGCCTTCTGATGAAATTTTGATTGCAAAATTAGGAAATGAGGAGATATGTTTTATTCCGAGACATTCTAGAGGACATAAAATTAGTCCAACAAATATAAATTTTAGAGCAAATATTGATGCATTGAAACAATTGGGTGTAACAGACTTAATCTCCGTGTCAGCCGTAGGCTCATTAAAAGAAAATTTGGAACCAGGAAAATTTGTAATAGTTGACCAATTTATTGATAGAACTTTTTCAAGAGTAAAAACTTTTTTTAATGATGATATAGTTGCTCATGTATCGATGGCGAAACCAACCAGCCCTGGATTGGCAGATTGTTGTGAAGCAGCTTTAAAAAAACTAAACATCAAATGCCAAAGAGGTGGAACCTATGTAGTAATGGAGGGGCCTCAATTTTCTACTTTGGCAGAGTCAAATCTTTACAGAAAATGGGAAGCTGACGTTATAGGAATGACTAATATGCCAGAAGCGAAATTAGCTAGAGAGGCAGAAATAAGATATTGCACTGTTGCCATGGTAACAGATTATGATTGTTGGCACCCAGATCATGAGGAGGTCGATGTAAGTATGGTTATACAAACTTTAATGAAAAATGCTGCTAATGCACAAAATATGATTAAAGAAGTAATTAAAACATTTGAAAAATTTTCTGTAGATAAAGAACCAGCAAACAATTGTTTAGACGTAGCGATAATTACAGATCCAAAAATGAGATCTAAAAAAACTATAAAAAAATTAAATACT
>MDSV01123108.1_pt1 | contig 11295 bp, 5 predicted proteins | sample 810851 | NCBI WGS metagenome assembly MDSV01 (sample SAMN05326640, study PRJNA326480) | marine metagenome | isolation source: seawater | place: Atlantic Ocean: North East | collected 2012 | reverse complement strand
CCCCTCAGGAAATGATTTTAAGAAAATTTCTAGTTAAAAATAAATGAAAGTTTCCATGAGTCATATGAATCAAATATTTGAAAGAGAACTTGGTGAGTTAAAAAAATCTCTCAAAAATGCTAAACACCAATATCATTCATTTTGCTTATCAACTAGCAATTCTGAAAATCCATCTTCAAGGACAGTCATTTTAAGAGATTTTAATGAAAATAAATTACTATTCAATTCAGATATTCGTAGTAGTAAGGTTAGTGATATATCAAGTAACCCTAAAATATCTGCATTATTTTATGATAAAGATAGAGGAGTTCAGCTTCGAATTTTTGGTATAGCTACAGTCAATATTGACAATGAATTTACAAAAAAAATATGGAGTAATGTTAGTTTGCAGAGTAGGAAATGTTATATGGGACCGTATGTTCCAGGAAGTAGACTAGAAGTATGGGCGCCCAATCTCCCTGAAAAATATTTAAAGTCAGATCCTACTAGAGAAGATAGTCAGTCTGGGTTTTCGAACTTTTGTTCAATAGAAATATCTATCTTATCGCTGGAAGTTCTTGAATTGCATTTTGATGGTCATATTAGATTTATGGTAGATTATAATTCAGATAAGGAAATGTATTTTATCGCAACTTAGATATGAAAATCAAAGCAGATAGAAGATTAAGCGCAGTAATGTTTACTGATGTAGTTGATTTCACAAAGTTAATGTCAACAGATGAGTCTGAAGCATTAAAAACTTTGCAGAAAAAAAATAATATTGTGCGTTCTGAAGTAAGTCATTATAGCGGTCAATATATAAAAAGTATTGGAGATGGTAGTCTATCTTTTTTTGACTCTGCAAAAGAAGCTGTAGATTGTGCCATTGGTATTCAAAATTCTTTAAAGTCTGACATTAGCGTTCGAATTGGAGTGCATTTAGGTGAAATTGTGCATAAGGATGGAGATATATTTGGTGATAGTGTAAATATAGCGAATCGAATTGAAAAAATTTCTAAACCTGGTGGGATTTGTATATCAGGTATGATATTTGATCAATTAGAAAATAAAAAAGGCTATCAGTTTAAACACTTAGGGCTCCATTCTTTTAAAGGTGTAGGTCGCCTTTTAGATATATATGGTTTAGAGATGTCAGAAAAAGAGATTATACCTCATGATAGCTTTGATATAATTGGTTTAGATTCTTCTAAAGGTTTACCCTCTCTTTCAATTATTCCATTTAGAAATAAAGGTAAAGAAGAAGATGACTTCTATTCATATAGCTTATCACTAGATATTTTTTCAAAAATTTCCTCCTCCTCAAATATTATTTTATCAAGTATGGAAGAGGTGGAGGCGTTAACTCCAAGAAATAGCTCAAAAGATATTTTGAAAGCCCTAAAAATACGTTACTCACTTACAGGATCATTATGGAAAAAAGATAATATGTTTAATCTATCTATAGAGCTTTATGATAGTAATAAAGATAAAATGGTTTGGGCTAATTCATGGCTTGAAAATTGGATAAACCTTCCAAATATTGAAAAGAAAATATCTAATAATGTGATAAGAATTTTAGATAGTGATTCTGCTGAAAATAATGTTAAGCCAAACGATAAAATTTCAAACATTGATTCAGAGGCATATAGAATTTATTTGAAGGGTAAGTATGTATACCACAATAGAGAAACAGAAAAAGATATTGTTAAGTCAGAATCGTTTTTTAATAGATCGATTGATTTAGATGAAAATTTAATTCAGCCAAGAATGTTATTAGGGGAAATATATTTTAACCGTTCTCAATATGATAAATCATTAGAGATATATAATAATAATTTAAATATGAGTATAAAGTCTAAAGATGAAAAGAATACAGCAAAGTCTTTTAGCTCGATTGCAAATGTGAATTTCGTAAAAGGTGAGTACGATAAATCACTAGAATATAACTTGCAAGCATTAAAGATTCAAAAAAGTCTGAACAGTAAGAAAGGAATCGCTCAGGCTTTTAATAGTATTGGAGCAGTTCATGATGTTTTAAGAGAGCATGATAAAGCTTTAGATTATTATTCTGATTCATTGAAGCTATCTAAAGAAATAAATGATAAAAGTAGTATGGCAAGAGCGTCTCTTAACATATCTAATCTATATAATACTACAGGTCAATTAAATAAAGCTTTAAGCATGCAAAAAGAATGTATCAAAATGTGTAAGCAGAGTAACAATTATCCACTTTTAGCATACTCGTATAATTTACTTGGTGTTATTTATTCTAATCTTCATAAATATGACGACTCTATAAGAAATCTTAAGAAGTGTTTGAAAATCAAGAAAGAATTGAATGAGCCTGAAGGTGTTGCTAGTGCTTTGAAAAGTATTGGTGTTATTTATTATTATAAAGGACAGTATAACCAAGCTATGATTTATCACAAAAAATCATTGAAGCAACGGACAGAGATTGGCTACAAGCCAGGTATTGGTGAATCGTTATCTTACATTGCAGATACTTGCTATAAAATGGATCAATACGATAAAGCTATTTCTTTTTATGAACAGTCTTTAGATATAATGGAGTTTATTAAAGATTATACAATGGTATCAAAAATATTGAACCGATTAGGCAAGATTTATCGAAAAATGGGACAATATGATAAAGCTTTATCTAAACTAATAAGGTCAAAAGATATTAAGGCAGACATTGAAGATTTTGAATATATTGGATATACTTTTTTAGAGCTTTCATGTGTTTATCAATGGAAAGGAGAATATGACTTAGCTGTAAAGTATAATTTAAAATCAATGGACGTTGCTAAAAAGCATAAGATGCAAAAGCTTATATCTGATAATCTTTATCACGAAAGTTTAATGCTTATTAGTAGAGGAAATTATACTAAGGCAAAAGGTGTAATCAATAAGGCAATTTCCATTGCTAAGGAAAAAAAATATTTGAATAATGCAGCTAAATATTTGGACTGCTTGGGGATTATATTAAGACACGAGAAAAAGTTTGATGAAGCAATTAAAGTAATTAATGAAGCTTTAGATATTACTAAAATTACTGGAAATAAGCATGGTCTAAGAAAGTATTTAAATAGTGTAGGACTAATTAACGAGCGAATTGGAGATTTTAAAGGCGCGCTCAAAATTTACAATGATTGTTTGAAATTATCTAAGGACATGGGCGAGAAACGTTCAGTTGCTGTTTCATGTAATAATATTGCAGGCATGCTATCATTATTGGGAGATTTTGAAGAATCAATTAAATACCATAAAAAAGCTTTTTCACATGCAAAGAGGATAAATTACGTTGAAGGTCAAGCAGGTTTCGCGTATAACATAGCAAGTGTTTTACTAAAGCAAAAAAAATATGTTCAATCTGTAAAATATATTGACATGTCAATTAAGGCCTTTGAAAGTACTGGTAACCCCTACGTTAAGGAGTGTTATATTTTCAAAGCATATATTTATATGAATCAAAATGATATCGAAAAAGTAAATCATTGTTTTAAATATTTTAAAGATGTAGATCCTGAAAATAATTATGGGCACATAAGAAATTGGGAGCTATATAGCGTTAATTTGTTTTTAGGTAATTCAAATAAGAGATTTTTAAATAATGCATATGAACGAATGCAAGATGATTTAAACTCAATTAAAAATAAAATAAGTAGAAAACTTTTTCTAAAACATTTTACTTACGGTGAAGCTATTAATACAGAATTTAAGGAAGGAGAAAAAGAATGAGATTTATTGTAAGTATTATTATTTTTTCAATTTTAGTTCCAATTCAAAAAGATACAATTTCGTTTATTAGCGCAAATCCCTTTTCCTTTAAAGATATTATATCAAATTTAGATAATCAGGAAAAACATGAGGTTTTTGGGTATCTAACAATTCCAGATGGCGCAAATGAAAATGATAAGATTCCTTTAGTTATCGGTGTTGCTGGTAGCAAGGATTGGTCAGATCATCATCTTGAGTATATTAGAATGTATCAGGATATGGGGATTGCTACTTTTGAGCTACAAAGTTTTGCTAGTAGAGATATTTCATCTACTGTTGGAACCCAGGTTGAAGTTACAACTGCAATGATGATACTTGATAGCTATAGAGCGTTTGAGTATATATCTAGCAATCCTATAATTGACCAAAATAAGGTTGCTATTACTGGTTGGAGCTTAGGAGGTGGAGTTGCATTGTTTTCTGCATGGAAACCTTTAAAAGAAGCGATTAGTAAAGATTTGAAATTTGCTGCACATCTATCATACTACCCACCATGTATTGTTGAGCCTACCAATCTTGAATTTTCTGATTCTCCAATACACCTATTATTAGGTGAGCTTGATGATTGGGTCCCAGCTGATGCTTGTGTCGACCTTGTTTTGAAAATGAAAGAAGAGGGTGCAAATATAGGTTATACGATATACCCTGATTCACATCATTCTTTTGATAGAAAAGGCAGTCCAAAAGTTGCCAAAAATGGATATAAGCTAAAAGATTGTCGTCTAAGAATGACTGATGATGGTGCAGTGAGAATGAACTTCCTAAATATTCCTATGACTACACCATTAAGGCAGAAAATTGGTTTAGCCTTATGTACAGGAGGAATATTTGCTGAAAGAGGCCCAATGTTTGGAGGTAATTCTAAGGCTAGGCAATCATCATTTGATTTCTCAAAACAATTTATGCAATCTCATTTATTATCTAATTAATATATAAATCATTTATATATTTAGGTGGATTTAAAAATTTAATAAACCAAAATTGGGATAGCATTTGACGGATTATTCAAAATATATATGGCATAATAATAAGATGGTTAATTGGGACAAGGCTAATACACACGTTATGTCTCATGTTATTCATTATGGTAGTGGGGTATTTGAAGGTATTAAATGTTATAAAACAGATTCTGGTCCGTCAATCTTTAAGCTTGATCAGCATATAGATAGATTATTTGAATCAGCAGAAATATATAAAATAAAAATTCCATTTTCCAAGCAAGAAATAATTCAAGGCTGTATTGATGTTGTTCGTGAAAATAAACTGTCTGATTGTTATATAAGACCAATTGCTTTTTATGGTTATGATACTCTTGGAGTTAATCCGAAAAAATGCCCTGTAAACGTTTCGATTGCTGCGTTTTTTTGGGGCGCCTATTTAGGTGATAAAGGGCTAAAAGAAGGTGTTAGAATCTGTATTTCACCTTGGGAGAAATTCTCTTACAAGGCTATTCCAGCAACAGCTAAAGCTTGTGGCCAGTATACAAATTCTATGTTATCAGTAAATCATGCTAAAGAAAATGGTTATGATGAAGGATTATTGCTAGACAGTAGAGGATTTGTTGCTGAAGGCTCAGGTCAAAACATTTTCATTGTTAAGTCTGGAACGGTATATACAAATGATGAAAAATCCTCTATTTTATTAGGCATTACTAGAAAGACAATTATGCAGTTATGTAAACAGCTTGAAATCCCATTTAAAGTGAAAGATATAACTGTTGATGAATTAATGAATGCTGATGAAATATTTTTTACAGGTACTGCTTCAGAAGTTACTCCAGTTATATCCGTAGATGATAAAGATATTAAAAATGGGAATATTGGCAGTATTACTTCAAAGCTTAAGAATCTCTATATGGATATCGTATTTGGTAAATCCGAGAGTCACTTATCGTGGCTTACAATTGTAAAATAATTTTATTATTATTTAAGCTACATTCCTTGATTATAAAAATCTTTTACTATAGAGTTGAAAATTAATAAATGAATATTGGAAACAGTATTATTATAAACTATGATTAAAATTTAAATAAAAATGAATGAAGATTATTTAGAAATATTCGATGATATAATTGAAAGTAGTCCTATTTCAGAAACTACTTCTAAGTTAAAGGAAGGAGAAAGACGAAATGTGTCTACTTTATTTGGAGATATTAAAGGGTTTGTAAATATATCTGAGAAAGTAGATTCCGAGGATTTGAAAAATTTAATGGATAGCTTTTTTAAGGTCATGTCTCAGCTTGTTGAAAAATATGGTGGATATGTAGATAAATACTCTGGTGATCAGATTATGGCTCTTTTTGGAGCGAAAGTTGCTAGTGAAATTGATATACAGCGCGCCTTAGTTTGTGCTTTAGAAATTCAAAAAAGTATTAAAAAAATGAATTTATATTTAAAGAAAAACTCAAAATTTAAAGACCTCGATATTTCAATAAGAATTGGAGTATGTAGCGGCGTCGTTACAACCGGGAAAATAGGTAAAGAAAGAGATGGAGACTTTACTGTATATGGTGACTCTGTTAATTTAGCATCGAGACTTGAGCAATTAGCAAAGCCTGGTACTATTTATACGAATAAAGATACGCTCAAAATGGTTAAAGATTTTTTTATCTATAAAGATTTAGGTGAAATAAATATTAAAGGTAAAGATTGTCCTGAAAGAATTTTTATTATTGAACAGATAAGGGAACAGGGCAAGATTGAAAAAAAATATAAAACACCATATATCGGTAGAGAAAAAGAGCTGAATAGTATAAATGAAATCTATGATAAATATAAAATCAATTCAGCGCCTATAGGTCCTAAATATATTGGAATTAAGGCTGAGGCGGGAATTGGAAAAACTCGATTCATAAAAGAGTTTTTAAATAAAATTTATAAAAATAAATTTTCAAGTAATTATTGTATCAGCGGTTATGCCTCAAATATTTCCAACCAACCCTATCAGATATTTATATCATTAATAAAAGACTATGCATCAATATCTCATTTAGATGACGAGTTGAGTATAAAAAATAAGCTGAGAAAGCTGTATGACGATTTAGGGAAATTGCTTGATTATGAAATTTCATTAAATTTTGAAAGTAGCTTACCTATTATATCATTTTTATTAGGAGTGAAAGTTGATGACCCTAGATTGAAGGATAAAGGCAAGAGCCTTCAAACTCATATTCAAATTTCTTTAAATTTATTTATTAAGGCAATTGCAAATAAAAGCAATTTAAGTGGCCTTCCTTTAATTATTATAGTTGAAGATTTGCATTGGGTAGATAGTCTTTCTAAGTCTGTTATTACTTATATATCTCAAGATAGTAATTTTGCTGATTTGGATAAAAAGAAAAAAGATGATATGATTTTTATTTTTTCATATCGTTCTAGTTTTGATTTTAATAATACATTTAAATCAATTCAAGTAAATGAGATAATACTAGAGGCATTTAACCATAAACAGTCCAAGCTACTGATTAATAAATATTTACAAAAAAATGATATTCAAGCAGAGAAAATTGATGAGCTATTAACCAAGTCTGAAGGTAATCCTTTTTTTATTGAGCAATATTTAAAACTTTATACAAATGCCTCTGAATCTTTTAGGGACTCTGAAATTCCTGATAATTTAAATTCTCTAATTTTATCCCAGATTGATAAGCTTGGTTATAATCTAAAGCTTATTTTACAAAAGGCATCCGTTCTTGGCGAAAAATTTTATAGACTTATTTTGGAAATTATTGAAAATAAATTAGATTCAAAAATTAGTGTAAATGAAATTATATCAGAACTTGAAAATAGTGATTTAATTTATCCTGATATTTCTGTTCAAGACTTATATTATTTCAAACATATTTTGACAAGAGATGTGGCATATAATACCATATTAAAGTCCAATAAGAAAATTCTCCATAAGCTATCGGCTGAAATAATAGAGCAGAACTTTCAACATTCAATTGAAAATTTTTATTATGATTTGGCAATACACTATGATATTGCAGGGGACCCAGAAAAAACCCTTAAGTATTTAAACTTATCTTCAAATAGAGCTAAAGATCTTTTTGATAACACTCAAGCTATAAAATTTTACAATAGAATGCTTGATTTAATAGACCCTAAAGACTTAAAACAGGTTATACGAATTAAGTTGAAAATATCTGAAATATATAACTTGATAGGTGAGTGGGAAAGGTGCTATGAAGTTCTGGCAAATATTTTAAATGTTGCAGAAAAACATAAAATGTCTTTTGAATTAATTGAGATTAACTCAGCTTTAGGAGAAATTTTGTATTTAAAAGGTGAAAATAGTCAGGCTCGCAAAATTTTAAGTAGTCAAATGCCATTATTAAATAAGCATCCTAACACTGCGCTATACTACAAAGTAAAAGGGTTGTTGGCTAGTATCGATATAGACGAAGGTAATCTTGATCAAGCATTGGATTCATTTAACCAAAAACTAGATTATTTTAGAGAAACAGATTCTAAGCTAGATATTGCAATTGTATTTGGAAAAATTGGAGAAATATATTTTAGAAAAGGTGATTTGGAAGAGGCGTACAAAAATTTTAATCTTCAATTTGAATTATGTAATGAGTTTGAATCCAAAAATCAAGCTTCAAGAGCACTTGGTAATATGGGAATTATTCATTCCATTAGAAAAGAGTATAGTCAGTCTAAAAAAATATTTGAGAGCTTAGTAGATATTTACAAAGATATTGGTGATATGAAAGCTATTGCTCAGACATATGGCAATATTGGTATTAGTCATAAAGAGTTAAGTGAGTTTGACAGGGCTCTTCATTACTATAAAATCCAGCTCAATATTTCAAAGCAAATGGGGGATAGGGCTGGAGAGGCAATTGCAGAAGCAAATATTGGAGTCGCTTTTTGGAAAAAGAGTGATTTTGTGACTGGTTTAGAACATCTGAAAAAAGCACTTAACATTAATAAGAAAGTAAATGTTAATAATGCAATTATTGCTCAATGTAATATCGCAGAACTTAGTATCGATATGGGTGATTATGATGAAGCGCAGACATATTTAACTTTAACTAAAAATTTGAACGAGAAGATTGAGGATCAATACATTAATGCTTTTACTGAGTTTAATCAAGGAAGACTCTTTTTTGAAAAAGAAGAGTATGATAAGGCGATTAAGTCTTTTAATCATGCATCTAAAGCGTATTTGTCAATTGGGCATAATTCTAAATGTGCAAGAATTTTTCTTTTAATGTCAAACTGTTACTTCGAATTGAAGAATATTGAAAAGGCTAAGGAGTTTTGTAACGGTGCTTTAGCTAGTGATGAAGTAAAAGGAACTGGTATAGAGCGTGAAGCAAATATGTATAGTTTATTATATGATTATTTGGCCCTAAATGATAAGAGAATATTAAGAAAAATTGAGAATAAAATTGATAAAGATGCATCAATTTTATTGCAAGCAAAAACTTATTATTTGCTTTCAAAAATCAACAAGAAAAAATATTATATTAATCAAACTTTAAAATTGCTTGACAAGATTTATGCTAACAAGCCAATTAACTATTATTCTCGAATTATTAATGATCTGAAAAATCAATCCGTGTGATATAAATCAAGCCTATCATAGTTATCATTTGAAAACACCCAACTAAAGATTAAGTTATGTATGAAACTATTGGGGGTTTGTTTATATGATTCGTTATTTAATATTTTTAATTATATGTTCGTTTGTAATTCCATCTGAAATATCTAATATCCAGGTATCGCAGAGGCAAGATGGCAGTGGTATTGTTGATATTTGCTATGATTTAATTGAAGATGAGGGGATTTACCCTTCATTTGAAGTAGGGCTTCAGATTAGTTTTGATGGAGGGCAGACCTTTGCAAGTGTAGACTCTTCTAGTCTGTCTGGGAATGCGGGAGCCAATGTCATACCGGGTTTTGGGCTATGTATGCAGTACCAATCTCAACTTGAAATTTATTCGAATCAAACCCAAGTTAAAATTACAGCTTCATCATCATTTGTTTCTTCGCAGTTACCTTTTTCAATGGTGAATATTCAAACTAATGCAGATAATCTGAATTTAGATTATGAAGGAGAGTTCATAAACTATGATTATGAGATGATGCAATTTGAACTAACAAATATAGATCTTGTAACTTGGCTTGAAACCTATACTTTTGATTTAACTGATGCCCAGCCTATTTATAGCTGTAGCGAGTTCTCAAACCTTTACAATGACGATCCTGAACAAGGTGAAGGCGGTATTCTAGGGTGTATCGATGAAAATGCTCTAAATTATAACCCAAATGCCACCATTAATGATGAAAGCAACTGTATCTTTTCTGATCAAGGTGCCTGTCTTGATGTTAATGCGGTTAATTACAATGAATTTGAAGAGGACCCTCTAGATTCGTTTGACGACTGCTCATGTTATTACGCATCATTTTCAATACAAGAAAATCAAGGTTGTGGCTGGTTTGAGACATTGCCTGAGGGAGGACTAGGTCAATGGTTTTTTGATAACATAACAGACCAGTTGTTAAATGAGTACGCGGGATCTGAGCTTCCATCTAGCTTTAAAATAATTTTAAATCAATGTAATGATGAAGCCTCTATTAACTATCCTTTAGAAATTATTGATAACTTGAATGATTTAATTAATGACTCAGGTGGATACCTTTCATCTGATTGTTTTGAATTTTCTAGTACTGCCTCAAGCATATGCTTAGAGGATTGTCTGTATGATTATTCGCACCTAATAGAAAGTGATGATGATACGTTAGTGAATATAAATGATTTTCAAACTCAACATATATCATTTCAAGGAAATTCCTTTTTAATAGAAGAGGGTAAAGGTAATCATCCAGTTATTTTGAATTCTCAAAATTGCGTGGATGCTGCAGTTGCTAAGCTATTCATGGATTACTATGGTCTGAGAATACCTACAGCTGGTGAGTGGATGAAGGCAGCTAGAGAAGATGACCAAAGTTGTTGGCCATGGACAGATGCTACCTGTACTTCAATGGCGGGAGATTATTGCCAGGGTATCTATTCAATTTCAAGTGAAGAACAATTAGAAGTTTGTCAATCTAATTCAGCGGGAGTTTGTTTTGATAACTGTCAAAATTCAATGTTCTTATGTGAAGGTGGCTGCTCTGATAATTATTATAGTTGCTTGAATACGAGCTCTGATCCTGATTGTAGTGGAGGTCCCAATGGAGAGCCGAGTGATTATCCAAATTGTGAATGTGAAAATCAACTTTGGGGATGCGATAATGCATGCGTAGCTCAGGAAACAGAGTGTATGTTAGGTTGCCAAGATTTGCCAGATGAAAATCAATGTTATGAAACTTTTTCAGCCTACTTAACGTGTTTAGGTAATGGAGATACCCTTTCTTGTGAAGAGATTGAAATTGGAGATTCATCAGCGCAAGCTGGTTTATTATGGTATTTATCTGAAACTTCTGAAAGTTATTATGGCAATCTTACGCTTGATGAGGATAATGCTATTGAGTTTTTCAATCAGTCTATTTTTTATGACAGATTTCATTTAGCAGATTGTGG
>MDSV01044152.1_pt1 | contig 11295 bp, 10 predicted proteins | sample 810851 | NCBI WGS metagenome assembly MDSV01 (sample SAMN05326640, study PRJNA326480) | marine metagenome | isolation source: seawater | place: Atlantic Ocean: North East | collected 2012 | reverse complement strand
TTTCCCGTCAGGCGTAATGGGTGCACCCTCTGGAATTGCATCATTAGGATTGTTTGGCAGCAACCCAACCAATTCTCTTCGGAATCTTCCTAAGCTACGTCGTAGATGTACTGACCGTTTACCAATGTAATCAATTTTTTTCTTAGACATCAGCCAAGCCATACCAAGATCATATGGATCCACAGTCCCATCAACCTCATGACCAAGAGATAAGAACCCTTTTTCAACTCTTAATACGTGACTGGCTTCAGAGCCAACAGGTAGTATACCAAATTCTGCACCGTCTTCAATTATTCTTTCCCATAGAGCAAGCATATTCCGTGGAGAAACATTTATTTCAAATGACAATTCACCAGTAAAGCTTACTCTAATAATCCTGGCAGGTATGTCAGCAATGTGACCTTCACGAAAGGTCATAAACGGAAAAGAACCATTATCGCAATCTATATCAGTTCCCAATTTCTTAAGTAATTTTCTCGCAAGAGGCCCACAAATCGTAGCATTATTCCACTGGTTAGTGATATTTGTAATTTTTACATCCCACTCAGGATGATCAAAAGCTAAAATTTTGAGCATGTGCTGGTATACAGCATCTGAATGACCTGAAGACGTTGAAATGAACCAACGATGCTTGTCAATCCGAAAAGCAACACCGTCATCAAATATTAAACCATCATCTGTTAACATCAGTCCGTATCTACCATTTCCTGGCTCAAGTGAAGATATAATATTTGTATAAATTAGATCCAAAAACTCCCCAACGTTCTCACCTTTTAACTCAAATTTTCCAAGGGGCGAGCCATCATATACACCAACGCTTGTTCTAACGGCATGGCACTCTCGATTTACCGTTTCTTGAAAACTCTCCCCCTCTATAGGGAAATATCCTGGTCTACGCCATCGAGCCCCAGCCTCATACATGAAGGCTCCATTCTCAAGGTTCCACTTTGTTATCGGAGTGTGCCTAAAAGGCAAGACAACCGATCCTTCTCTCACACCATTTATTGAGCCAAATGATACAGGAATAAAGGGTGATCTAAAAGTTGTCGTTCCCACATCATCCAAACCTATGCCTTGCTCCTTCGCGACCATTCCAATGATATTAACATTCCCTGTCTTACCCTGGTCAAAGCCCATACCGCCAGTGGTGTAACGCTTAACATGCTCAATATTTGAATAACCTTCTGTCAATGCAAGTTGGATATCATCATGAGTTACATCATTCTGGATATCAAAGAAGGCTTTGTTTTTCTCTTTTGAAAGGTCAATACTCCAAAGTGCTTCAATAGAATAACTCTGTTTACTACATTCTAATTTGCCTTCATAAACCAATGGTTTTGAATGGGCTGATACACCACCTAGCAATGACTTAGTTTCATTAAAAATTTCATTTAAGGTAAAAGTACCGTTACATGCCCCAATACTTATTGAATTTTGAATGGACTGATCTGGTACAAATGATGCAATTCTATCATTGAATTTAACAGTTCCACGCGATTGTGAATGTAAATGAACCATAGGATTCCACCCGCCTGAGTGAGCCAACAAATCACATGAAATGGTTTCTAACTCCTTATCGACTAATGACTGAACAACAACTGAATTGACCTTTTTATATCCATTAACATTCCTTATAATTGAATTTAAGATAACTCTAACATTTTGAGCATTGGCTAAAACAGTGCTTGCAATATGTTTCCGCGAGTCCACAATAGCTAAAACGTTGATGCCAGCAGTCTTCAAATCCTCGATATAACTATAAACGCTATCATTATTTGTAAAAAGAACCATATTGTCGCTAGGCTTAACTGAATAACGATTAACAAATGTTAGAACCGCTGATGCCAGCATGACCCCGGGTCGATCGTTATTCGGGAAAACAAGAGATCTTTCAATCGCACCAGTAGCGATTATTATGTTTTTTGCACGAACTCTCCAGCTTCTTTCAATAATCGAGACATTCTCAACTTCGCGCTCATTGACAATAACAAGATTATGCTCTCTGTAAGCCCAAGCAGTACTATTTTGCAAATGTGTCACATTTGACATATTTGCTATTTCTTTAAGTGTACTTTCCACCCAAGCCATAGCTGGCTTCTGGTTAATATTTAAATTTAAACTTAATAAACTCCCTCCAGCTTCTGTATTTTGATCAACCAAGAAGACCTTCGCCCCTGATCTAGCAGCCATCAATGTTGCCAAAAGACCAGCAGGGCCTGCGCCAATTATCAAGAAATCTGTGTGGGCATTTCTTGACTCAAAATGTCCCTTCTTAGGAGGCTCTTTTGGCGCACTAGCCAGCCCAGCAGCCATTCTTATAAAAGGTTCAAACAAATGCCAAGTTGGCCACTTAAAAGTTTTGTAGTAAAATCCTGCCGGAATAAATTTTGCAAAGTACTGCGCAACGGCACCAACATCAAAATCTACGCTTGGCCAACAATTAATTGATTTAGCCTTCAACCCTTCCTTTAATTTTACATTTGTACATAAGTTGTTACCTGATGCTTCTTCTCCCAAAAGCTCAATCAAAGAAGTCGGATCCTCTACTCCCGATCCCATAATACCCCTGGGTCTATGATATTTGAAACTTCTGGCTATTACGTGCAGACCGTTTGCAAGCATGGCCGATGCCAAAGTATCTCCTTCATAACCATAATAAAGTTTTCCATTAAACGAAAAACTTAAACTTTTTGAGCGATCAATTCTACCTCCCGATTCCAAGCGATTAAGGTTCTTCACTAGGATTCTCCAAAATTTCATGAGTAACCGTGTCACGACAAATTATAAACCACTTGTCGCATCCTCGTGCATGCCACCATCTTTCATAAACAGGCCCCATGGGATTTGGGACCATTGTTAAATAGTCAACCCATTCTTCATCTGATACAAGATTGGGGTCTGGTCTGTTTGCTCCAACTGGACCTCCATAAACAAATTCTGTTTCATTACGATTTTTACAAAATGGGCAGTGTATCAATAACATAATTAGACCTTTTATCGTGCTGTAGTAGTGCCAGTTTCTAGAATGTAATCTAGGTTTTTAAAACGGTTATATGAAAACGCCTTCATTAAAGGATGCGGCGAATTAGTGGCAACGTGATAGGCCATTGTCAATCCACCAGCGGGAATAGCCTTATAACCACCCCACCAACCAGCTGTGACGAACAATCCTGGAACATCAGTCTCATCCATTATGGGAGAGGCATCGGGAGTAATATCTAAATGACCTCCCCATTGTCTTAAGAGTTTTAGATTCTTAAAAGAAGGGAATAATTCTAACATTGCCCCCACAGTATCCTCAAATACATGTTGCTTGATATCTCTTCTGAAACTTTGTGCGGAGTCTGGCGCACCTCCAATAACCAATTCACCTTTATCTGATTGACTAAAGTAGAACCCCAAATCAGAACAATTCACAATCACATCAACAATTGGTTTTATTGGCTCCGATACAAAAGCCGTTAAATTCATAGTGCGTAAAGGCAACCTTAAACTCGCAGTTTCAGTAATTGTTGTAGTATGTCCAGATACAGCCACTACTACTTTTTTTGCCTCAACGTTTCCTTTCACAGTTCCCACTCCTTGTATGTCTCCGTTATTAGCTCGCAACAAAGAAGTAACAGCAGTTTTTTGATGCATTTCAACACCTAAAGCGTCTGCAGCCCTTGCATATCCCCAAGCTACAGCATCATGCCTATTAACTCCCGCATCCTTATGCACCATACCACCAATTATTGGCAATCTTGATCCAGCCCCACCTCCAGTTAAAGCAGGAATCAATTGACGGACCCGATCAACTGAAATTTTCTCATAAGTTGAATTATAGATGTCCATAGTTAATTGACGGCGTCTCAAGTCTCGCATCTTTGGGTAATTATGAACAACATCTACCATTGTGCGTTTTGAATGCATCATATTAAAATTTAATTTCTTGGTTAAACCTTCATATAGACTTACAGATTTGACGTAAAATGGGATCGACTGATCTCGCAGGTAATTGGAACGAACAGTAACGGTATTACGGGCGACATTCCCTCCTCCTAGCCAGCCACGCTCCAAAACAGCCACATCTGTAATGCCAAATTCTTTAGCTAAGTAATACGCTGTAGCTAGACCATGCCCGCCAGCACCTATTATTACAACCTCATATTTTTCTTTTAAAGGCGGGCTACGCCAAGCCTTTTGCCAATTCTTATGTCCAGTAAGAGCATTTCTTGCTAGTGACAAAAGTGAATAATTTTGCATGTAAGGTTCTTTGCACTAAATGTTTTTCAGTCAGGAAAGAGTTCTGATCTCCCTTTTTTAAGTACTCTATTAATGTTAATGGGGCAATAGAAGGGATAGTCTCCGGCCGTGTACAAACCCTATCTCTTGTAAATAAGAAATTTAACTGAGATGATGTTATATGTTTGTTCACGAAAAGCGGCCTATACTTGGCATAATTTTCATCATTCTAAGTGTAGTTTTCGGATTAATTGCCGGTTTATTAATTAAAAAATCTGCTCAGGATGCTTCTCTGGTAACTACACTTCTTTATAGATTTATTTTTGCGGTGCCCCTCCTCCTAGTTTTTACAATTCTAGCACGCGGAAGGTCGGCACTAAAAGTTTCTCAAAAAAAAATGATGCTAATGCGAATCATTTTTGGCTTTACAGGAATGGTTTTTTGGGTTCTTGCGATCCGTAATCTACCTCTTGGACAAGCATCCGCACTTTTCCAAAGCTCTGCAATTTTAGTAACGATTTTATCTCCTTTTTTGTTATTTGAACCAGTGGGTGTTTATCGATGGACATCCGTCATTCTAGGCTTATTTGGGATTATATTGTTGACGGATCCATTCTCTGGACATGTGTCTTTCTATATTGTTTATGGGTTTCTAGCAGCATTATCTGGCGCTCTTTTATCAATAGTTTTAAGACGACTAGGTAAAGGCGACCACTCATTAACTGTTGCATTGATTTATAATACATCCGGAGCGGTATTGATGACCACTGCCGTATTCGTTTTTCCATCCGAATATCATCTGGAAAATTTTAGTATACTGTTTGACTTGATATTGTTAGGAGTAGTAAGTGCGATTTCCCAAATTTTCTTTACTGGCGCGTATCACTTTGTTGACGCTGTGATTGTAACAACACTGCGTTACCTACAGGTGCCGCTGGCTGGTATTACAGCTTTTTTACTGTTTGCTGAGATAATGACAATGAATGAAATCATTGGAGCAACAACAGTAATCATAAGTTGTTTAATAATTGGATGGAGAGAGTTTCAAAAAAGTGATAACTGACCTCTGCAATCCGTCAAAGCACCATAAGATCTTAGGTTTTGTTAACACTAAACATAAAGTCTGCGATTTAAGTTGGGGGAATGAAATTTTCTAAAAAGGATCCCAATGAGTATAATTATCTTTATGGTTACGTACTGGCTGCTAGTTTTTTAGTTGATCGTAAGCTTCTAAAGCTTTTGCACTATACATTATTGAAGGACCACCCCCCATATAAGAGCACATACTCAAAGCCTCCACTACCTCACCTCTAGTAGCACCAAGCCTGATCAAATGCTCCATGTGCAAACCAATACAGCTATCACAACGGGTAGCTATAGCAATACCTAAAGCTATGAATTCTTTAGTTTTCTCACTTAGTTCACCTTCTTTTTTTGCTGGCTTTGCCATTGCTGCGAACCCAGCAAAGGTCTCTGGCGTTGCTTTTCTAAGTGTTGTGAAACTTGTTCTCGCTTGATCTAAAAATGATTTCCAATCCATTACTCTCTCACATCAATTTTACCATATCTAAAGATAATTAGAATTTATCCAAAATAACAGCAAAATATGGGTTTTAAACGTTAATTCATGTTACTTTCGTTGGAACCAAGTTTCTTTTCAAGCCAACGAACACCAAAACTGATAACCAAAACCAGTACCAAGTACTCGAAAATGAGTAAAGTATAGATCTCCAAGGGTCTATACTCGGTAACCACTATTTCATTAGCTCTCCGGGTTAACTCTTGCATGCCTATCACAGATGCAAAAGCGGACATCTTAACAATATAAATGAATTGATTAGCCAGAGGTGGCAAGATGCGCCTTAGGGCCTGGGGAAATATTACATACCGCATACTTTGGAAATAAGATAATCCTATAGTCTGAGCTGCTTCCCTCTGCCCTTTTGCTATTGATTGAATTCCTGCTCTGTAAATCTCAGCAGTGAAAGCACTATCTGATACAGCCAAAGTTATGACAGCCCCCCAAAAAGCATCAATTTCTACTTGGAGACCAAGAGATTTAAATATTACGGGCAACCCGTAAAAAACCCAGAATAGCATTGGAAGCAACGGAATGGCTCTTATGAATTCAACATATATGCGATTACATGATCGTAAGATCCAACTACTAGATAAACTGGGCAATGCCACAATAAGACCCAAAATAATAGAAATAAAGGCTGCTAACAGAGATACGAGTATCGTGGCTCCAAAACCTCCTACAAGAAATTTTATGTTAGTCCAGCCAGATTTAGTAGAAGGATCAATAACGTACCAGCCCCAATTGCCACTTTCTCCTGAACAACCTGCGAGCAACAAGAATATTGATACTATAAATAATCTAATACAAAAATTCATTACTCACTCAATAATTAAGGACTTGGTTCAAGAATAATTTTGACCGCTCAGTTTGGGGTTTTTTAAAAAAATTAGTTGGTGTATTTTCTTCCAAAATCTCCCCTTCGTCCATGAATATAACTCTGTCCGCCGCCTTTCGGGCAAACCCCATCTCATGAGTAACAACAACCATTGTCATGCCTTCCTTTGCCAAATCAAGAATCACATCTAAAACCTCTGCGATCATTTCAGGATCCAAAGCAGAGGTAGGTTCGTCAAAAAGCATGATCTCAGGCTCCAGACATAGGGCTCTTGCAATCGCTACTCTTTGTTGTTGGCCACCGGATAATAACCCTGGTTTTTTGTCCGCTTGTTCAGGAATCTTAACTCGTTCAAGAAACATATAAGCTCTGTCCAGGGCATCCTTTCTTGATAAGCCTAAAGCCTTAGTAGGTCCCAAAATCAAATTATCCAGAACTGAAAGATGTGGGAATAGATTAAACTGTTGAAAGACCATACTAACTTTTGATTTGATTGCTCGTGAAGTTTTCTCATCATTCGTTAAAATTGAACCCAAAACCTCCAAAGTTCCCTCATCATGTTTTTCTAATCTAGAAATACATCTGACTAAAGTCGACTTACCAGAACCTGAGGGCCCACATACGACCACTTTTTCACCTTTTGATACTTCAAGATTTACGCTATTTAAAGCCTTAAAGCTTCCAAAATACTTCGAAACCTCCCTCATTTCTATAACTGGACCCATATCTAAAAAAACCTTTTGGTAAAAAATGCCTTCTTTTAGTACTAAAGTGTGATTATAGGCTCAAACTTTCATAAGATTCAATAAATTGTGTTGAATCTTTTTATAAGCCTACTAGTATCAAACATTCGAAAACGGGAGAAATGAAATGAAGATTATTAAAATAGCGATTTTGGTTTTGGCAACCATGGGTTCCTTTACTTTCTCTGCTTCATCAGAATCTGTATTGAACCAGATTTTGAGTAGTGGGACATTAAAGGCTGGAACAACTGGAGATTTCAATCCATTTTCAACGAGAGATCCTGCCACTAATAAGTATCAAGGATATGACATCGATATCATGACTGAGTTAGCAAAAGATATGGGTGTGGAAATAGAATTTGTAGCAACAGACTGGAAAACAATTGTCAACGGTGTGGTTGCTGGGAAATACCACATTACAGGATCAGCGTCTATTAAGGCTTCTAGAATGAAAGCTGCTGGCTTTTCAGAAAGTTATTTGGCTGTAGAATTTATACCTTTCACCACAGCTGATAAAGTGGGTAAATTTGATAGTTGGGACTCAATTAATCAGCCTGGAGTAAAAGTGGCTACTACTTTAGGGACAGCGATGGAAACATTGGTTAAGAAATGGTTCCCTAACGCTCAAATCAAGAGTGTTGAAGCTCCAGCCAGAGGGTATCAAGAGGTTCTTGCTGGGAGATCAGATGTATTTGTGACTTCAAATCTTGAAGGATCAACATTGAAAGCCAAGTATGATGATGTAAAGCAAATATCAGTCGACGCACCTCGAAACCCTACACCTTTAGCAATGCTCCTACCACAAGCTGATCAAGTATGGATCAACTTTGTAAATCACTGGATCAAAATAAAGACTGCAAAGGGATTTTTTAAGGCAACTGCTGCAAAATGGGGCCTTTAAGGTATTAAGCGAGGCGCTTCTTTAGCGTCTCGGCTTTTATTTATATTGTCAGGATAATGTCATGTCTGCTTGGATAGAAATGATCAGTGACGATGAGGCAGCTCCTCATCTGAAAAAAGTATTGAAGTCTGCTCAAACACCTCATGGCACAGTTGACAACGTTATGAGGGTGCATTCTTTAAGACCAAGTACCATGGAAGGACATCTTGCCTTATATCGAGCAGTACTACATGATAGCAACAATTCAATACCAGCATGGTTCCAAGAGACTATTAGTAGTTATGTTTCTATTCTAAACAATTGTCATTATTCCCTGGCAAATCATTGGGCAAATGCCAGCCATTTGATTGGAGACCAAGAGAGAAGTTCTGAGATCAAGGAAGCTCTTGAGACGGGGAGAATAGAAAAAGCTTTTTCAGGAGCAGAATTAGCTCTACTCAAGTATTCTGAAAAATTAACGACCACCCCCAACTTGATGAACCATTCGGATGTGGACTGTCTTAAAGAAGCAGGAATTTCTGATGGAGAAATACTAGAAGCTAATCAGATAATTTGTTATTTTAATTATGTTAATCGCACTATTAATGGCTTAGGTGTTACGACCGAAGGAGATACGGTTGGATATTATAAGTAAGCTGTCACATCTCAGTAGATGATCCAATCATTATCTAATAGGGTTTCGTACCCAAGCCTTGAGAAACATGTTTATCTGAATCAGGCTTCATTGGGCCTTATTAGTAATATTACTATTAAGAAGATGAACAACTTCCTTCATGGTGTTGCTCGCCATGGTAATATTCATATGTCTGACCAAGATGAATTAGATCTATTACAATCAATGAGAATAGATGCTGCCCAACTTTTTAATTGCGAACCCCGTCAAATTGCAGTTTTAGCTTCAGCTAGCGAGATGCTTAGCCAGATACCTTATGTTCTAAAGCCTAAGGCAAAATCTTCCATACTAATGGTCCAATCTGACTTTCCAGCAGTGACAAGGCCCTGGTTAAAATACGCTCAGGACAATGACTGTCAAATCCTATTTGTCAAAGAAACCAAAGAGAATGATTTGACTGACCAAATATTAAGGGAAATAAAGGAAAATATTTCCGTTATTCAGGTCAGTCTAGTTCAGTTTTCCTCGGGAGCAAAAATTGACATAAAGAGATTAGGAAAAGAAACAAAGAGGTGTGGAATTAAGTTAATTGTGGACATAACGCAAGCAGCAGGAGCTCTTCCTATTATGGTAAAGGACTGGGATGCCGATATACTGATCACCAGCGGTTACAAATGGTTAGGTGGCCATGGTGGCGTGGGGCTAGCATACATTTCAGACGAAATCTTGGATTACCCCCCATTCACAGTTGGATGGATGAGTGCACCTAATCCTTTTGTAATGAATTCCACTGAGTGCGCTTTTGAACTTGATGCAAGAAGTTATACACAATCAACTATGTCTTATATTTCCATTGTGGGCTTACAAAACTCGCTAAGAGAAATCATCCGACTGGAGCCAAATCAAATTGAAAGGCATGCTAAATCCCTGTTCAATTTGCTCTTGGATGGTCTACGTGGGACTAAATGGAAACCTAAATTGAATCAAATTGAGACGTGCAATTCTCCCCACATTGTTTCTATAGAAAATTCAATTGATGATTTAGATGAATCCCTTCAAAAATTGAAAAAAAACGGAATCATTTGTAGTTCAAGAACCGGGAGAATTCGTATTTCTTTAGCACATTATAATAATCAAAATGATGTTGTCCGTCTAATAGAGTCCTTGAGCTAATTAAAGCAAATCAAGTAATTTAAGAGAGCTCAATTTAACCCTCAGGATCCTTGCTAATTAAAATTGTGAAAGTTGAATTAATTGAGTGCCTCAAATAAATTTTATAAGATTTTGGCCCTATTTAGCATTTGACATCATTATTTTTAGTCCGTTAATTTAGATAGTTTAACAAAAAAGCATCTTTTAAATTAGGTATGTCCCAAGACAAGACAATATTGCTGAAACTGGATCAATTGCTAAAGGGTGTAGAGAACTTTGTATTGGTGACAGTCATTGAAACCTGGGGAAGTGCCCCCAAACCAGTAGGTTCAATGCTGATAATAGACAAGCTAGGTCAGATCTTTGGATCAGTATCTGGTGGTTGTGTTGAAGGTTCTGTCATTACAGAAGCGTTGGACATCTTAGATAGCAATGAGTGCAAACTTTTAACCTATAGCGTATCAGATGGAGACGCTTTTCAGGTGGGTCTCGCCTGTGGTGGAGAAATCAAGATTTTGTTGGAGCCTATCTCCAAGAGAAATAAAATAGTAATTGAAAAATTACAAAGTTTTCTTGCTGAGTACCATAATGGAAACCTAGTAATTTATAGTATTAACCTAACTACATTTGAAAGGCATGTCATCAAAGCTAGCGATGAAGACTTTGTGAATATTCCAATGGAGCCCTTGAATAAAAGGGTATCTTTCAAATTGGCTGATACCTTTTTTTCTGTTCTTTACCCTAAACTAAGGCTCATTATCATTGGTGCAGTGCATATAGCCCAGTATTTAGTTAATCTAGCTGAGATATTTGAATACCAGATATTAGTAGTTGATCCGAGATCGACCTTTGCATCGAAAGCACGATTTCCTACAGTAAGGGTTTTAACTGAATGGCCTGATATAGCCTTAAATGAAATCCAATTGAATCAAGATTCTGCTCTCATCACATTAACCCATGATCCTAAAATTGATGATATTGCACTTGAAAAAGCCCTGCAGTCAGATTGCTACTACATTGGGAGCCTTGGTTCAAAACGAACCCATGCAAAGCGCATCGATCGTTTAAAAATGTTAGGTTTTACAAACAACCAGTTGAAGCGGATAAAGGGTCCAGTAGGGTTGGACATCGGAGCCAAGACTCCTAGAGAAATCGCTCTATCTATAATGGCGGAAATAATTGGCGTCCAAAGAGGGTTCAACCAAAACATGAAATTAGTAGTTTAGTTTTTTCTGAATTAACTTT
>MDSV01227046.1_pt1 | contig 11296 bp, 10 predicted proteins | sample 810851 | NCBI WGS metagenome assembly MDSV01 (sample SAMN05326640, study PRJNA326480) | marine metagenome | isolation source: seawater | place: Atlantic Ocean: North East | collected 2012 | reverse complement strand
TTTACCAGGGCCAATAAAATAGATAACAATAAAAGCAATTAAATACATTAATGATTTTTCTTTTCTAGAAAAAGGGTCACCATCATGTGCAATTGCAAAAGCCACTAGCATTGTAGATGCAGGGAAAATACTAAATAATCGCGTTTTCCATCCAATAATTATAAAAATAGGCGCTATAAATTCCCCAAAAGAAGCTAAAATTAATGATGGAGCAACACCTATTCCAATTGGATCGCCAAACTTAAAATTTCCAGTAATTACTTTTAAAAACTTTCCATATCCATGAGTCATTAATGCTATTGAAAATCCAAAACGTAAAATAAGTAATCCTAGGTTTAGCTTTAATTTACTCATATTAGTATTTTTTTAAATAGTACTTTATTGTTTCTTCAAGACCTAATTCAAATGAAGTTTTTGGCTCCCACCCTAATTTATCTTTAATTTTTGAAGTATCAATTGCGTAACGGTAATCGTGTCCTAAACGGTCTGTCACAAAACTCATTAGGGATTTAGACATCCCCTCTGGACGTTTTAATAGACGGTCTGTAATTTCAATTAATTTGAATACAATATCAATATTTTTAAGTTCATTATTTCCCCCTATTGCGTAAGTCTCACCAATTTCTCCCTGGTGAAGAATAAGGTCAATTGCTTCTACGTGATCTTCCACATACAACCAATCCCTAATATTTTCTCCTCTACCATAAATAGGTAAAGATTTGTTTTCTACAATATTTTTGATAAATAAAGGAATGAGTTTTTCAGGGAATTGAGCTGGACCATAGTTATTTGAACAATTAGAGATTACTAAAGGCAATCCATAAGTATGGTAATAAGCTCGTGCCATATGATCTGAAGAGGCCTTAGAAGCAGAATATGGCGAGTGAGGATCATAAGGGGTGTCCTCCCTAAATTGTCCATTTTGACTAATGCTACCAAACACCTCATCTGTAGAGATATGATAAAATCTTTTTTCGGAAGTATGATTATCCCAATGCCTCCGTGCTGCTTCCAAAAGATTTAAAGTTCCCAGTATATTAGTTTGAGCAAAGGCAAATGGATTCTTGATGGAATTGTCCACATGAGATTCCGCGGCAAGGTTTACTACCGCGTCAAAGTCCTGGGTTTTAAAAAGTTCTTGCAACAATGTAAAATCATTAATATCCCCTTTAACAAAGCCATAATTTGGAGCTGCTTCACAATTCTTTAGGTTGTCTAAATTACCTGCATAGGTCAGAGCGTCCAAGTTTAAAATTTGAGTGTCGGGATAATTCTGAAGGAGCCTACTCACCAAATGAGATCCTATGAATCCGGCCCCTCCCGTTACTAAAATAGATTGAAATCTACTCATCTTGCTTCTATTCTTTTTATGCAATCTTCCAATGCGACTTCCCAACTAAGGAGCTGTAAAGATAAATGGTTTTCTATTCTTGTGGTGTCCAGTACTGCGTATAAAGGTCGTTTGGCAGCGGTGGGATAGTCTGCGGTGGAGCAGGGTAAAAGCTTGCAAGGACTTTTTGTAAGTCCTACAATTTTCTGCGCAAAGTAAAACCAGGTAGTGGCTCCTCCATGAGCAAAGTGGTAACAACTGTAATCAAAAAAAGTGGGTTGATCGATATAGGTCAAAACGGTTCTTGCTAAATCAACACCATAGGTGGGTCGCCCCCACTGGTCATCGACTACATTAAGTTGTTTTTTGATTTTACTAAATCGCAAAATAGATTTGACAAAATTGGTTCCAAACGGACTAAACAACCACGAAATCCGAAAGGTGGTCTGGAGGCACTTTGCCTTAGTCAATCGTTGCTCTCCTTCGTATTTGGATTGGCCGTAGGCGTTGATGGGATCACAATTATCCGTTTCTTGATAAGGAACGGAAGCCGTTCCATCAAAAACATAATCTGTAGAAAAATGAACCAAGGACAGCTCGTTTTCTTTCGCAAAGGTTACAAGATTTTGTACTCCTTCGGAATTGATTTGATGTGCCTTTTCAGATTCTTCCTCTGCCCGATCTACCTGAGTATAGGCAGCACAGTTGATGATGCCACTAAAGGGGTTTGTATCAAAAAAATCTTGAAGTGTTTCTGGACATGCGAGATCTACTTCCTGCCTGTTTGCAAAAATCAAGTGGTGGTTGGGGAATTCCACTGCTACATTTCGAAAACAGTGCCCCAGTTGACCATCTCCCCCGGTAATTAAAAAACTAGACATACAGATTGTCCTTAAAATCAAATAGGGGCGCTTCCGCCAAAGAGGGATGGTTTTGATCTTTTTCAGATTGAATCCATTCGCTCTTAGTAAGTCGCCAATCGATGGCTAAAGTGGGGTCGTCTGGTCGAATACTCCCTTCACTTTGCTGATGGAAGTAATGGTCCACTTTGTACTGGAAAATAGAAGTTTCACTTAGTGTAATATATCCATGAGCAAAGCCTCTGGGAATAAACAATTGCAGTTGGTTTTCTGCGCTTAGTTCTTGACTAAAATACTGTCCAAAGGTTGGCGATCCTTTTCGGATATCCACAACTATATCCAAAACCGTTCCCTGTGGCACACTAACCAACTTAGATTGAGAAAAAGGAGGAAGTTGGTAATGCAGTCCACGTAACACTCCTCTTTTGGAGTGGGTAAGATTGTCTTGACAAAAGTGAATTTTTCTCCCTACCGCGTTTGCAAAATTTTGATCCACAAAGTGCTCACAAAAAGAACCCCGTTCATCTAAATGGACAACAGGCTTTAGTAAAAAAACTTCTGGAAATAGGGTGGGTATGCTCTTCATGAAAAGGGTTCAACTACTATTAATGCGTAATTTGAAGTAAAAATAATCATTTTAAAATTGGATTAGCTCCCTACTACATAAATCTACTCTACGAAGAGGGGACTAGTTTTACGAAATAAAGTCAAGAAGTGTTTTAGTGAGAATAGCGCCCTAGAAGGTAGTCGCCATAGGAAGTGCCTTTTAGTTTTTGAGCTTGCTTCAAAAGTTGCTCTTTGGTAATATATCCCTTTTGATACGCAACTTCTTCCAAACAGCCGATTTTAATGCCCTGCCGTTTTTCAATGGTTTCGATAAATTGACCCGCTTCCAAAAGCGATTCGTGGGTTCCCGTGTCTAGCCAAGTAAAACCCCTTCCTAAGGTTTCAACCTGAAGTTTGCCTGCCATTAAGAAGTGTTCGTTTACTGCCGTAATTTCCAATTCCCCTCGATCTGAAGGTGTAATCTGTTTAGCTACTGAGACAACTTCATTGGGGTAAAAATACAAGCCTACTACTGCTTGATTACTTTTGGGTTGCTCGGGCTTTTCTTTAATGGAAAGGGGCTTTCCCTGCTCATCAAATTCAATGACTCCGTAACGCTGGGGATCCTTAACTGTATAATCAAAAATAGTGACTTTTTGACCTAATTTTGTCCGATCAACCACAGCTTCCAACTGCACCGAAAAATCAATACCATAAAAAATGTTGTCCCCTAAAATTAGACAAACTGGGTCTTCCCCAATAAAGTCTTCTCCCAAAACAAACGCCTCTGCCACACCTTTTGGTTGCGACTGAACTTTATATTGAAGCATTATTCCCCATTGGCTTCCATCGCCTAACAAACGCTGATATTGACTGATATCTTCAGTAGTGCTGATAAGCAACACCTCACGAATTCCTGCCAACATCAACACCGATAGGGGATAATAAACCATAGGTTTATCATAGACTGGAAGGAGTTGTTTGGAAACTCCTAAAGTCACAGGGAAAAGTCGGGATCCATTACCGCCAGCAAGGAGGAGAGCTTTCATCAGCGATTATTTTTTTAAAGATAGTCAGAATCATTCAAATCTATTTTTAAAGAAGTTCTAAAAGGATCTTTTTTCTTTTTAATGAAGAAAAATCTTTGAGGTATAACTCTTTACAATTTTTTTTCATTGTTTGATATAAAGAGTCTTGTACCAAGGATAATGAATCGAATATTTTAGCTAATTCAGTGGCTTGATTTGCATTTATACAGAACCCAATATTGTTTTCTTTAATTATTGAATTGGCTTCCCCAGATAAAGCCCCTATAATAGGTATGCCAACAGCCATGTAGGTTTGAAGTTTTGCTGGAACAGTTTTGGAAAATAAAGGATTGTCATTTAATGAGAGAAATAAATAATCAGACTCTTTGAAATATGTTAATAATTTAGATGAATTTACAGGCTCAAAAAACTTGATGATTTCTTTCAAATTTTTTGATTCAACTAGACTTTTGAGATTTTCTTTATTTCTTCCATCTCCAATTAATCTGATTTCAATTTTACTTTTTTTGCATAATGAAATCGCCTCAACTAAATTTTCGAGATTCTGGGCCTCTCCAAGATTACCTGTGTATGAAATGACAATTTTTTCTGATTTAGTAGAGCTTATATTTTCATGCTTAACATTTTCAAAAATGGGGTCTGCCCAATTTGGAAAATATACTGACTTTTCAGGACTAATCCTTTTATTAGCAATCTCTTTAAAACTTTTTGATCCAAGGAGAATCAGATCAAATTTTTTATAAAACCATTTAAAAAGCTTTTCTGCAATACTGAGTGCTGTTTTAGATTTAATTATCCCAACTGCACTTAAAGTATGCGGCCACATATCTAAATCCCAAAGGATTATTTTTGAACCTCTAGCAATCTTGTAGAATAGTGCAGGTAAAAATAGGAAAGGGGGCGAGGTGTGATGTATGATTAGACTATCATACTTTTTGTGAGTAGAAATTAGCCAAAAAGTAAAACAAAATAGAGAAAAGAAATAGGATAAATAATTTGCAATTAATCTAAATGACTTGCCATTACCTCTTGAAATAACAGGTAATCTATAAACTGATGCACCTTTAAAATCTCCTTTTCCTCCAATTACTGAATAGCCTTCATATATTTTTCCTTTAGGATAATTTGGATTTTGAGTTACTACTGAAACTTTATTGCCCTCCTCAGTTAACCAACTTAGTATATCATTGACTTTAAAGTACTCAGGGTAGAAATGATTAGTAAAAATTAAGACTCTTTTTTCCACACATTTTGATTTACATAATCAGTGTAAGAAAGGATAATTTTTTCAATCTTCTCAGAAACATTATCTGCCCTATAGTCTAAAACAGAAATTTCATTCTTTTTTGGAAGTAATGTGTTTTCCAAAAAAATAACTGCTCTTAAAATACGCTGTTGATTTAAATCGGTAAACATTACTGCAGCTTCTTCCATTGCTTCTGGTCTCTCATGGGAGGATCTGATATTTATTGATTTGAAATTTAGTATAGAAGCCTCCTCTGAAATTGTACCACTATCTGATAGCACTAAAAATGAGTTTAATTGAAGGGCGTTATAATCTATAAAGCCTAAGGGATCTATAAACTCAATTTTATTAGAAGGACTTACATTGACTTTCTCTAATTTATTTCTGGTCCTAGGGTGAGTAGAAAATATAATTGGGTAATTATACTTTTCTACTAGACTATTTAAAGTTGAAATTAGTGTACTAAGTTTTTTAGGATTATCCACATTTTCCTCTCTATGAGATGAGACTACAAAATAGGCTCCTTTTTTAATGTTTAGGGATTTAAGAATTGAAGATTTCTTTATTTTATCAAAATAAAATTTTAATACTTCATTCATAGGAGAGCCAGTCTTAATAATTCTATCAGCACTGATTCCTTCTTTTAAAAGATACTCTCTCCCTATTGATGAATATGGCAAGTTAATGTCTGCTATGTGATCTACGATTTTTCTGTTGGTTTCTTCTGGAACATTTTGATCAAAACATCTGTTCCCAGCCTCCATATGAAATATTGGGATTTTATACTTTTTTGCAACTAGTGCGGAAAGACAGCTGTTGGTGTCTCCTAGAACAAGCAGTGCATCTGGATTTATTTTTTTTAGTGCAGGCTCAGTTTTAATTATAATATTACCTATTGTTTCAGCAGCTGAACTACCGGCAGCTTCTAAAAAAATATCTGGCTTTTTGATTTCTAATTCTTCAAAAAAAACTTGATTTAAGTTGTAATCATAATTTTGCCCAGTGTGAATAAGTGTATGTTTAATAGACCTAGATTCATTAAGCCTGGAGATGACCCTAGATAGTCTAATGATCTCAGGTCTAGTGCCAACAATAGTTACAACGTGTAAAAGTTCTTGTTTCATTTAACTAAATTAAACAATTTCAGGGTAGGTGTCAGGGTCATTTTGATCATAAGGCTCGTTTATCCAAAAAAATGTGAGTAATTCTTCGTCTCCAACATTAGTTATGTTATGCGTATACCAAATGGGCATATCAACATAGCTTGGTGAATTACCATCGAGCTCAAAAGAAATAATCTCGTCTGTTAAGTATTTTCTAAGCTCAATTTTAGCCTTTCCTTTAATTACAGAAAAACGCTCAAACTTTCTAGTGTGGAAATGATTCCCTCTAACTATCCCGATATTGGATGTTGAATAAGAAGATTGTCCTGTTGAGAGTGATTTAGAAAGTTCAAAAAAACTTCCCCTACTATCTGAATGTATTTGATACTGTTTGGGAAAAAATTCTTTATGTTTAATGTAGCTCCTAAAAGTATTAAAGAGGTCTTTGTCAAATTTTGATTCTAGATTTGGAATTTTATTCTCCTTGATATATTGTTCATTAAATAAACTCATTTTTTCTAAAACCTTAGAAACTTTAATTTCTTTTAGAGAATCAAAATTTATCACTTCTATCCTTCTTGTCAATAGGTCTAACAGTGAGCTTATGTAGTCATCAATATAAATAAGTTTTAAAGTATTATCAGCTATAATTTTTGGAGACTGATGATTTAATAGTTGATGTGAAAAAGTAGCTATAAATGAATTGTAAAAGGGCTTACAAAAAGGGCCAAATATATTTGGTGTTAGTGAGGAGTAAAATGTGAATCCTATTTTTTTAGAAAGCAACTCAAAATCTTTTCTAGCTTTCTTTTTAGCTTTACCATAAAGTGAGTCTGACTCTTCTTGGAGTGAAGATGAAAAATATAATTTTCCTTTAAAATTAATTTTTTGAAGGCAATTCATTAATGAGCTATTAATCTCATTATTGGCTTCAAAAACCTCTTTATCAGTCTCAGCCCTATTGACCCCAGCAAATTGAAAGATGAAGTCTTCTTTTTGAATTTTATTATTAAAATTCTCTGAAAGAAAATCTTCTTTATTTAATAGTATAAGTTTATGATTTGGATAGTGAAGATTTAAATTTCTAAGAAGATGTCCTCCAATAAACCCGTTATGTCCTGAAATTATAATTCTCACATTATTTTTTTATAGACCTAAATCTTGTCTTATTTCAGGAAGCTTAAGCAACAATTCTTTCATTTGATCAACATCCAATCTATTTGTGTTGTCGGAATTATATTCTTCATTTATTGTTGTGTTATCCCCTTTTGAAAAGTATTTATCATAATTAAGGTCTCTGTTGTCTGCTGATACTCTATAATAATCCCCAAGATCATCACTTTTAGCCATCTCTTCTTTGGTTACCAAAGTCTCATACATTTTCTCCCCATGGCGTATTCCAATATTTTGTATTTCAGATTTTGAATTGTAAAGTGAAATCAATGCTTCTGCTAAAGTTTGAATAGTAGCTGCTGGAGATTTTTGAATAAATAGGTCTCCATTGTTTCCATTTTCAAAAGCAAATTGTACCAGAGCTACAGCATCATCTAAAGTCATCATAAACCTGGTCATTTCGGGTTTAGTGATGGTAAGTGGTTTATTATTTTTTATCTGCTCAATAAATAGCGGAATTACTGATCCTCTAGAGGCCATTACATTTCCATAACGTGTCCCACAAAAAACAGATTTTTCTGGATTTAAGTTTCTTGCTGCCGCCATCATGGTTTTTTCCATTAATGCCTTTGTCATTCCCATTGCATTTATAGGGTAAGCAGCTTTATCAGTACTTAATACTACTGCCTTTTTAACACCAAACTCTTCCGCTGCAGAAAGTACATTATTAGTTCCTAAAATATTTGTTTTTACAGCCTCTATTGGGAAAAATTCACACGATGGCACTTGTTTAAGAGCCGCAGCATGAAAGATATAATCAACTCCACTAACTACTTTTGAAACTGATTCTTGGTCTCTTACATCTCCTATATAGAATTTAACCTTATCTGAATTTAACTTCTTTCTTAGGTCATCTTGCTTTTTTTCATCTCTCGAAAAAATTCTGATTTCAGAATAAAAATCATTTTGAACTGCTCCTTTTAAAAAAGCGTTACCAAAAGAACCTGTTCCACCTGTTATTAATAGGATATTATTCATTTGTTATTTCGTTTTTTATTAATTCTGATAGCGACATAAGTCCTTTTTCTGTACTAAAATACTTAATAGCTAGTTTATATGCGTTTTTGGATAATTTTAATTTTAAATTCTTATCAATAGTTAATTTTTCCATCGCTGTGCTTAACTCTTCAGTGCTTTTAGGATTAATTAATAAGGCATTGTGATTATCTTTTAAATAATTTGGAATCATACCAACATTTGTTGTTATCGAAGCTAAACCACAAGAAAGTGCTTCGATTAAAGCATTAGGCATGCCTTCAGCCCAAGAGGGCAAAACAAATACATCAGCCGATTTATAATGTTCATTTAGTTGGTTATTCGGTTTCCATCCTTCAAAGGTTACGAAATCTTTAAGTTTATTTATAGCAATATAATCTTTTGCTGTTTTCATTAATTTTCCATTTCCAATAAAAGTGAAAAATAGAGAATGATTTTTATCTTTAAGTATTTTGATAGAGTTAAGTATCTCTATAACACCTTTTTCTTTTTCTAGCCAACCTACAAAAAGAAAATTAACGACATCAGGTTGACTTTCATTTTTTCTGCTTTCTCCAATAGAAAGGAACTCTTCAGTTGCAGTCCAATTGTGTAATATCTTTATCCTTTTACTGGATATATCTAGTTTTTGTAATGCGAAAAGCTTCCAATTTTCTCCTTGAGCCAAAAATATTGCTTTAGAAAATAAAAATTTAATTATTCTTTTAAAAAAAGAATACTTTTCTACTTGATTTATTAAATTCCCTGCTCTTGGAAAAATTAAGGGTTTTGCGCCAAAAATTTTTGACAGCCAAACCATTATACCTTTTTCCAAAGCACTTAATCCATCCGAACAAAAGATAAGGGTCACTTTGGGCTTATGTGTAAATATTTTAAATACAAATCGAATGAGTCTAATGAAAGCCAAAAAAAAGCGAATTATAAAAGTTGGCGGAGGATTTGAAATTTGAGAAGAATCAAATTGAATCAATTTTATATTCGAAAAAAAATGAGAATTTATAATCAGCTCGCAGGACTTCTGAATCCCTCCAAAAATGGGCTTCTTTGGAAAAGAACCTACTATAAGTAAAGATGGTTTTTTATTTGAAATTAATGATTTCATTAGCTTCTTGCCGTTTCTTTAAAAACTTTTTTGATTACTCTTTCAGTTACTTTTACATCATGATTTTTTAACCAATAAGAATATGATAGTTTACGTAGTTTATCTCTGTAGGTATTATCAAAATGAATTTTTTTAAAATATTCGAAAAGATCATTAGGTTTAAAATTTAGAGGCAAAAGTGTTTTACAATATTTCCCAATTGTTTTATTTCCCCCAACGTTAGTAACAATTGTTGGAATTGCATAACTTAAAGCCTCAATAAGCGCCATGGATGTGCCCTCTGAAGAACTCACATTAAGAAAGACATCAATTGGTTTCTTTTCAAAGAAGGCTTTTAAATCATTATCATCTAGACTTCCAAGAAACTTAATTTTAAATTTATTGAAATTAAGCTGTTTTGTATATTCTTTTAGATCATCTAGTTCTTCACCATTTCCAATGTGGAAATATTGAATTTCAAAATCCGAATAATCTTCAAGTTCTTTTAATGTATTTAAAAGATAATCTATTCTTTTAACCGAATCAGTTCTTGAAAGGGTAAGGGCTCTAAAAATACCATCATTTGAAGGTTTTGACTTTTTGGACTTTTGTATTACTCCTGAATTTAAATGGGAAACTTTATGTTTAAATAATGGAAAATTATATTTAAGATATTGAGCTCCTTCTTTTGAGTCTGGAATTATGTGATCTATTAATTCCATAGCTATATATCTAAACGGGATACTTTTTTCAGGATGTCGTTCAAAATATAAGTCATGACCATGCGCACCAGTAATTACTTTAGAAGTTGGATATTTCAATTTAAATAATAAAGCTCCTAGAGTATAATCATCAAACCAAAAAGAATAAATAAAGACTTCAGATAAGTGAATTCCTTTGTTTTTTAAGCTATATTCCAAAAAGACCATTAGATAAATGCCTTTTACATAAGCAAATAATGATTTTTTAAATTTTTTTAATCTCTTTATTCTATTTATACTCCTTATTTCACGAATTAAAAAACCAATATGTTCAAAAAAATGAATCAAAAACTTAAAAAGAAAAGTCCCTTTTGGTTTTCTTAAATTAAAAAAGATTTTGTCTTTATGTTGAGGGTATTCAGATTCAGATTTTGAACGCCCTGTTGGTAATAAAAATATATTTTTAAAACTATTTTTAAAAGAATTTAATTGGATGTTTAAAAGGTTATATTCAGCATTTCCTTTTAAATATGGATAGTTAGTACATACAACAACGAGATTCATGTTTTTATATAATATTCAGTACATTCTTTAATACCTCTGCATAGATCGAATTTTGGTTTCCAGTTAAAATCAGACCTAAATAGAGAATTATCCCCAACTGCCTTTTTTATTTTGTTTTGATAGCCCTCCCCTATTTCCTTAATTTCAAATTCTTTGCCAATTACATTAGAAATTTTAGAGATTAAATCTCCTACTGAAGTTCCTATCCCTGTTGATAAATTATAGGTCTTTAGCCCCTTTAACGAAGAATTTATTATCAACTTAACTGCATTTACTAAATCTTTAATGTAAATATAATCTCTGATTGGGGTTAATGATTGTATTTCTATATCTCCCCCTTTGTTAATTTCTTTATAAATATGCGGAATTAAAAAAGAATTATTCTGACCTTGACCATAAATGTTAAAGGGTCTAAGTATAACAGCATCCATTTTAAAATTTGAACAATAAAATTGAATTAGTTTTTCCGATGAAATTTTAGATAGTGAATAAGGATTATAGGCCTTGATGGAATCAGATTCGTTATAAATACCTTCTCTTTTAATTTTATAAACAAACGAACTAAAGTAAATTAACTTAACATTGCATTTTCTACAATACTCAAGGGCTGTATGAAGAGCTTGGGTATTGTCTGTATATGTTAAATA
>MDSV01205684.1_pt1 | contig 11296 bp, 10 predicted proteins | sample 810851 | NCBI WGS metagenome assembly MDSV01 (sample SAMN05326640, study PRJNA326480) | marine metagenome | isolation source: seawater | place: Atlantic Ocean: North East | collected 2012 | reverse complement strand
CATCTAATGAAATTCTTGCTAATTTTGATATGTGTTTTACTGTATCTTTATCTATTGACATTTGAGATTATTGGCAAATAACTAAGAAAATAGCATTTAAGATGAAAACATACAATATACTCAGTATTGAGGAATTTAAAACGATAATTCAAAGCAATTCCAGATTGTTAGGAATTGACCCTGGAAAAAAGAATATAGGATTCGCTATTTGTGATGAAAATAAAAAAGTAGCCACCCCTCTTAAAATCATACAGAAAGACAAATTGAAAGATTTAATATATGAATTAAATCAAATTATACACGAAAACGATGTAAAAGGAATCGTTGTAGGAAACCCCCTAAATATGGATGGTACTGTTGGAAAATCCTCACAATCAGCAAAGGACTTTGCTCAAAACTTATCAAAAAATATTTCGATACCTATCACAATGTGGGATGAGAGACTTTCAAGCGAGGGAAGCTTCAAAATAACCAAAGAATTAGGCACAAATACTACTAATAGAGTAAGTAAATTAGATAAAAATGCTGCAGCTTTTATACTTCAGGGAGCTATAGATTATTTATCTAATTAATCAAAAAACTTGCATGGATGCTTATAAAGGTCTATAGAGTTGATTTTAATGGCTATTATTAAAAAATTAAAAGCTGTTAAAAAAGAACAAAATCACCTTCTAGGTATTCAAGATCTCTCTTTTTCTCAAGTTTCCGACATATTGAACCAAGCAAAAACATTTATCACTTTAAATAAAAGTGATTCAAAAAAAATGGATATTTTAAGGGGAAAAACTCAAATAAATTTATTCTTTGAGCCATCTACCAGAACTCAAAGTTCATTTGAATTAGCTGGTAAAAGATTGGGAGCAGACGTGATGTCAATGAACATTGTTAATTCTGCAATTAAAAAAGGAGAAACATTAATTGATACAGCAATGACATTAAACGCCATGCATCCAGATATTATTGTAATAAGACATCAAGATTCTGGAGCGCCAAATTTGTTATCACAAAAAGTAAATTGTGCTGTTATAAATGCAGGTGATGGCAGACGAGAACATCCAACACAAGCTCTTCTAGATGCTCTTACAATAATAAATAGAAAAGGGAAAGTCGAAGGTTTAAAAATCGCAATTTGTGGAGACATATTGCATTCAAGAGTAGCAAGATCAAATATTTATTTAATGAATATGTTAGGAGCTGAAGTTAATGTAATTGCTCCTAAAACATTGCTACCTCATTCTATTGAACGTCTTGGTGTAAAATCTTTTGTTGATATGAAGAAAGGTTTGGATAACTGTGACATTGTGATGATGCTTAGATTACAAAATGAAAGGATGCACGGTTCATTTTTGCCTTCGGCGAGAGAGTATTATGAATATTTTGGTTTGACTCCTGACAAATTAAATATGGCAAAAAAAGATGCGCTGATTATGCATCCAGGTCCAATGAACAGAGGCGTAGAAATTGATACAAATTTAGCTGACGATATTAATAGAAGTGTAATCAGGGAACAGGTCGAACTAGGTGTTGCTGTTAGAATGGCATGTTTAAAAATTTTTTGTAAAAATAATTAATGAAAGAAAAATATTTAATAAACGCAAGAATAATTGATCCTAAAAATAATATAGATGAGATCGGAGGATTAATTATTGATTCTAAAGGCCAAATAAAAGACGTTGGAAAAAAAGTTGCTAATGGCAACATTCCCTCTGGCGCAGACAAAATCGACCTTAAAAAAAATGTTTTAATACCTGGAATAGTTGATATGAGAGTTTTTGTAGGTGAACCAGGTTTTGAATATAAAGAAAACTTCAGAACACTAAGTAATGCAGCTTTATCGGGTGGTGTCACATCCGTAGTCTCAATGCCTAATACTTCACCAGTGATAGATAATGTTTCAATGGTCGACTTTCTCAAACGTAGAGGAAGGGATAAATCAAAAATTAATATATTTCCTGCTGCTACATTAACTAAAAATACAGATGGAAAACAGATGACAGAATTTGGTCTTTTAAAAAGAAAAGGAATAATAGCATTTACAGATGGAATTAAAACAGTTCAAGATCCACAAGTTATGTCTAGAATAATGAATTTTGCATCCCAGTCAGACTCTTTAATAATGCAGCACGCAGAAGACAATATTTTATCTAAAAATGGTTTAATCAATGAAGGTGAGATATCAACAAGACTAGGTTTAAAGGGAATTCCATTTTTAGCAGAAAAAATTATTGTAGAGCGAGATCTATCTTTTCTTGAAGAATATTTTTGCAGATATCATATTTCACAAGTGTCCTCTAAAAAAACAATTTCTGTAATTAGAAAAGCAAAGAAAGAAGGTAAAATTTTTACAACAGGTGTTTCTATTAATAACTTGTCACTCAACGAAAATGATATTGGAGATTTTAAAACTTTTTTAAAGCTGTCGCCACCTCTTAGAACAGAAAATGATAGAGTTTCTCTTGTTGAGGCCGTTAACGATGGAACTATTGATGTCATAGTATCTGATCATAAACCTGAAGATGAAGAATCAAAAAGACTCACGTTTTCACAAGCAGCTACAGGTGCCACAGGAGTTGAAACTTTATTACCTTTAGTGCTGGAGCTTTATCACAATAAATCTATAAAACTAAACAAACTGATTGCTTCAATAACGTCTAATCCAGCAAAAATTCTTGGAATAAATAAAGGCAGTCTGGATAAAGGAAAAGATGCCGACCTATGCATATTTGATTTGGATAAACCCTGGATAGTAAACAAAAATGATCTTAAATCTAAATCAAAAAATACTCCGATTGAAAACAGAAAGATGCAAGGACAAATATTAAAAACTTTTTTAAAAGGCGAAGCTCTTTATGAAAGAGTTTAACAAGAATGGATATTGTATTAGTAATTTTATTTTCTTATTTAAGTGGCTCAATACCGTTTGGTTTAATTTTAACTAAAGTATTTCAAAAAAAAGATATAAGAAAAATTGGTTCAGGAAATATAGGTGCAACAAATGTACTTAGAAGTGGAAATAAATCTTTAGCAATTTTCACTCTACTCTTAGATCTTCTAAAAGGATTTTTGCCTGTATTAACTACACAATTATATTTTTCTGAATATTTACAAATTTCTTGCTTATTAGCTTTTTTAGGTCACGTTTTTCCTATCTGGTTAAAATTTAAAGGAGGGAAAGGTGTTGCTACATTCTTAGGAATTTTATTTGCTCTTTCAATACAATTAGCATTACTATTTATATTTACATGGCTGGTGCTTGCGTTAATATTTAGATATTCTTCTCTTTCTTCTATGTTCGCAACGTTTACTGTTTTTATTGTAGCATTTATTAAAGATGGTGTCTTAGATGCAATTGATCCAAATTTAAATTCTGATGGTGGTTTTAACTTAATTTTATTTATTCTTTTTATACTAATAATATTTACACATAAAAAAAATATATCTAATCTAAAAAATAAGACCGAACAAAAAATAAAAATCTAAGTAAAAGGCCACTTATTTAATATTTAAATAACCATGATTTGACAAAAGGATCTTTATTTGACACTAAAGTTTCTTAGGGTAGATAAATGAATCTTGTAGTAGTAGAAAGTCCAGCTAAAGCTAAAACCATAAATAAATATCTTGGTAAGGATTATAAAGTTTTAGCTAGTTACGGTCATGTAAGAGACTTACCATCAAAAAATGGATCAGTTGATACAGAAAATAATTTTCAAATGTTATGGGAAATTGACTCATTTTCTAAAAAATACTTAAAGGAAATAACTGATACTGCTGCTGACTCAGATAGAATTATATTAGCTACTGACCCTGATAGAGAGGGTGAGGCTATAGCTTGGCACGTTAAAGAAGTTTTGTTACAAAAAAAACTTTTAAATGATAAAAAAGTTGAAAGAGTTGTCTTCAATGAAATTACAAAAAAAGCTGTAATTAAGGGAATTGAAAACCCTAGAGAAATAGAAAATCAATTGGTTGATGCATACATGGCAAGACGTGCATTAGATTATCTTGTTGGATTCAATATTTCTCCGATTCTATGGACTAAACTACCTGGTTCTAAATCAGCAGGAAGAGTTCAGTCGGTTGCCTTAAAATTAATTACTGAAAGAGAAAAAGAAATTGAACTATTTAAACCAAAAGAGTATTGGACTTTAACTTCAGATTTTACTAACTCTGAAAACAAAAATATTTTATCTAAATTAAGCCTATATAATGGGAAAAAAATAGAACGCTTTACGTTTATAAGTAAAAATGAAATTGACCAAGCTATTAATGTTATTAATAAATCAAAATTTATAGTTAAGGATGTAAATACAAAATTATTCAAAAGAAATCCATTAGCACCCTTCACTACTTCTACATTACAACAAACAGCTTCGGGAAAGTTTGGATTTGGTGCGTCAAGAACTATGCAAATAGCTCAGAGATTATACCAAGGTATTGATATTGAGGGAGAAACAACTGGATTAATTACTTATATGAGAACAGATGGAACTAGTATTTCCAATGAAGCTATAGACGAATTTAGAAGTTTAATAAAAAAGAACTATGGAAATGATTTTTTACCAGAGCAACCCAACAATTATGCCGGAAAGAAAGCAAAAAATGCACAAGAGGCCCATGAAGCTATAAGACCTACAGATATAAACAGAAAACCTGCTGACATTAAAAAATATGTAAATTCTGATCAATATAAACTTTATGATCTGATATGGAGCAGAGCTTTATCTTCTCAAATGAAATCTGCTGAGTTTGATAGAAATACAATTTTAATTTCATCAAAAGATAATAATATAAATTTTAGAGCAAGTGGATCAGTAATAAAATTTGAAGGATTTCTAAAAGTTTACAATCTTCAAGATACAGATGAAGATTCTAAAAATATATTACCAGAAGTTAAAGTTGGTGAAGAAATTAATATAATTAAATTAAATGACGAACAACATTTTACAGAACCTCCTCCTAGATATTCAGAAGCTAGTTTGGTTAAAAAAATGGAAGAACTGGGAATTGGAAGACCTTCAACTTATGCAAGTATTATATCTGTGTTGTCTACTAGAAACTACGTCGAGCAATTAAATAAACGATTCCATCCAACAGATAGAGGAAAATTAATCTCGGCATTTCTTGAAAAATTATTTTCTAAATACGTCGATTATAATTTTACAGCGGATCTAGAAAATCAACTTGATGAAATAACTAGTGGAAAAATTAAATGGGTAGAGGTACTTAATAATTTTTGGAAAGATTTTTATGAAAATATAGGAAAGGTTAAAGAAAAAAGAACCCGTGAAGTGCTTGATTTATTAAATGAAAGTCTGGGAGCTCTCATTTTTGATAGAGATTCTAACGATTCAATCGATAGAAAATGCAAATTGTGTTCTAACGGAGAATTGAGCCTAAAAAATAGTTTTAGGGGTGGAGCGTTTATTGGTTGTTCTAATTATCCAGAATGTAAATTTACAAGACCTTTGTCAAAAGCTAAAGCGGCAGCTCAATATAATTTATCTGAACCAAAATTATTAGGTCAAAATGATTATGGTAAAGATATATATTTAAAAAATGGAAGATTTGGTCCTTACTTACAATATGAGAAAGAAAAAATAAACGAAATAGAAATTTCGAAAAAAAAGAAAAAAAAAAAGGAAAATGACCTTTTGCGTAATGTTTCCATTCCTAAAGGTATTGAAATTGATAATATAAGTTTAGAACAGGCAAAATTTCTTTGTTCACTGCCAAAAGTTTTGGGCCAGCATCCAGATACCCAAAAAGATATTACTTTAAATACTGGAAGATTTGGACCCTACTTAAAGTGTGAAAATAAATCAGCAAGATTAGATAATGTAGATGAAATTTTTACTATTGGCATTAATCGCGCAATAACAATGATAGCTGAAGCTAAACCAGGTCGTATATCATCATCAATTATTAAAGATCTTGGCGAACATCCTGATGATAAAAAACCAGTCAGAGTCATGAAAGGGCAATTTGGACCATATATAAAATATAAATCATTAAACGCAACAATTCCTGAAGAAAAAGATCCAAGTGAAATAACTATGGAAGAAGCTTTGGTATTAATTGAAAAAAGAAAAGAATATGATAAAAATAAAAAAAAAGGTAAAAGGAAAAAATCATGACCGATATTAACGATAAATTAAATAAATTAAATATTAATTTGCCTGATGCTCCATCACCTGTCGGTGCATATGTAGCATATAAAAAAGTTAATAATTTACTTTTTATTTCAGGACAACTTCCTTTAAATAATGACGGAAAACTAATGAAAGGAAAGATAGGTAAAGAGTTAACTTTAGAAGATGGTCAAAAGGCTGCTAAATTATGTGTCATAAATATATTAGCTCAAGCTAAAAAAGCTATGGATGGTGATCTTGGTAAAATAAAAAGTTGTATTAAAATTACTGGTTTTGTTAATTCAACAGATAGTTTTTTTGATCAACCTAAAGTTATTAATCCGGCCTCAGAAACACTCTCTGCTGTTTTCGATGATAACGGTAAACATGCTAGAGCAGCTGTTAGCACAAATTCATTACCACTTGGTGTTCCTGTGGAAATTGATGCTATTTTTGAAATATAATTATTTTATCTACCTATAGAATAATATAAAAATCCAAAATCCTTCATTTTACCTGGATTATATAAATTTCTCATATCAAAAATTTTAGAATTTTTCTTTTTTAATATTTTTTTAAAATCAATTGTTTTAAATTCATCCCATTCTGTATGAATAATGATCAAATCTACATCTTTACAGGCATCTCTTACGTCATTAGAAAAATGCACTTTCTTAAATTTTAAAAACTCTTTTTTTTCACCAGTAGGATCGTAATACTTTATTTTTGCACCTCTTTTATGAAGATAAGGTATCATTAAAAGGCTAGAAGATTCCCTCATATCATCTGTGTTTGGTTTAAAGGTGACGCCAAGAATTGCAATTTTTTTATTTTTAATTTTGTTTGATAAGATTTTTTTTACTCTTTGCACTAATAACATTTTACGATTTAGGTTCGATTTAATTACTGATTTAATTATTGATAGATTAGTTTTATTTGCATCCCCTGTGACGGTTATTGCTTGAGTATCTTTTGGAAAACAAGATCCGCCATAAGCTGGTCCAGCCCTTAAAAAACGTCCTCCTATCCTTTTATCCATTCCCATACCTATTGAAATATCTTCAACATTTATTCCAGTTTTTTCACACAAATTAGCTATTTCATTTATGAAGGAAATTTTAGTAGCTAAAAAAGCATTTGAAGCATATTTTATCATTTCGGCCCCTCTTCTATTTGTAGAAAAGAAGGTAGCACCTTTTCTTATTAAAGGTTCGTATAAAGCTTCCAATTTTTTAATAACTTTTTTATTATTAGCTCCTACAACGATTCTATCAGGAAATCTAAAATCTCTTATTGCTTCACCTTCTCGTAAAAATTCTGGATTTGAAACAACTTCAAAATATTTTTTTGATTTTTTTTTTGAAATTATTTTTTCAATTTTATCACCAGTAGATACCGGAACAGTTGATTTAGTGACAACAATTTTAAATTTGCTAATATGTTTACTAATTTCTTTAGCTGCTTGAAAAACATACTGTAAATCAGCAGATTTATTTTTTTTAGAAGTTGGTGTTCCAACACAAATAAATATTAAGTCTGAGGATTTTACTGCCAAAGATAAATTTGTCGAAAATTTTAATCTATTTGATAAAAAATTTTTTTGAACAATCTCATCTAAACCAGGTTCATATATAGGAAGCTCTCCATTATTCAACATATCAATTTTATTAACATCTTTATCTACGCAAAAAACTGTATTACCTAAATCGGCAAAACAAGCTCCACTTACTAATCCAACATATCCAGCACCTATCATGCAAATTTTCATAAGTTATAATTTTGAAATCTCCAAAGAAGATTTAATATATCCTTTCATAGAACCACAATCTAAATATTTGCCGGCAAAAATATGGCCATAAAATTTATAATGTCTTTGAATTAGAGTTTTAATTGAGTCTGTAATATGTATCTCGTTATTTTTTCCTGGTTTTTGATTTTTTAAAACTGAAAATATTTTTTTTGGTAAGATATATCTACCAATAACAGCATAATTTGATGGTGCAGATTTAATAGTTGGTTTTTCTATAACATTCTTAATAATGAAATCTTTTTTATTAATTTTTTTTGTATCAAAAATTCCCCACCTTGAAACATTATTTCTTTTGACTCTTTTTGATGCAATTATAGATGATTTATATTTCATATGAAGTTTAATTAAGGAAGATGAGCAATTAGAATTAATTATTAAATCGTCAGGCATTAACATTAAAAAATATTTTGAATTTATTAAATTTTTACATTTTAAAACGGCATCACCTGTTCCACGGGGTGAGCTTTGATAAACAAACTTTATCATCTTTTTAAACTTTTTTAACTTTTTGTATTCTTGTATTAATCTTTTATCTTTATTTTTTTTAATTATTTTTTTGTAAAAAAAATCATTATAAAAGTATTTTTTAATTGACTGTTTTCTTTTAGATATAATAAATATAACTTCTTTTATTCCAGCTTCTATACATTCATCTAGTATATATTCAAGACCTGGGCGACCATTTATTGGAAGAAGTTCTTTAGGTATAATGCTTGTTAATGGTAATAATCTAGTACCTAGACCTGCTAAAGGTATAATAGCCTGTTTAATCATTGTTTTCTTTTACATATAATATTTAAAATTTACAAATGAAAATATTTTTAAGTAAATCAAAACTCATAAAATGTATAAAACATGAAAAAGATTTAGGTTTTGTACCTACAATGGGGGCCATACACGAGGGTCATTTATCCTTGGTTAAAAAGTCAATTAATCAGTCTAAAAAGACAATTGTGTCAATATTTGTAAATAGACCACAATTTAATAAAAAAAGTGATTTTAAAAAATATCCAAAAACATTAAAAAAAGACATTAGATTGCTAAAAAAAATGAATATAAATTTTCTTTATATTCCAAAGTTTAAAGAAATTTATCCAAAAGGAACTAATAATAAAATTAAAATCAATTCGTTCCATAAAAAATTGTGCGGTAGATTTAGACCAAATCACTTTAAAGCAGTGGTCGATGTTATAGATAAATTTATTAAAATAATAAAGCCAAAAAAAATTTATCTTGGAAATAAAGATATGCAACAATTAAAAATAATTGAAGATTATGTTAAAAAAAATTATTTAAATATTAAAATAATTGGATGCAATACTATAAGGTTTAAAAATGGATTAGCTTATTCTTCAAGAAATTTTTTATTATCAAAAAAGGAAATATCTATTGCTTCGAAAATATACAATCTAATATATAATAAAAAAATATTAATTATTAAAAATAAATTATTTCTTCGTGATATAAAAAAAATAATATTCGATTTTGGTGTAAAAAAAATTGATTACATTGATTTATTGGATATAAATAAAATTATTAAACCTTATAAAAAAAGTAAAAAATATAAAATTTTTATTGCATATTATCTTGGAAATACAAGATTAATTGATAATATTTAATTGTAAAAAAAATACGCTCCTATACCAAGAAAAGATAAAAAACCAATTACATCTGTTATGGTGGTGACAAAAACACTCGATGCTATAGCTGGATCTATATTAAATTTCTTAAGTGTCACTGGCACTAAAATTCCAAATAGACCAGCTACCATCATATTTAAAACCATAGAAACAGAAATTAATATTGATAGATTAATTTCTTTAAACCAAAGTTGCACAATTAATCCCGTAATTATTGCAAAAATAAATCCATTTAAAACTCCTATAACAAATTCCTTCGTGACTATTTTACTAAAATTGCTAGATGAAAGTTGTTTTGTTGCTATAGCTCTTATTGTGACTGCCAATGTCTGCATTGCAGCATTTCCTCCCATTGAAGCTACTATTGGCATTAAAAAAGCTAACGCTACCATCTGTTCAATTGTAGCACCAAATTTACTAATAACCCATGTTGCTAATAAAGCAGTAAATAAATTCAATAATAACCAACTAAATCTTCTTTTTGTTTTTCTTAAAACGCTGTCAGTAATTTCTTCGTCACCTACACCAGCAATTCTTAAAACATCCTCTTCGGCCTCTTCTTTTAAAACAGTAAAAACATCATCAGCGGTAATCATGCCAACTAATCTATCATTTTTATCAACCACACCAGCTGATACTAAATTATAATTCTCAAAAATATGACCCACCTCTTCTTTATCCATTTTTACAGGTATTAACACTTGAGCCTCATTCATAATTAAATTCATTTTAGAATCTCTAGAAGTGCGTAAAACTTTTGATGATGGAACTGTACCAATCGGTTTAAAATTATTATCGACAATAAAAATTTCTAAAAACTCCTCAGGTAAATCTTTATTTTCTCTCAAATAATCAATGGTTTGACCAACAGACCAATCACTTGGTATAGCAGTAAATTCACGTTGCATAATACGGGCAGCTGAATCTTCAGGATATCCAAGAATTTCTTGTAATAAAAATCTATCCTTTGGTGGAAGTTTTTCTAAAACAACATTCTTTCTTTTTTCGTCTAAATTTTCTATAATTTTTAATGCATTATCAGATTCTAAACGTTTTAATATATTAACTATCGATTCTGTGGAAAGAATAATAAAAATTTCAGTTTGTATAGATTCATTTAATTCAATAAATATTTCAGGGTCTAAGTAAAAACCTTCAAGCTCAATAAGTTTAGATCTATTTTCTGGCACCAAATTTTCAATAATATCAGCTGAATCAGCTGGATGCAGCTCTTTCAAAGTTTTATTTAAAAATTCAGTATCGTTATCTTTAATTTTTTTACTAAAAACGTTAATAAATTCCTTATTAAACTCAAAATTAACTTTTTTATCCTTTATTTCTTTTGTTAAACTCATAAATGTTATTTAATTATTAATTTTGAAACTGTTTAGTTGATTTTTTTTGAAACCACAAACTTAAAATGAATATAGAAGTTAAAAATAGCGTAAAACCGGTTGATTACAATGAATCTATGAAAATCTTAGATAAAAGAATCGAAGATGTTTTGTTGGGTAAAAAAAATGAGCTTTTATGGATTTTAGAACATAATACGGTATACACGGCAGGAACAAGTTCAATTGAAACAGATCTTATAGATAAAGATATCGAAGTAATTAAAACAAAAAGAGGTGGAAAACATACATTGCATTCACCTGGTCAAAAAGTGGTTTATTTTGTTTTAAATTTAAATAAAAGAAAAAAAGATATAAGAAAAT